>JACXTT010012539.1_pt1 | contig 11243 bp, 9 predicted proteins | sample 9270951 | NCBI WGS metagenome assembly JACXTT01 (sample SAMN15532306, study PRJNA645909) | rock metagenome | isolation source: weathered quartz diorite | place: Puerto Rico | collected 2017-06-21 | reverse complement strand
GCTCTCAAAGACGTTGTTACATATTCCGAAAAGGCTAGTGACGCGGCTGCCCGTACTGGCAAAAAGTTGAAGGACACGGAAATCGCGCTGCGCAAGATGGCGGAGAAATTCCGCGATATCAAGCATAACCTCCCCTTCGACGATCAAGCCCCGGTTCAGGATGCTATCGACCGTCTGGAGAAGATGCGGACCGATCTTCTTTCCGCCATGTTCGGGAAAAAGGGAAAGAAATGAACTTCATCGCGGCGTGTGCTCTAACGTTGCTATTGCTTTCACCGGAGTTGGCCCAGCGCCGGAGCGATTCGTTGACCGGGCCAGAAATCGATCAGCTGCGCGACACTGCCGTCGAACCTGATCTGCGCCTGAAGCTCTACATCAAGTTCGCCCGGGCTCGGCTGGCATCGCTTGATGAGGCGCGCGCCGACCCCAAGACAACTGACCGGAGTCAGCAAACCCATGATCGCTTGCAGGAGTTCCTCGATATCTATGACGAAATGAACGAGAACATCGACACCTACGTGGGACGGAGGTCCGACCTTCGTAAAGTCCTGAAGGCGGTGATCGAGGCGGATACGGAGTTTCAGGCCAAGCTCCGTGCCCTGCGCGACGCTTCCAATGCCGTGAAGCAAGAAGCCGCGCAGTACGAATTTCTGCTCTCCACCGCTCTTGAAACCCTCGACAGCAGTGCTCAGGATCACCGCCAGTTGCTGGAGGCGCAGGAGGAAGCCGCCAAAAAGAAGAAAGCGGCAAAGCATTGAGCCTGTCTTCCTGATGATCTCAACCTCATGATCTCAACTTCATGATCGCCGCCTGGCGACTTGATGTTCATGATTTCGCAAGTGGTGCGGTTCAGGATTTTGTTCGTGTTACCCTACCTCGGTGAGGGATGCGCTTCTCCACATCTTCCAGCAAACCTACCGGGAACTTCAGCTACGTGATCCCGTCCCCGAGGTGAAAGTGGATTTCTTCGCCTTCACCAGCATCAAGAACACCATCCGCAGGCGAGACGGCAGGCTGCTGGTGCGCCTTTCCGACCTTTTGGAAGGCGCCCCCACCCCGGTATTGCAGGCGATCGCCCACATCCTGCTGGCGAAGATGTACCGGCGTCCCGTCGAGCGCGAGCCCGCAGCTCGATATCGCCGTTATGTTTCGAGCCGCGAGATCACCCGCAAGGCCCATCTGGTCCGGCAGATGCGCGGTCGCAAGCGCCTGCACTCGGCTCAAGGCCACACCTACGATCTGGAGGTGGTCTTCGAAAACCTCAACACTCGCTTCTTTCATGGACTCCTGGCCCGCCCGCAACTGACGTGGAGTCGCAATCCTTCGCGCAACAGCCTGGGCCACTACGATCCGGCGCACAACGCCATCGTAGTGAGCCGGATCTTCGACCACCCCCGCGTCCCCCAGCACGCCCTCGACTACATCGTTTACCACGAGATGCTGCACCTGAAACACCCGGTGAAATTGCGCGGCAGCCGGCGATGCGTACACTCCGCGGAATTTCAGGCGGAAGAAAGATTGTTTCCACAACTGCAGGAAGTGAAACGCTTTCTGAAGCAGTTGTAGCGTCGAGGCTGTCGGCAGCGATGCCACAGACACTGTCGAGCACCGCGGCTCTTGATGCCGGAATTTGCGTTTCCAAGCAGCTCCTGCGTTGACGCCTCCGCCCCCGGAGACTATTCTTATTCAAGGCAATCACCGAGGCCGCACTTGCAACTGATTTGCATTTAGTAAGCTGGTTTTCCACATGCTCCAGGCATTCATTGTCACGTTGCGCGAAGGGGTCGAAGCTGCTCTCATGGTCGGCATTACCCTCGCCTATCTCTCCAAAATTGGCCGAACAGAGTTGCGAAAATCCGTCTATGCCGCTCTAATTTCGGCATTTATTGGCAGCATCGCGATCGCCGTAGTGCTCTCCCGGACGCAATGGAACCAGGACATCTTCGAGGGTTGGATCATGCTGGCGGCAGCCTTCTTCGTCGTCACCATGATCATTTTCATGATGAAGACCGGGCGCGCCCTCAAGGGCCAGATCGAGGGCAAAGTCAGCACCCTGGCGGGTAGGAATGCCGCTTTCGGACTGTTTCTGTTTGTATTTCTGATGGTCCTGCGCGAAGGCGTAGAGACGGTCCTTGTCCTCGGCGCCGTTTCGTTGAACTCCACCCAACTGCTCAGCTTCCTGGGCACGTTGCTAGGGGTGAGCGTGGCCATCTTGTTCGGGGTGATGTTCGTGAAGGGCAGCGTGCGCATTAATCTACAGAAGTTTTTCCGGGTTACGACGGCAATTCTGTTCTTCGTGGTTGCGCAGTTGACCATTTCTGGTCTGCACGAACTTTCTGAAAACGGAGTCCTGCCTTCCTCGCGCGCGGAGATGGCTCTCATTGGCCCTATCGTGCGCAATGACCTGTTCTTTTTTGTCACCATCGTCGCATTGGCCGCGCTCATGGTCCTGTTTGAGGTTAAGCGCCGCCAACCCGCTCCCCTGCCCGAGGCTCCTGCGGAACGCCGCAAGGCGTTGTGGAGCGCCCGCCGCGAGCGTCTGTGGATGGTCTCGGTCTACGCCAGTTCGTTTGTGTTCATTCTCATGGTCACCGCCGAATTCATCTATGCCAAAAGCGTGAGTGCCCTATCACCCGCCACCGAGGTGACCTTCACCAACGGGCAAATTAGCATTCCCCTCACCCAGGTCGCCGATGGGGACCTGCATCGATACGAAGCCAGGGAAAACGGCGCCACGGTCCGCTTCTGGCTGTATCAGAAGCCGGATGGCAAAGTCGCTACGGTGTTTGATGCTTGCCAGATTTGCGGCCCCGTTGGGTTCTACAAGGGACCGAACGGGGTGGTTTGCAAGAACTGCGCCGCCCCCATCAACGGGCAATCGGTCGGCACGGCCGGCGGATGCAATCCGATTCCGCTGCATGCCGAACAAACCGCCTCCGCGGTCGTGATCCGGGAGATCGATATCGCTGCTGGCGTCCGCATCTTCCAGCCTTAAGCTTCAACCTTGACTATGTTCTTGCGCCTACTTTACGAGTCATTTCGGCGGCAGAAGCGCCGAAAGTTGTTGGCGGGTGTCGCCATCACTCTCGGGGTTGGCGTTGCCACGGCCATGATCGCGGTCGCCACCGATATCGGCGACAAGATCAGCCGCGAACTTCGCAGCTATGGGGCCAACCTAATCGTAACGCCGCAGGAAGACACGCTGGATGTCACCATCGCGGGAGTAAACCTAAAGCCGCCGAGCGACGGCACCTACCTCAACGAATCCGATCTGCCCAAAATCAAAGGCATGTTCTGGCGCAACAACATCGTCGGTTTTGCCCCCATGTTACCGGTCAGGGTCACCCTGGCCGGACAGAACGTCACCCTGCTGGGAACGTATTTCTCCCGGCCGCTTGCCTTCGGCACGCAGGCGTTCACCACCGGTGTCCGCACCACTCATTCCTGGTGGAAGGTGCAGGGTACCTGGCCGGATGACAATGCGACCGATATCCTGGTCGGTGAACGGCTGGCCTCAAGACTAGGCCTCCAGGCTGGCCAGCAGATTGACCTCATGGGACAAGTGCATACGATTGCTGGTGTCCTCTCCACCGGCGGTCCCGAAGAGGAACAAATCGTAGCCCCCCTGTCGGTAGCGCAACAGGTTCTGGGAAAGCCCGGCGCGGTTCGCCGGGTCTACGTCAGTGCCGTGACCAAACCCGAGGACGCCTTCGCTCGACGCGATCCCCGGACTCTGTCCCCGGAAATGTACGACCGCTGGTATTGCTCGCCCTATGCACAATCCATCGCATTTCAGTTGCAGGAGGCCATTCCGCACTCCCACGCCGAGCAGATTCGCCAGGTCGCGCAAAATGAAGGCACCGTCCTCACCCGCATTCAGGGATTGATGCTGCTCATCACGCTGGCCGCTCTGTTGGCATCGGCGTTGGCGGTCTCTGCCTCCATGGCAACCGCAGTGTTTGAGCGGCGCGGCGAGGTTGGACTGATGAAGGCATTAGGCGCCGGTAATTTCGCAGTCGCCGTTCTGTTCTTTGCGGAGGCGGCATTGCTCGCGTTGCTGGCCGGAACCGCGGGCTTTGCGGGCGGAGCGCTGCTGGCTCGCCAAATCGGTCGCTCCATTTTCGAATCGCAGATCATGATCCAACCTGTGCTTTTGCCGGTCATCCTGACGATTGCCGTCATCGTGACCTTCGCTGGCAGCGCCGCCGCCATCCGTCGTGCAGTAAAGTTTGATCCTGTGTACGCGTTGCGAGGTGAAGCCTGAGCCAGCTACTTGCCCACCGCCGCGGCGCCAACCGGCCTCACACCTCCATGTTTCTGCGCATGTTGGTGCGTGCGGCTGTACTCCGTCGCGGGCGAGCTGTTTCTGCGTTGCTGGCGATGGTGGTCGCGGCCGCTGCGGCTACGGCCATGCTTAACCTCTACGTGGACGTACAAACCAAGCTCCGTAGCGAATTTCGCAAGTACGGTGCGAATGTCGTAGTCGTGGCTCAGGAGGGAAAGGACCTTCCCCAGGAAGCGTTGGCGACGGCTCGATCGGTCCTTGGCGATACTGCCATTGCGGTTCCATTCGCTTACGCTGTGGCCCGCACCGCTGACGGCCGCTCGGTGGTTGTGGCGGGAACTGACTTCGCGCAAGTGCAGCGGCTGGATGGCTGGTGGTCGGTGACGGATTGGCCGAAGGCCGCGCACGATGCTCTGATCGGCCGTAGCGCCGCTGTCGCCATCGCCCCGTCCGCCAAGCCTTTCGAACTCAGTTTTCAGGGCCACTCCCTTCTCCTGCATCCAGTGGGTACGCTGCGAACCGGCGCCGACGAAGACAGCCGGGTCTACGTTTCGCTTCCCGATTTCACCGAATGGACCCACGTACCCTATTCCACCATCGAGATTTCCGCGGTAGGTTCCCCTCAGGAAGTAACCGCTGCCGTGCAGAGGCTCGCGCAAGCCTTGCCTGGAGCTGATGTTCGCCCCGTTCGGCAGATTATGGAGGGCGAGGCTCGGGTGCTGGGCAAGATGCGGTCCACGCTGCTGGTGGCCGCCGTGCTCATCATTCTCACCGCCGCGCTATGCGTATTTGCCACGTTGACGGGATGGATCTCAGACCGCCGTCGCGATTTTGCCCTGATGAAAGCGCTTGGCGCGTCAGGCCGGCTCCTCCAGGGGTTCTTCGCCGCCGAAGCCGCCGCTCTTGGCGCGGCCGGCTCAGCCCTGGGATTCGTAGTCGGAATCGGAGTCGCTATCTGGATTGGCCGGGCAAATTTTCACACGCCGGTCATGCCGCGGATCTCCGTTTTTCCAATCATTTTCGCGGGAGGCATTACCATCGCCTTGGCGGCCGCGATTCTGCCGACATCACTGCTGCGACGAGTCCAACCTGCTAACATTCTGAGGGGGGAGTAACGTGATCAAGCTCAGCCATGTCAGCCGCCTATATTCGGCGCAAGCCGAAGGCGGCGGGGTTGTGCGCGCGCTCGACGACATCTCTCTGGTCGTTCAATCCGGCGAGTGGCTGGCTGTCATGGGGCCGTCCGGCTCGGGGAAATCCACCCTCGCCAACCTCATCGGCTGTTTGGACCGACCGACCACCGGCGAAATCTGGCTCGACGGCGAAAACGTTGCCCAACTTTCCGTGCAGGCCTTGAACCGCGCCCGCGCCGAGAAGGTCGGCTTCATTTTTCAGCAGTTTCACCTCATCCCCTACCTGACTGCGATCGAAAACGTGATGTTGGCGCAGTACTTCCACAGCATGACCGACGAGCCAGAGGCCCTGGCTGCACTGGCCCACGTCGGTTTGAAGGACCGCGCCCGGCATCTGCCCGCGCAGCTTTCCGGAGGTGAGCAACAGCGGGTTTGCATCGCGCGCGCCTTGATCAACGATCCCAAAATCGTGCTGGCCGACGAGCCCACAGGAAATCTCGACGCGGTCAATGAAGAAATTGTCTTACGCCTGCTCCGCGAGCTGCACCACCAAGGACGTACGATCGTCATGGTGACGCACGACCCTATCGTCGCCCGCTTGGCCGATCGCAGAATCGAGCTTCATCATGGCAAAATTGCCGAGCAGGAAGTCTTCGCCATGGCCGACGAGGAACAATTTGATGAGGTGCTTGAAGAGCTCTGGGCGGTCGAAGAGCACGGCGAGCTGGCCGAGATCGGTCGGATGGAAGTACACGGCGCACTGCCGGTGAGCATCGCGGTAGAAAAAATGACGGCACTCGGCCTGCTGAGCACGCGGCCGCACCCGCCCGAGCCCCACCATCACAAACCCTTCGTGAATCCCTGCCACGATGCGCTCAAGCCCTCGGGCGTCTCTACCGGCGACGGAAGCCTGATCGTGGAGTTCACGGCGCGGGGCCGCCAACGCGCCGCCGACATCATCCGCCGCCACCGCCTGGCCGAGCGTCTGTTTACCGACAGTCTGGCCCTGGACAGCGAATCAGAAATCGAGCAGCAGGCCTGCAAATTCGAGCACATTCTGTCCACCGAGGCGACCGACAAGATCTGCAGCTTTTTAGGACATCCCCGCACCTGTCCGCACGGCGCCCCCATTCCGCCGGGACCTTGCTGCGCGCGTAGCCTGCAGGCACAGGAGGCGCAGCACGTGCGGGCGTCTCGTTTCAAGTAGCGGTTTCGGTTAACAAAACTACTTCAGCCTCTTCCACTGCACATCCTCGTTGTTGCGGCGATCGATCAGGCCGTCCACTCTGCCGCGATCGTCCCGCTGGAAGAGGAATCTGCCTTCCACGCCTTTGCGGAAAAACATATCGCCAGATTCGGGCACGAGTTGGGTTTTGTCGTGTCCGGTGCGCTGGGCATACAGGTCGTTGCCATCGCGGGAGACTGCCTGGGTTATCCCAGGCGCCAATTCATAAGATCCGACGTATTCGCTATACATCTTTGGATTCGCCTTTCCCGCACGCGGATCTTCGTAATAGCGCAACATCTGCCCGGCAACGATCTGCCAATTTCCATTCCGATACATCCACGTATCCGTACCGTGATATCTGGCAGTCAAGTTCTGCCCGTAAATCGTCTCAGTTTCGTCGAGATCGTAGCTCAGGATCGCCGTATCGCCCTCAATATGGCTCTTCGGGTTCAGGACCTTGATGCGGCCGGAATACCCCGTGGGAAGTGGAACGATGTCCATGACCAAGGCTGTTTTGTCCATGCTTCGACCTTTTTCGTCAAAATACATACTGTCGTCGGCGAAATACTTCTTCCAGGGCGCCTGGTCCCCGGCAGCCACGGCGTCGTCCAATTCCTGCGTGTATCGGACCAATTCCTCTTGCGTGAGTGGACCGCGCTTCGGGGACGCACAGCCGCCGACCACCAGCAGAACCAACCAAACGCAACCCCTCATGAGCTTCACGTTCTCTCCCCTATCGACTTTACCCGCACCCATCTCGCACCCAGAACCAGCCTCGTACTGGTAGACGGTGTCACAGACAGATTCGCTTTCATGGCACTGCAAAATTCTCTTGCGCGAACCTAGCTGTGATGCCCGGTTTCATCGTTAGGTTCGTGGATGTCGCAAAACCTCAATGCGCCCATTATGATGGATCACTCATGACCGCCACCCGTCGACCCTGCGTTGGTGTCTTCGATTCCGGCTTTGGCGGCCTGACTGTTCTCAGGGAGTTGGTCGCGCTCGCGCCCAATGCCGACTACCTCTATTTCGGCGATACTGCGCGCCTTCCCTACGGTTCGAAGTCTGCCGACACGGTAGCCAAGTATGCCATCGGCGCCGCCCATTTTCTGGAAGCGCACGGCGCACAGATGCTGGTCATCGCCTGCAATACAGCCACTGCCTTAGCCCTGGACAAGATTACGCTGGCATCCGGAGTACCCGTGGTCGGCGTGATTGCGCCCGGCGCAGCCAAGGCTTCCGCCGCCAGCCAGGCCCGCAAAGTCGTGGTCATCGGAACGGAAGCGACCGTCAGCAGCCACGCCTATGCCAAGGCCCTGGCAACCCGCGGGGTTGAGGCGAAGGAAAAGGCTTGCCCGCTGCTGGTACCACTGGTGGAGGAAGGGTGGGCTGGCCATGCTATTACCGAACAAGTGGCTCGCATCTATTTGGACGAAGCTTTTGTCGACGGCTTTGAATCATCCGATGTTCTAGTCCTGGGCTGTACCCACTACCCGCTTCTGAAACCCCTGCTGCGCCGACTGGTTCCGGCCCACGTGGCGATTGTGGACTCCGCCGACTCCACCGCTCAGGTGATCAGTCAACTCCTGCGACAGGGTTTGGCAAAAGCATCGTCAGACGAAGAACGCCGGGGACCAATGCGCGTGAAATTCTTCGTGACCGATTCGGCCGAGAAATTTCGCCGCCTGGGAGCCCAGTTTCTGGGAAACCAGATCGAGGACGTCGAGCACGTGGAGTTAAAGGAATAATCTGCGAACCACAGCGGGCACGGAGGACCGCTCAAAGAGACAATCCCCGGTCGCTTGCTTAGGCGTTGGATTCTTTGCGAGGAACAAACTAGTACAACCGGAAGCTCACTTCCACATTGATCTGCACCGCTACCGGCTTACCGTCTTTCATGGCGGGCTCGAACTTCCAGGTCTTGACGGCTTCAATGGCTTTCTCATCCAGTCCAAGACCCAACGTACGAGCCACTTTGATGTCTCGCGGTCTGCCGTCTGGTCCTACGACCAACCAGAGAACGCAGGTGCCCTGAAATTTGGCCTTGCGAGCTTCTTCCGAGTACTCCGGATCAGGCTGGTACACCACGCGCGGCGCACTGACTCCGCCACCCACGTGGAAGACTCCCCCGCCGACTCCGCCGCCACGGCCTTCACCTACACCCGGCCCCGTACCCACGCCCACACCACCGCCCGACCCTGAGCCGATCCCACCGCCCGAGCCGGTTCCATTCGATGGAGGTCCGGAAGGCAGATGGGACATCGGGTCGCCCAGATTCGGCAGATTGTTCGAAGCCAGCTTCACTTGCGGAGGAATGACCACGGTCGGCTCCGCTGTGAGTTTGGGATTATCGTTGCGAACCACCATCATCGGCGGGGTGATCTGCTCCATCGACTGCTTGGGCAGTTTGCCCTTGGGTGCCTGGAATTTATCGCGGTCGCCGCCGCCACCACCGCCGCCAGCCTGCGTCTTCGAAGGCTGCAACGGAGGAATATCGTCGGGGGACACCAGCGTGACCGTCTCATGCGGCTTCACGATTTGCTGGACCATCCTGCGCCCGAGCAAGGTAATCCCAATGATGGCCGCTACCACCAACACATGCACAACCGTCGAACCCAACACGCCATTTTTCTTGTAATCGTAAAAACCCCAGATATCTTTGACGGGGATCGGCTTCGAAGTCAGCACCAGCGGCGGTTGTTTTTTGGGAAAGAAGAAGTCGTCCAGGTTCCGGAACAGAGACTTCCACAGCGGCTCTTCTAGCGACGTCTTCGACAGAAGCAGGTTGAGTTCGGGCTCGGCTCCGGCGGGAGGTTTAATATCGAGTGTTGGCATAGTTGACCCGAAATTCAGTTCCTCAACCCGAGTGGTGGTGTTTCCTCTCTAATGCTTGATGAGCACTTCGACTGCCAAGTTGCTTGCGGCTAGGAGAATACGTGCAAATTCGACCGGCCGCAACTGTTCGAGGGGCCCCACAGATCCACCCGCATCTTGTTTAGATGCTACGCCCGGACAAACGGCATTCTAAGAAAATTGTACACTTTTCCATGACCTTTTCGCAGTGCTTTTACAGTTCCTTCCGGATTGCCGGAGGCTGGGGTTCGCAGGCGGCCAATGGACGTCCGTTCGCCCGCTCCCTATAATGAAAAAAATCAACTATTTGGGGAGAAATCATCCGAGTGCCGCGGGACCTGAAGTCCACCATCAACCTGCCCAAGAGTAACTTTCCCATGAAGGCCAACCTGCCCCAGAACGAGCCTAAGGCTTTGGCTCGCTGGGAGCAGATGCGGATCTATGACCGCATTCGCGAAGCCCGCGACGGCGCTCCCAGCTACATCCTGCACGATGGTCCGCCCTACGCCAACGGGCCGATCCACATGGGCCACGCTCTCAACAAATGCCTCAAGGATTTCATTGTCAAATCCAAGACCATGTCAGGATTTGATTCCCCCTACGTTCCTGGATGGGACTGCCACGGCCTGCCGATCGAAATCAAGGTTGACCAACAGCTCGGCGGCAAGAAACTCCAGATGCAGAAGCTGGAGGTCCGCGAAGCGTGCAGAAAGTACGCGCAGAAATTTCTCGACCTGCAGCGCGAGCAGTTCAAGCGCATCGGAGTCTTCGGTCGCTGGGATCAGCCTTACTCCACCATGACCCCGCAATACGAGTCCGTGGTGCTTGCGACTTTCTACGCCTTCCTCGAAAGAGGCTTCGTTTACAAGGGCCTGCGCTCGGTCTATTGGTGCATCTACGACAAGACGGCCCTCGCCGAAGCCGAAGTTGAATATGAAAACCACACCAGCCCCACCGTTTGGGTAAAGTATGCCCTCGCCGAGGATCCGATTAGGCTCGATCCCGTGCTCGCAGGGAAAAAGGTTTTTACCGTAATCTGGACAACCACTCCGTGGACTCTCCCCGCATCCATGGCCGTGGCTTTTCATCCTGGCGAAGAGTACGTCGCGCTCGAATCGGGCGGTGAAGTCTACATCGTTGCCGAGAAACTGGCCCTTGAATTTTCCGGCAAGGTTGGCCTGAAGGACGCGCGCAAAATCGCCCACTTTCCGGGGCGCAAGATGGAGTACGCAAAATTTGCCCACCCCTTTCTCGATCGCGGCGTCCTCGGCGTTCTCGCCGATTACGTCACCATGGACACAGGCACCGGCGTAGTCCATACCGCGCCCTCGCACGGGGCTGAGGACTTCGTCACCGGTGTCAAGTACAAGCTCGATCTCACCACCAACGTCGACGCCGCCGGCATCATGCGAAACGGCTTGCCCGAATACGACGGCAAGAGGGTATTCGACGCCAATCAACCCATCCTCGAACTGCTCGAACAGCGCGGCGTGCTGATGCACAGCGAAAAGCTGGAGCATTCCTACCCGCACTGCTGGCGCTGTCACAACCCCATCATCTTCCGTGCCACCGAACAGTGGTTCATTTCCATGGAAACGCCGCTGGCGAGTGGCACTCTGCGCAGTCGCACCTTGGATGAAATCAAGAAGGTTAAGTGGGACCCGGCCTGGGGCGAGGAGCGTATTTCGAACATGATCGCCACACGCCCCGACTGGTGCGTTTCCCGACAGCGCATCTGGGGCGT
>JACXTT010012538.1_pt1 | contig 11243 bp, 7 predicted proteins | sample 9270951 | NCBI WGS metagenome assembly JACXTT01 (sample SAMN15532306, study PRJNA645909) | rock metagenome | isolation source: weathered quartz diorite | place: Puerto Rico | collected 2017-06-21 | reverse complement strand
CGCCGACCGCCTCGCCAAGCTCGACCATCCGGCCCGTGGCCAGGTTGCGCCCGTAGCACTTGATGCACACGCCGCGGCGTGACTCGCAAGTGAGCACAGACCGAATTCGAACGCGCTCGATTCCGCCGGCGGTCTGAATCATCCCTGCCAGGTCTTCGGTGATCTCCTCGTTGGATTCGACGATGACCTCGCCGGTTATTGGGTCACGCACGTCATCAAGCACGACGCGTCCGATGATTCGGTCGCGCAGCGATTCGATTTCCTCTCCGCCCTCGATGATCGCCGTCGCCCAGATCCCTTTGATGGTTCCACAGTCGGGTTCGCTGACGATCACGTCCTGAGCCACATCGACCAGACGGCGCGTCAGATACCCGGAGTCCGCGGTCTTGAGTGCGGTGTCCGCCAATCCCTTCCGCGCGCCGTGAGTCGAGATGAAGTATTGAAGCACATTCAATCCTTCGCGGAAGTTCGCGCGAATTGGGGTTTCGATGATTTCACCGGACGGCTTGGCCATCAATCCGCGCATCCCCGCGAGTTGGCGAATCTGTTGCTTCGAGCCTCTCGCGCCCGAATCAGCCATGATCAGGATCGGATTCATCTCGCCCGACTCCTGCTCCTGGCGGTTCATCTCGGTGAACATTGCTTCAGCAACCTTTTCGGTCACCTCCGACCAAATAGCGATCACCTTGTTGTAGCGCTCGCCGTTGGTGATGATTCCTTCCTTGTACTGATTCTCCACCGAGACGACATCGCGGTTCGCCTGCTGAACCAGATCCGCCTTCGCAGGCGGCGTCACCAGGTCGTCGACGCCGATCGAAATCCCCGCCTTGGTGGCGAACAGAAAGCCGAGGTCCTTCACCTTATCCAGCATCTTCACCGTCTCGGCATGCCCTAGCCGCAAGTGACAGTAGTTCACCAGTGAGGTCAGGCCCTTCTTCTTGAGCGTGCCATTCACGTAGGGCATCCCTGCGGGCATGTGCTCGTTAAAGATGACGCGCCCGACTGTTGTGTCGATGACTCGATTCTTGAGGCTGCGAACCGTTCCGCGTATCACATCCTGATCGTCTCGTTCGTGTTCGAGATCGATGATATCGCCCGAGAACAAGAGCTTGACCGGCGTTTGGGTATGAACCTCAGCGCCGTCCAGGGCTAGCAACACTTCATCGCCCGACGCGAACTTGCGACCCGCGAACTTGTCGTCCTTTTTGTCCTTTGTCAGGTAGTAGCAACCCAGCACGATGTCCTGCGTCGGAACCGCGATCGGCTGCCCGTTCGCAGGCGAGAGAATATTGTTGGACGCGAGCATCAGCACGCTGGCTTCGACCTGAGCCTCGGTCGAAAGCGGGATGTGGACCGCCATCTGATCGCCATCGAAGTCGGCGTTGAAGGCGGTGCAAACGAGCGGATGAATCTTGATCGCTTTGCCTTCGACCAGTACCGGCTCGAAAGCCTGAATACCCAGCCGGTGCAGGGTTGGCGCGCGGTTCAACAGCACCGGGTGCTCGCGAATAACCTCCTCCAGAATATCCCAAACCACTGGCTCCTGACGCTCGACCATCTCTTTCGCCTGTTTGATCGTCGCCGCGTACTGCTTCTTTTCCAGCAAATTGTAGATAAACGGCTTGAACAGCTCGAGCGCCATTTTCTTAGGCAGGCCGCACTGATGAAGCTTCAGCTCCGGGCCAACCACGATCACTGAGCGGCCCGAGTAATCGACCCGTTTGCCCAGAAGGTTCTGGCGGAAGCGGCCCTGTTTTCCCTTCAACGTGTCCGACAGCGACTTGAGTGGCCGGTTGTTTGCGCCCCGCAGTACGCGTCCGCGTCGTCCGTTGTCGAACAGCGCATCAACTGCCTCTTGAAGCATGCGCTTCTCGTTGCGCACGATCACTTCGGGAGCCTTCAACTCAATTAGCTTCGACAATCGGTTGTTCCGATTGATGACTCGACGATACAGATCATTCAAGTCGCTTGTAGCAAAGCGTCCGCCGTCCAACGGAACCAGGGGACGAAGCTCAGGCGGAATAACAGGGATAACGTCGAGGATCATCCAGTCGGGATGGTTTCCCGAGCGCCGGAATGCATCGACAACCTTTAGCCGCTTCGAGTACTTGAGCTTCTTCTGCTGCGATGTCTCTTCTTTCATCTTCTGGCGCATCTCTACCGCCAGATCCTCGACGTCGACTTTATGCAACAGCTCTTTGATCGCTTCGGCGCCCATTTTCGCCAGAAAGCGGCCGGGGAACTCTTGAATTAACTGCCGGTAGCGATCATCCGGAAGCAGTTCTTTTTCTTTCAACTCGGGCACGTCACCCGGATCTATTACGATATAGGACTCGAAGTAGAGCACCTTCTCGAGCTCGCGCAGCGGTATGTCGAGCAGATGGCCGATGCGCGAAGGGAGCCCCTTGAAGAACCAAACGTGCGAGCACGGGCTGGCGAGCTTGATGTGACCGAGCCGTTCGCGCCGAACCTTTGATTGGGTGACCTCGACGCCGCACTTGTCACACACAACCCCGCGGTGTTTCATCCTCTTGTATTTTCCGCACAAGCATTCCCAGTCGGTGACTGGACCGAATATCTTTGCGCAGAAGAGTCCATCTCGTTCGGGCTTAAATGTCCTATAGTTGATTGTCTCAGGCTTGGTGACCTCACCGTGCGACCACCCCAAAATCTTCTCGGGTGAAGCGAGACTTATCCTTATAGCTTCAAAGTCAGGTGCCAGGCTCGTTTTCTCTTGGTGTGTCCTAAACATTTCGCTGTTACCCCTCGCAATTCGGGATTTCCGATTGCCGATTTCGGATTGCCGACAGAGTAAAAATTCCACTCGCTCAATCGACAACCGAAAATAGGCAATCGGAAATTCAGTTATTCAGTTACCAGTTCTTCCTCTTCTTCCTCAGGACGCCGCATCAACTCGACGTCGAGACACAGCGACTGAAGCTCGCGTATCAAGACGTTGAACGATTCCGGCACCCCAGGATCGAAGTCGGCCTCGCCTTTCACGATCGCCTCATAGATCTTTGAGCGTCCTGCGACGTCGTCCGACTTCGCCGTGAGCAACTCCTGCAATATATGAGCGGCTCCGTAAGCCTCGAGCGCCCACACTTCCATTTCTCCGAAGCGCTGACCGCCAAACTGAGCCTTGCCGCCCAACGGCTGCTGGGTGATCAGCGAGTACGGCCCGATTGAGCGCGCGTGAATCTTGTCGTCAACCAAGTGCGAGAGCTTCATCATATAGATGTAGCCGACCGTCACCTTCTGCTCGAACGCGTCGCCGCTCATTCCGTCGTAAAGCACGGTCTTGCCTGAGGTCGGCAGCCCTGCGTATTCGAGCAGCTTCTTGATCTCGGATTCGCGCGCGCCGTCAAACACCGGAGACGCATACGGAATACCTTCGACCATCGTCCTTGCGTGCCCGACCAGCTCGGCGTCACTCATCGCTCCGATCCTATCCTGCCACTCGGAGCTGCTGAACACTTCGCGATAGATCTTGCGGACCGCGTCCACTTTCGTCCCATCGGCAACCAACTCGCCGATCGTCTGTCCAATCTGTCGGGACGCCCAGCCCAGGTGAGTCTCCAGAATTTGGCCGACGTTCATACGCGAAGGAACACCGAGCGGGTTCAGGACGATCTCGACCGGTGTTCCATCAGGGAGGTAGGGCATCTCCTCCTCGGGCAAAATCCTTGCAATGACACCCTTGTTACCGTGACGGCCGGCCATCTTGTCGCCCACCGACAGCTTGCGCTTCATCGCGATGAAGACCTTCACCATCTTGATAACGCCGGGCGGAAGCTCATCGCCCTTCTTGAGCTTGTCGATGTTCTCGTGATGAAGCTGTTGCTGAACCTTGACCTGCCGTTCGGTGCGGCGTTCAATATCGGCGATCTCGGCCTGCACATCGATGCGCGAGCTGGTGACCTCGATCTTGCGCAACGCGCCGATCTCGAGCTGTTGTAGATCCTCACGTGTCAGCTTAGTGCCCTTCGGAAGCAGCTTCTTGTTTTTGTAGGTCAGGTCGTCGGCCAGCCGCTGCCCTTCGAGCAACTCGAAGATCCTCTTGTTGCGTTCGTCCTCCAGGATGCGAACTTCGTCTCTTACGTTCTTTTCGAGTTTTTCTTCCTCGGCTCGTTCGATTGAAAGCGAGCGCTCGTCCTTTTCAGCGCCCTTTCGAGTGAATACCTTGACATCCACCACGGTGCCGTCGATGCCCGGCGGGCACGTAAGGCTCGCGTCGCGCACGTCGCCGGCCTTCTCGCCAAAGATCGCGCGAAGCAGCTTCTCTTCGGCGGTCAACTGAGTCTCACCCTTTGGTGTGACCTTTCCCACCAGTATCGAGCCGGGCTTGACCTGAGCGCCTATCCGGATAATTCCCGAATCGTCCAGATCGCGTAGCGCCGATTCAGAGACATTCGGAATGTCTCGGGTGATTTCCTCGGGTCCAAGCTTGGTGTCGCGTGCTTCCACTTCAAGTTCCTCGATGTGGATCGAAGTGAACGAGTCTTCCTTCACCAGCTTCTCGGAGACGAGAATCGCATCCTCAAAGTTGTATCCGCGCCACGGCATGAACGCCACAAGCACGTTGCGTCCCAGGGCCAGCTCTCCCATGTTGGTGCAAGGGCCGTCGGCGATGACATCGCCTTTCTTGACCGCCTGACCTTCGCGGACGATCGGCTTCTGGCTAATGCAGGTATTCTGATTCGAGCGCTTGAACTTCGTGAGCTGATAGATGTCAGCGTTGATCTCGCGAGATGTCGTCCCGCCCGCGATCCCGTGCTCGGCTCGAATGATGATTCGCTCTGAGTCAACCGAGTCCACCACGCCGTCGCGGCGTGCGATTACCACGGCGCCCGAATCCTGCGCAGTGACCTTTTCCATTCCCGTGCCCACCAGCGGCGCTTCCGCGCGCAGCAGCGGGACAGATTGGCGCTGCATGTTCGATCCCATCAGCGCGCGGTTGGCGTCGTCATTCTCCAAAAACGGAATCAGAGAGGCAGCAACCGACACGAGTTGCTTCGGGCTCACGTCGATGAAATCCAGCTCGTTTGGCTCGGAGAACTTGAACTCTCCGGCCTTTCGCGACCAGGTGCGCTCTTGAACGATGTGCCCCTGTTTGTCTACCTCGACCGACGCCTGGCCGATCGTGTAGCGGTCTTCCTCCCATGCCGACAAATAGAATGGATACGGCTCATACTCGGCGGGCTGCTGACTGGCGCCGCTGAGCTTCTTGTTGGCTCGATCAACTTGCTCTCGGGGCAGATGATCGCCGATGTTGTCTTCGGTATCGCCGGCAGATGTTATTCGCACGAAGTCAACCACACGGCCGTTTTCGACCTTGCGATAAGGAGATTCTATAAAACCGAATTCATTGATCAGCGCAAAACACGACAGCGAAGAGATCAATCCGATGTTCGGCCCCTCAGGCGTCTCGATCGGACAGATGCGGCCGTAGTGCGTCGGGTGAACGTCGCGCACTTCGAATCCTGCGCGTTCGCGCGAAAGACCGCCGGGCCCTAGAGCCGAGAGCCGGCGTTTGTGAGTAATCTCGGAGAGCGGGTTTGTCTGGTCCATGAACTGAGATAGTTGCGAGGAGCCGAAGAACTCTCGAACCGCTGCGGTGACCGGTTTGGCGTTGATCAGATCGCGCGGCATCGCGGTCTGCATCTCCTGATGGATCGACATCTTCTCTTTGATCGCGCGCTCCATGCGAACGAGCCCGATTCGAAACTGATTTTCAAGAAGCTCGCCAACGGCTCGGACTCGACGGTTGCCCAGATGATCGATGTCGTCCGCTTCGCCTATGCCTTTGCGCATCTTGAGCACATAGGCGATCACATCGACGAAGTCACGAGTTGACAGAGTCTGTTGATCCAAACGATCGCGCTCGGGTTTCCCGAGTTTGATATTGGCTTTCAGTCGCCCTACCCGTGAGAAATCGAATTTGCGTTCGTCGAAGAACATCCCGCGGAACAGATTCCACGCGGTGAGGATCGTCGGCGGGTCGCCGGGCCGCATCTTGCGATATATCTCGAGAATCGCATCGCGAGGAGTCTTGACCGAGTCTTTCTTGAGCGTTTGGCTGACAACAACGCCAACATCGTCTCGCTCCGGGAAGATTATCTCGACATGACCAACGCCCGACTCTGCGATCTGTTGCCACTCGCGCGAAGTCAGCTCGGTGTTCGCTTCGGCAATAACTTCGCCGGTGTCGGTGTTAACCACGTCTTCGTTGAGGAACGCGCCCTCGATCTCTTGCGGGTCAACGATCACGGTCTTGATTTTTGCCTTACGAAGCGCTTCGATGTCGCGTTTGGTGAGCTTCTTCGCGTGCGCGCCACCTCGCACGACAGTCTCGCCCGAGCGATCCTCGACAGTCTCTGCAAGATGCAGACCCACGAGTCCTTCTGACGGCTCGAAATGCAACTGGCCATCTTTGAAGGTCGCTTTTTGCGCGGTGTAAAACATTCGAAGCACCTCGGCGTCGGTGAAGCTCGCTCGCTTGATCTCGTCTTCCAGGTGCGAATCAGTGCCCACGCGGTCGATATCGACCTTCTCCATCAAACCTAACGCGCGAAGGAAAACCGTTCCCAGGAATTTGCGCTTGCGATCGATGCGCACGTAGAGCAGGTTCTTGGCGTCGTATTCGAACTCGACCCAGGAACCTCTATACGGGATTACTTTCGCCAGGAAGTAAGTGTTGTTGTTCTCCTTCTCGAAGAACACACCCGGCGAGCGGTGGAGCTGACTCACTATCACGCGTTCCGTTCCGTTGATGATGAACGTTCCGTTGTCGGTCATCAACGGAATCTCACCAAAGAAAACCTCCTCTTCCTTGATGTCGCGGATCGATTTCTGACCGGTGTCCTCGTCGGTGTCCCAAACCGTCAGGCGAATCTTTACCTTGAGCGGCACTGCGAAGGTCATCGACTTTTCCTGACACTCCTTCTCGGAGTGCTTATGCTGAAGGGTCACCGGTTCGCCGCAGTTGTCGCACAGGACAGGCGAGACAGTGTTCATTGTCCCGCATTGAGGACAGGTCTGCTCTTCGGCTGCATACGGGTTGACTCGGAGGATCGCGCCACAAGACCGGCAGTTGGTCCGCAGATGATACAGCCCTTCGAGCTGCCCACACTTGCACTGCCAGTTGCCGATTGAGTACTCGACAAACTCGAGCTGCGATGTCTCGCGAAAGTCTGTGATCGGAAACACTGACCTGAATACAGCCTGGAGTCCGGTGTTCTCACGCTCCGCCGGAAGCAGATCCATTTGAAGAAACCGGTTATATGATTGTCGTTGAACCTCGATGAGATTCGGTATTCTAATGGCCGTTTTGATTCGAGAAAAATCGTACCGCTCTCGGCCTATGCCGTTTCCAGTATTCGCTAGTGCTGACATATCTCTCCTCGGTTAGCAGGCAGGAAGAAGACACTTGCAGCGGGACGCACGAATCCCAGCTTTGTTGGGAGGTGGTTGTCCACGCAAAACGGGGTAGTTCACGCGAGGAAATCTCTCAAAACCGGACCGTTTGATACCCGCTGCAAGCTCAAGACAATTTACAACTAAAAAGGCGAAGCACGGCCGAAGACACTTTCCCCGACCGCGATCTCCGCGTATTTTTGAGCGCCAAATAAACTTTATTCTCGTCGCCGCCCTATACGTTGCTATGACCAGATACTACACAACGAAACGCCATCGGTCAAGGTCGGTTTGAATAGGACCTATGCGACCATAGGTCCTATACGATACTATTTGAGTTCGACGGTCGCTCCGGCGTCGGTTAGTTTCTTCTTGAGAGCTTCGGCCTCATCCTTGGGAACGGCTTCCTTGACTGCCTTGGGTGCCGCCTCAACAAGGTCCTTTGCTTCCTTCAACCCGAGCGCGGTGATCTCGCGCACGACCTTTATGATCCCGATCTTCTTGGCGGGATCGGCCATGCCCGTCAGCATAACGTCGAACTCGTCCTTCTCCTCGACCGCCGGGGCAGCCGCCGCACCGGCTCCCGCAGCTGGGGCCGCAGCTACCGCGGCAGCCGCAGCCGAAACGCCGAACGTCTCTTCCATCATCTTGACCAGCTGCGATGCCTCCAATAATGTGAGGTCTTTCACCTGATCAACTATACCCTGAAGCTTCTCTGACATGACTTTCCTGTCCTCCTGGATTACTTCCTGGCGCGTGAAGGCACTTTTTTAATGCCCCAATTGTCGGCCGCAACACCGGCGCATCTCCGGCTGCCACGAGCCATCCAAGCCGCTGCACTGACATATCACCGAGCGGCGTTACTATCGCGACAACCGAGCGCGAGCCTCCACAAGCCCGAACCCGATTTGGATCGGGAAGTGATGCAGTGTTGGTCCACTTGGCCCTGGGGCCGCCGACCAAAGCCGCGCCACTCCGCAATCCCTAACCCTGCGATTCCTTTTGAGCGCGGACCTGGTCCATCACGATTACCAGATTCCGCGCAACCCCGGCAGTCACCACTGCAAGTCGCTGGGCGCTGCTATTAATCAAGAACATTACCTTCGAGACCAGTTCTTCCTTAGAAGGCAGGTTCGAGAGTGACTCGATGTCCTTGACATCGAAGGCCTTGCCTTCGACCACCGCCGCCTTGAACGAAAACACCGGACTTTCTTTCGCCCACTTCGAAAGCAGCTTTGCCAGCGCCACCGGATCACTCTTTGAAAGCGCTACCGCGGTTGCGCCTTCGAATTGCCCTTTCACCTGCTCGATCGCCGTGCCCTTTGCAGCGCGAATCGCTAGCGTGTTCTTAACCACCCGGTAAGATATATTCGCCTGGCGAAGCTCACGACGCAGCCGCTCGTCCGCGGACACCTTGATCCCTTGAAACCCGACCAGAAGCGCGTTGGGTGATTCTTCGAACTCGCGATGAAGCACCTCGATCTCTTTTTCTTTCTGAAGTCTTGTCTTCACGATTCAATCCCCTGTTCTATTGGGCAATAGGCCCTACAGGTCAGATTGTCCCTGTAGGTAATCCTGAGCTAAAACTCGGCTGTATTCAGCTTGATGCCCGGGCCCATGGTCGACGAGATCGTCGCATTCTTGACGTACTTGCCCTTGGCCGCCGAAGGCTTCGCTCGCATCACTGCATCAATCAGCGTCTTTGCGTTCTCTGCGAGCCGCTCCTTCTCGAAGCTTACCTTCCCTACCGGTGCGTGTATCACACCAGTCTTGTCGACGCGAAACTCGATCTTGCCGGCTTTTGTCTCGCGCACCGCGCGCTCGACGTCAGCGGTGACGGTTCCGGTCTTCGGATTCGGCATTAGACCTCGAGGTCCCAGAATCTTGCCGAGTTGGCCAACCGATCTCATCATGTCGGGCGTCGCGATCAGGGCGTCGAAATCGACCCAACCTGCCTTGATACGCGCAACGATGTCGTCGCCACCGACCTCGTCAGCTCCGGCGTCGCGGGCCTCCTGAACCTTCTCGGCCGAGCAAATCACGACTACGTGCTTCGATTTTCCGAGACCATGAGGTAGCACCACGGTGCCTCGAACCAGTTGATCCGCCTTGCGCGGGTCGACTCCGAGAGTCATACCGAGCTCGACTGTCTCGTCGAACTTTGCGAAAGCTACTTTCTTTGTGAGCTCAACCGCTTCGTCGATCGAATAGACACGGCCGTCATCGACCTGCGCGGCAGCTGCTCGATACTTTTTTCCTGCCATGCTTTTCTCCCAGGTGATTAACGTGGCTGGCTTCTCAGCCTCAGGCCACTCCCTTTAGTCCACAACCTCGAGTCCCATGTTGCGGGCTGTTCCCTCGATCGTCCGCATCGCTGACTCAACCGAAGTTGTATTCAGGTCGGGCATCTTGGTGCGAGCGATCTCTTCGATCTGCTTGCGCGTGATCCGACCGATTTTGTCACGGTTAGGTCGGGCTGAGCCCTTTTCGATGCCGGCAGCCTTCTTCAGCAGGTCGGCCGCTGGCGGTGTCTTGGTAATGAACGTAAACGAGCGGTCCGCGTAGACCGTTATTACCACCGGGATAGTCATATCCACGATGTTCGCGGTCTTGGCGTTAAATGCCTTACAAAACTCCATGATGTTTACGCCGTGTTGACCAAGCGCGGGACCAATTGGAGGCGCCGGATTTGCCTTGCCGGACGGGACTTGAAGCTTGATGTAAGCAGTTATCTTTTTTGCCATACTTGGGTCCTTGGCGAGCCGCCGCCTATACCGACGCCGAAGCTCTCCCCCTTTAATGCTGGTTATTCTTCTTCCGAGAACGTCAACTTCTCGACGTCCAAAAAATTCAATTCGACAGGCGTTGAACGACCGAAGATCGTCACCATCACCTTGAGCACGCCCTTATCCGGATTGATCTCCTCCACTTGTCCGGTAAATCCGCTGAATGGCCCAGAAAGTATTCTCACGTGCTCGCTATGCTGAAACGTATGTTTCGGCTTTGGCTTCTCGGCTGCCTCGGTTACGTGATGCACGATTTGATCGACCTCTTCAGGCGTGAGCGGCGTCGGTTTTTGCCCGCCGACGAAACCGGTTACCTTAGGCGTAGATTTGATTATGTGCCAGACCTTCTCGCCTACCTCGCCTTTTTCGTCGGTTTCGATCTCGACCAAAACGTAACCCGGGAAAAACATCCGCGAGGTCTCAACGCGTTTCGACCCTCGCATCTCGACCACTGTTTCGGTAGGCACGAGCACCTGCGATATCTGATCAGCCATATCGTAGGCCTGAATGCGCGACTGCAGGGACTCCTTCACTTTCTTCTCGTAGCCCGAGTACGTGTGGATGATGTACCAGTTTCTTGGCATATGCCTTTCGCCTACCTTATCGCCTTTTCCAGCGCTTCGAACCCGAGCGTCACAACCCGGTCTATGCCCCACAGGTAGAAACCGAAGAAGACAATTGCGATCAAAACAACCACCGTGGTGCTCCAGACCTCAGTGCGCGTCGGCCAGCTGGTCTTGGCCATCTCGAGCTTTATCGCGTGATAGAACTCTCGGATGCGCACGGCGAGCGAGAGTTTCGGCAACTTGAAAGGTGACTTGCCGCCGTCATCGCCGCGGCTTGGTTCTTCGTGCAGCGATTCCTCTTCGTCTGGAAACTCGGTTACTCGACTCATTGCTCTACCTCGCGTCTCCCACCCGGTTGCCGCGTCCGAAGGATGTGGCAGGGGTACCAGGATTCGAACCCGGCCTTACGGTTTTGGAGACCGCCGTGCTAGCCGCTAACACTATACCCCTGCTGTGATTGCCGATTTCCGACCGG
>JACXTT010012537.1_pt1 | contig 11243 bp, 12 predicted proteins | sample 9270951 | NCBI WGS metagenome assembly JACXTT01 (sample SAMN15532306, study PRJNA645909) | rock metagenome | isolation source: weathered quartz diorite | place: Puerto Rico | collected 2017-06-21 | reverse complement strand
CGCCCGCGGCGCTGACCGCTTCGGTCGCGATGAGCAGCCAGTCGGACGCGTCGAAGCGCTCGACGAAGTGGCCCGTGTGCGCGATCACGCCGGTCGAGAGGGCTCGGTGCGCGTCGTGGATGTTGATGCGATCGCGGTGCGGTCGCATCGCGAGGGCGATGCTGTTGCCGCAGGTCGCCCAGAGCAGCACCGCTTGCGCGGCCGCGTGCGGCAGCGGATCGGGGAAGCGGTGCCACGCGTACTCGACCGGGATCCCGCGCTCGCTCGGCTCACCGGGAACGGGACGCACGTCGGCGCCGGGGAACGCGAGCCACGGGCCGGGCTCCAACCGCTCGGGCGCCGGCACGCCGGCCGGCATCTCGGGCGCATTGTGCATCAGATCGGGATCGAGCGTGTTGAGGAGCACGACGGCTCGTGACAGCAGCTTCCCGCCCTGTGTCGCGGTGACCGTGTCGCTGGCCCAGGTCCGCCCGGCATGCATGGACTCGACTTGCAGCTCGATGTCTTTCGTGTACGTCCCGGCTCGCGCGAACACCGCGTGCACCGAGCGCACGTCCTTGGCGCCTCCCGCCGCCGCATCGGATGCCATGAGCATCTGTCCCATCAGCTGGCCGCTGAAGACGACGTCTCGCCCTTCGGCGGATTCTGCAGGCTGCGGGACGCGGTAGGTCTTGTTGCCGACCTCGGTGAGCTCGAGCAGTGCGGGGATGCCATGGAGCGGAGCACCCTCGGTCGTCACCGTGCGTACCTCCGATTCCGGGGGACAGACCTCGACAAGAGGTCGACAGAGCGTCGGCTCAGTCCGATGGTCAGCGCACTCTATGGCAGCGCACTGTCACCTTTCATGCTCGCGACCGACGAGGGGCAGGAGTCTCTGCATCAAGCGAGTCTCGAGATCCGAAGGGACGACGATCTCGTCGACCAGGCCGAGCTCGACAGCCCGCGCGGCGGTCATCGCGCCTGGCAGTCCGAGCAGTGCGAGCCGATTTATCTCGGCGTCCGGAAGTGAGCCGCTGAGCCGGCTCGCATGAACTGCGGGACGGCCGTTGTCGATGCTCGTGTCTGCGATTCGTGTATCGCCGCCGACGATGACGGTGTCGGCCTCGCCCAGCAGCTGCAGCCCGTAGTCGAACACGTCACCTCGCAGACCCAGTCCGAACGGCTTGACGAGCCCGACCGACTTCGGCCCGATGGTCACGACGTCGGGGTCATCGGTTGGGAGGGCGGAACTGAAGTCCTCCGACGACGTCAGCACCGCGACCGCACCGACGGCTGGATCGTCCTGGAGTGCGCGCCAGCATGCGATGACACCGCCGAGCTCGGTCGCGTCCACACATGGGAGCACGCGTACGACAGCGATCGCATCGACGTGATCAACGGCGTCGATGCAGAGACTCATCGCCTTCAGGCTCCGCTGGTTAGCGCGCTTCGGGAAAGCGCTGCGAGACAGTGAGCGCTACGGCCAGCAGCGCGTCGACGGTCTCACGAGGCACATCCGCGTGTGCCGCCGAGCGCACCACGGATTCGAGATCGTGCTGGAACGCGGCAATCCGTGTTGCCATCGGGATCAGTGGAGCGAGACTGAGGTCCTCAGCAGAGGCGGCGAGCGCCGCGCTGAGAGATCCTCCTTCCCGGAGGGTGGATCGCGCGGCGTCGAGTGCAGCTGACGGGACACCGAAGAACATCGATCGCTCTTCACTGAAGGCCGCGGGCATGGATCGGTCTCCTTCACGCACCCCGAGTGGCAGCGGGCTGCCAGGATGAGATACTAGCGATCACCGGCGCGTCCGCTTCCTGGCGCGCTTCGGTCTCACAAGGGGGAGTCGCCGTGGCCGATGCCGAATTCATCACGTACGAGACGCTGGATGACGGCCGGATCGCGCGCATCATGCTGAACCGTCCCGACGCGCGCAACGCGCAGAACCGCGGGCTCCTCGTCGAGCTCAACGATGCGTTCCTCCGCGCCGAGGCGGACGATGCGGTGCGGGTGGTGATCCTCGGCGGCGTCGGGAAGATGTTCTCGTCCGGCCACGACATGGGATCGGACGTCCAGCGCCGTGAGTTCCTGCCCGGCCCGGAGCAGCACCCGACGCGTCGCATCAACGGCGGGACGCGCGAGGCCGCCGAGGCGCTCATGCTGCAGGAGTGGCACTACTACTTCGACAGCACCCGTCGGTGGCGCAACCTGCGCAAGATCACGATCGCCCAGGTGCACGGGCCCGTCTTCGCGGCCGGGCTCATGCTCGCGTGGGCCTGCGACCTCATCGTGGCCGCCGAAGGCACCGAGTTCGCCGACGTGGTAGGCACCCGACTCGGCATGTGCGGCGTCGAGTATTTCGGCCATCCTTGGGAATTCGGGCCGCGCCGCGCCAAGGAGCTGCTGCTTACCGGCGACTCCATGACCGTCGACGAGGCGCACGCGATCGGCATGGTCAGCAAGGTGTTCCCCGCCGAGGAGCTGACCGAGCGGACGCTCGAGTTCGCACGCCGGATCGCGGACCGGCCGACGATGACCTCGCTCCTCATCAAGGATGCCGTGAACCAGTCGGTCGACAACATGGGCTTCTACAACGCGCTGAACGCCTGCTTCACGCTGCACGAGCTCAACCACTCGCACTGGGCTTGGGTGACGAAGGGCGCTTTCGCGACGGGAACGCCGGACCAGGGTGTGCCCAGTTGGCGAGACGCGCCGCCGATCCAGCCGCGCGCGAAGAACGAGACCGGCGCACCGGCCTGACGCCACGTGCGTTTCGTTCTGATTCACGGCGGCTACCACGGCGCGTGGTGCTGGGCCCGCCTGACACCCGAACTCGAGCGTCTCGGCCACTCGGCCATTGCCGTCGACCTACCGGGCGCGGGTGAGCGCCTCGCCGAGCGGGCCACGCACGCGTCGTGGCGCGGAGCATTGCGCGAGGTGATCGATGACGGCGATGTGCTCGTCGGTCACTCGATGGGTGGCTTCGCGATCTCGCTCGCGGCCGATGAGGTCCCCTACAAGGTGGCACGACTCGTCTACCTCTCTGCGGCGGTGCCCCGAGAAGGCGCAACGATGGGTGAGGCAACGGCCGAAACCGTTGCCAACGAGTGGCCGGCCACGGTCGGGATGCCGTTCGAGGAGTTCTTGGAGTTCGTCGAGCTCCCGAACCAGGGTCCGTGCGCGCGCTTGACGAAGCAGGCGGCGGCGAACGCGCTCTTCTACCACGACTGCATGGCCGCCGATCAGGACTGGGCCTGGGAGCGCCTCACGCCGCTGCCGGTCGGGCCGTCGCTCGAGCCCTTTCATCTTCCGCGGTTCTGGGAGGCGCCTATCCCACGAGACTTCATCGTCACGACCGACGACCGCTCACATACCGTCGCGATGGACAACCTCTTCATCGCTCGGCTCGGACGGGTGACTGCGTACAGCATCGTCTCGTCGCACTCGCCGTTCCTCAGCCGACCCGCGGACACCGCCCGAGTCCTCGACGCGTGCACGAAAGGGAACCTGGACTGACGGCGTCCGTCGTCGAACAGGCGCGCGGCGGTGACCACGAGTGCGCGGGCCCGTGCGGGCCCGCGGGTCATGATTCCACCGCTCCACTGCGCTCGCGATCGACATACACGTCGTCACCTTCGATCTCGACGTGGTACTTCGCGAGCCGGCACGACGGCGGGTTGATCCCTCGCCCGGTCATCACGTCGAACGACCACATGTGGTTCGCGCAGGTGAGGACGACACCCTGCAGATCTCCGTAGACGAGTGGGAAGTCCTCGTGCGGACAGGTCCCGTCCATCGCGTGGAAGGCACCCTGCGCGTCGCGCACGACGAGCAGCTCCCAGCCCTCGACGAAGAACGCTTCCATCCCGCCCGGCTCCAGGTCGCTGATCGCGCACACCTTCGTCAGAGCCATCGCGCAAACACACTACGAACGGCCGGTGCCGCGGCACGATGCTGGACACGCGGCGCCGGGCCCCTGCCTAGGGTGCGTTGAATGGGACTCAGAGCGAGCGCGTGAAGACCGACGCGCCGGCCCGCCGGCACGGGTCCGTGCGCCGGACGACGACGCACGACTCCACGCGGCCCGACGGACTGTACGGCCCGGTGACTGCCGTGGCGATCGGGCGCGATCTCCTTACCGACGCAGACGGAGGAGCCGTCGTGGTCGGACAAGCCCGCATCGAGCTCCAGGTGGACTTCTCAACCGGTGTCATCACGCAGCTGACCACCGACCCTCCCGCGGCGGAGCTGACTGCGCTCGTCGGTATCACTGCGTACCGCGGGTTCCGCGCCGCGCTCGAGCGCGCGCTGCCCAACGAACGCGCATCCGGGTCGGTACGCGGACAACTGCTCGACGACCTGCCAATGGCACTCATGCTGAACGGGCGTGTGCTCCGCGCCGAAGGGATCGCGCTCACGCGCCGCCCGGACAGCCCGCGGCCGGTCGACATCTGCGCGGGCTGGGTCGAAGGTGGGACGCTGCTCGAAGGTTGGACGGAGTTCGGCCCGCCGCTGCACGTCGGCCCACCGGCGACGGACGTCGAGCCGCGCGACGACGACCTCGCGTGGCACCCGCATGACCCGCTGCCCGCGCATGCGACCCGGCGCCGCCGGTTGCTCGACGTATGGCCGGCTGGCGACGTCGCCGAAGTCGACTGCTTCTTGCGCGACACCCACGCAGACGGAAACGGCGCCGAGACGGTCGTGCACGAGTACTCGGTGCACGCATCGGTCGACCCGGTCGCACTGACGGTGATCGACTGCCATGCGGTCGCCGGGCCCCTCCCCTACCCGGAGTGCCCGGGCGCCGCCGCAAGCGCGGAGCGCCTGCGTGGTCTGCCCGTCGGCGACCTGCGGCACTCGGTACTCGCCGAGCTGGTCGGGCCGACCACGTGCACGCACCTGAACGACGCGCTCCGGTCGCTCGAAGACGTCGCTGCGCTGGTACGCGAGCTCGGGATGACCAGCTGAGCACCGGCGACCGGCGCGCGAGGATGACAGCATGACCAACCTCGTGATCGGAGCAGGGTCGGGCATGGGCGCCGCAGTCGCCCGAGCACTTGCACCGCGCGGGCACCTCATCGCCGCCGACCGCAACCTCGAAGCGGTCGAAGCCGTCGCCGCCGAGCTCGGCGGCGACGTGACGCCGGCAGAATGTGATGTCACCGACGCCGGCCAGATCGACGCACTGCTGAAGAGCATTGACGAACTCGACGCAATCGTGCTGACGGCCGGCCTGTCGGGCTCGATGGCGAACGGCCGCAAGATCTTCGAGGTCAACCTGATCGGCACCGCGCGCGTGCTCGCGGCGGTCGAGCCGCTGCTCCGGCGCGGATCGGTCGGCGTCTGCTTCGCGTCGATGTCCGGTTACCGCGTCCCCGACCGGCCGGAGCTCATGGCGATCCTCGACGATCCGCTCTCGCCACAATTCTTCGACGCTTTCGCCGAGATCGGGCTCGACCCCGACTCGCCGCAGCTCGCGTACCCGACGTCGAAGCGCGGCGTGCACCGCCTGGTCCGACGCCTGTGCCCGGCATGGGGAGCGCGCGGTGCCCGCATCCTGTCGGTCTCGCCCGGCATCAACGACACCCCGATGAACCGGCTCGACGAGTCGCGTCACCCGATCATGGCCGACATCATCAAGTCGAGTCCGCTCGGCCGGCGGGGCCGGCCGGAGGAGGTCGCGAACGTCGTTGCGTTCCTCACCTCCGACAAGGCCTCGTTCATGACCGGGAGCGACGTGCTGGTCGACGGAGGCATGGTCTCGACCATCCCCGAAGACTCGACCGGCGGTCGCGTGTCGGCGGCGTCCTGATGACGGGCGAGCTCGCGGGCAAGGTCGCGATCGTCACCGGCGGATCGTCGGGGATCGGGCTCGGCACCGCGCGGGGCTTCCTCGCCGAGGGCGCGCGGGTCGTCATCGCGGACGTCGATCGCGAGCGCGGCGAACAGGCTGCCAAGGACCTCGGAGCCGACGCCGCGTTTAAGCCCACGGACGTGTCGGAACCCGATCAGGTCACCGCGCTCGTCGCATTCGCGGTCGAGCGCTTCGGCGGCCTGCACGTCATGTTCAACAACGCGGGGATCTCCGGCGCTCGGTACGCATCGCTCTTCGACGACGACTTCGCCGACTTCCACCGGGTGATGGGGGTGAATCTGCTCGGCACGATGGTCGGGACCAGGGAAGCGGCACGGCACATGGCCGCCAGCGGTGGCGGCTCGATCATCAACATCTCGTCGATCGGGGGCATGCAACCCGCGGCGAGCATGTGGGCGTACCACACCTCGAAGGCGGCGATCCTCATGTTCACCCAGTCGGCTGCCATCGAGCTCGGCCAACACCGCATCCGAGTCAACTGCATCGCGCCCGGGAACATCGAGACACCGATCCTCGAGCGGACGATGGCGTCCCACCTGCCGCCCGAAGAACGGGCCGCGGTGATGGAGAAGATCCGCGCCTACATCATCTCGAAACAGCCGATCCCTCGTCAGGGCACCCCCGCCGACATCGCGCAGTTCGCGGTCTACCTCGCGAGCGACCGCTCGTCGTACGTGACCGGGACGATCACGCCGGTGGACGGCGGCATGATCGCGGGCAGCCCGGTGACGACCGGCGGCATCGAGGAGCTCCGTCGGGCGAAGCAGCCGGGCTGAGCCGAGCGCGGCGCTAGTCCCAATAGCTGCAGGCAGCTTCGTGCACGCGTCGCGTGTACTCGTCGACGGGGAGCGAACGAAGCTCGTCGCTCAGCACCTGCAGGCTGACGATGCCGTCCCAAGCGCGCGCCCGCATCGTCGACGCGAAGCGTTCGAGTTCGAGGATGCCTTCGCCGGGCACCGCCCGGCGCGTCATAGCCTCGTCCATGTTCACCACGCCGAGCGGCGCGAGCGCGTCGGCGAACTGCAGGTAGGCGACGCGGTCGAGCGGCACTTGTTCCAGGTCCTCCCACGTACTGGGACCGAAGCAGAAGTTCCAAGAGTCGATGACGATGCCGGCCCGCGCGCTTCCGGCGGCTGCCGTGGCAGCGAGCCCGTCGGCGATCGTCGGAACCGGTCCCAACGGGCTGAACTCGATCGCCATCCCGCTTCCGGCCGCGTCGAACAGAGCGGAGCAACGTGCGATCACGTCCGCCACGCCGTCGTCGAGGGGGACCTGGAACGTCGTGAGGACCCACGTCGCACCGACCGACGCGGCTTCATCCGCAAGTCGCTCGGCCGTCGCAATCGTGGCGTCCGGGTCGTCGCCCACCTGAAGGCCGAGCAGCTCGTGACAGCACAGTCCCGCGCCGGCGAGAAGGTCGGCGACGTCCGCCCCGAAGCGGCCGGACACCATCCCAACCGCTGAGAACCCCGCCGCGCACGCGGCCTCCACCAACACACCGGCTTCGAGCGGCCGGCGCGTGTCCGGGGTGAGTGCGAGCTCCACGACCACCGTCAGGACCCGTCGCCGCGCAGCAGTTCGACGACGCGCGACTTGCTGACCTTCCCCGACCCGAGCCAAGGAGCGTCCTCGTACGGCAGCACGAGGATGCGGCGGGGAATCTTGTAGCTCGAGAGCGTTTGCACGAGCGCGCTCCTGATCACCGCCGGATCGACCTCGTGCCCGGCCTTTGGGCACACGAGGCAGCCGACGAGCTCACCGCGGTCGACATCCGGAACACCCACGACGAACGCGGCCTGCACGCCCGGCAACGCCTCGACGGCAAGCTCGACCTCGCGGGGCGCGACATTTGCGCCACCGGTCTTGATCATCTCGGTGAGCCGGCCGGTGAAGAACAGAAAGCCGTCGAGGACGTAGCCCCGGTCGCCTGTGCGATACCAACCGTCGGGTTCGAAGGTCTGCCGCCGCTCCTGCTTGTGCAATCCGTCCATGAGACTGTCGCCGCGGACCCAGATCTCGCCCTCGATGCCGTCAGCGACCAGTTCGCCGGTATCGGGGTCGACGATGCGGTGCTCCATCCCGGCGATCGGCCGCCCGAACGAGCCGCGCAACCGCTCGGGCAGGTCGACCTCGTTCTCGGAGGTCGGCACGATCGTGTGGGGACCGCTCGTCTCGGTCATTCCGAGCGATCCGTGGCGGCGACCGATTTCGGGCGGCTGGGTGTCGGTGTCGGGTAGGAAGCTCAGGTCGCGTTCGGCGAACGTCGGATCGGCCCGTAGTCGCTCGAGGACGGTCCAGCCCAACAACCGAGTCGGCCGCGTCGCCTCGATGAGGTCGAGCATCTCGCGGCTGTCGGTGCGCTCGACAGTGATGATTGCGGCTCCGACGTGAAGGTACGTGAGTAACAGGACGGTGAGCCCGCCCACCCAGAAGAACGGCATCGTCGTGAACGTCCGCACGTCGGCGGTCAGCCCGTAGAGCTGAGCCAGCTTCCACGCCTGCCGCACCTGCGCGGCGTGCGTGTGCACGACCGCCTTGGGCTCTGCGGTCGCACCGGAGGTCTGCACGATCACCATGCGATCGGAGGGTGCGACCTCGGCCTCGACCGCGTCGAGGATGTCGCCGCCGAGCAAGCGGTCACGGTCCAAGCGCGTGACCCAACGCCGGTCCGCCGGTCCGGCGAGGCAGATGCGCCGCAGGAACGGCGCGGCCCGAAGGAACAGCGGGGTGCCTTCGACCGACTGCAGCTCGGGAAAGACTCCTTCGAGCTCTTCCTGGACGTCGCGGTCGAGCAGGCGGGTCGGGGCGATGAGCGTGTCGACGTCGGTGTAGCGGATCGCGCGGTGCAGCTCCGCGCCCCGCAGAAACGTGCTGAGCGGTACGGCGACCGCGCCGATCCGCGTGATGGCGAGGAGCGCGACCACGAAGTCGGCGCCCTGCGGGAACAGCAATGCGACCGACGTGCCCTTTGCGACCCCGGACCCCAGCAACGACATCGCGAGACGGCGCGACTCGACCTCGGCTTGCTCGAAGGTCATCGTGCGCTGCGCGGTGACGATGTACTCATTTCCGGCAAACGCGCGCGCCGCGTTGTACACGAGATTCGGAATCGTCGGCGGGTAGTCGAGCGCTCGCACGTCAGCCACCGCGCGCCCAGGGCCACGAGGCGAGATGCGAGCGTAAGGTCGCTTGGACCCATGGATGCGCTGCAGGAGCTCCTCGCCCGCGACCAACTCCGCCGCCTGGCCGAGCACTACGCGCTTGCGGTCGACGGGAAGGACCTCGACCGCTTGGCCGCACTCTTCGTCGACGACGTCGAAAACGGGCGCTACGGGAGAGGTCACGACGGGGTGAGGCGCTTCTATGACCAGTCATTGCGCAACTTCCACTGCTCGATGCACCTCGTCGCCAACCATGTCATCGAGTTCGACGACGACGACCACGCGCATGGCGTCGTGTACTGCCGGGCGCACCATCATGTACTCGAGCCGGAACACTGGTTCGACGAGGCGCTGGCGTACTTCGACACGTACGAGCGTGCCGGCGACGAGTGGCGCTTTCGGCGCCGACGCGTGCGGTCCTGGTACCGCCAAGAGTTCGGGCACCCCGATCACGGGACGGAACGCATCGTCGCCGACCTTGAGGAGAGCGGACCGAAGCGAGGCGCGCGCCTTCCGGACGCGTTCCCGACGTTCGAGGCGTTCTGGTTGCGCGAACCGGGCTGACGCATCAGGCCGCGAACTTCATGACCTCCGCGAGGTTCCCGCCCATGATGCGCGCGATGTCGGCGTGCGAAAGCTCCTTCAGTCGCTCGATGTAGCTGCGCGGCTGCTCGAGACCCTCGGGGTGCGGGTAGTCGGAACCGAAAACGACGTGGTCGGCTCCGATGAGCCGGACGATGTCAAGAGGGTCGTCCTCGTGGAACGGGTGCACCCACACGTTGCGCTTGAACACCTCGACCGGTTCCTCCTCGAACATCCGCGGGTTCATCCGGTAGGTCCGCTCGAGGAGCTCGAGGAGAGGACCGACCCACATCGAACCGTTCTCCACCGGGAGAATCCGTAGCGATGGAAATCGCGTGAAAAGCCCGTGACAGACCGCGGACAGCATCGCGTCCATGATCCCCCGGTGTTGGTAGCGGAAGGCGTTCTCGAACGCACTCTCCTTGGCGCGCCACGCCTCGTACTCGCCGCGCCGGCCTTCCCACACGTTGATGTACTTGGTCATCCCGTCGTCGGAGGAGTGCATGCCGACCGCGACGTCGGCTTCGACGACCTTCTCCCAGAACGGGTCGAACTCCGGCAGGGCGAACGACCGCGTGGCCTCGTAGCCGGGCACGGGCGCGGGTCGGATCAGCACGATGCGCGCGCCGCGACTGACGACCCACTCGAGCTCCTCGATCGCCTTGTCGACGATCGGAAGCGTGATCACCGGCGTCGGGTAGATGCGGTCCTGGTAGTTGAACGTCCACTGATCGTGCATCCACCGGTTGAACGCGTGGATGACGATGTGTGTCGCGAGCGGGTCGTCGCTCAAGCGCTCCTCGAGCAGGCTCGCGAGCGTCGGCCACATGATGGCGCGATCGATGCCGAGTTCGTTCATCAGCGCGAGGCGCGGTTCGGGCGAGAAGTACGCGTCGATCGATCGCATCGGATCACCGAGCATTTCGCGCCGCGACTTCCCGTCGGGATTCCCGTGCTTGAAGTAGTCCTGCTGCGCGCCCGGCCGCGCGACCACCTCGAAGGTCGGGTTCGGGATGTAGTCGGACACGACGTTCCTGACCGCGATCTTTGTGCGGCCCTTGACCTCCACGTACTTGATCAACCCCTCGTGCTCACGCGGCAGGTAGCGCGTGAAGGCGTCGACGGTCTCGTACATGTGGTTGTCGACGTCGTAGATCGGGAAGTCGATGTTGGCCTCGCTCATAGCGATCCCTTTCGGAGGACGAGGGCTTGCGTGTTCAAGGGTGTCGGCGCGCCGAATCGGCCGCAAGCTGCGGCCGTTGGACGCCGGAGCAGTTCGGCGAGCCACTACCGCCACCTAGCCGGTGGGGTCCGGAGACGGCGGATCGCCTCCGCGGCGGCGTCGCGCAGGACCGTTCCCGTGCGATCGTCGGCGGCCTCATTCGTCAGATTCCGGACGTCCTTCTCGAGGGCCGGCAAAGCGGCCTTGCGTGTCTCGGCCGACGTGCGGGTCCTCTGCACGATGTCGAGCCCGTAGCTCCGGCCGGACCCGGTCGCCAGGACCTGGGCGAGCGCGTTCGGGTCGAGCCCGAGCGTCTCGCCGACGGTGAGCGCGTCGTCCGCCACCGTGAGGTTCGCCGCGAAGAGACCGTGGTTCAGGAGTTTCCCGATCTGACCCGACCCGCCGTCGCCGCCGCGGACCACG
>JACXTT010012536.1_pt1 | contig 11244 bp, 12 predicted proteins | sample 9270951 | NCBI WGS metagenome assembly JACXTT01 (sample SAMN15532306, study PRJNA645909) | rock metagenome | isolation source: weathered quartz diorite | place: Puerto Rico | collected 2017-06-21 | reverse complement strand
CCGGCTGTGTGCCACGGCAGAGTCACCCAGACTTGCGGAGTCGGCGGGCGCCCTGGTGCAAGCCATGGCAGAAACCAATGACGGCGTTGAAATTGGGCGCAGTGACCTGGATATTCGCGGTCCGGGTGAGTTCCTGGGCGCACATCAATCGGGTGAAGCGATGCTGCGCTTTGCCGACCTGAATCGTGATACTGTGCTGCTGGAGTGGGCCAGGCGCGAAGCCCCCATGCTGCTGGACCACCATCCACATCTGGCGGCGCGCCATGTGGCACGCTGGCTGGGTGGAAAGTCAGAATTTTTGAAGGCCTGAATGATGGAAATGAGTGGATTTCTCCCGCTGCTGTGGTGGGCCCTGGGCGCTGCCGCAGCGGTGGGTGCAGGCGTTTACCTGTTCATGGAATACCAGGCCTATCTGCTGCGCACGCAGGTCATCAGTGTGCCCGGCGGCCTGCGCTTCGTTGCCAATGGCTTCAGTGTGGAGGCCCGCCACGCTGCCAAAGAGATCAAGATCATCACCAAGAATGGACACTATGTGCGTCAACCATTGGGCGGGGGCGATGAGGCGGTGCAGTCCGGGGCGCTGGAAGTTTCATTGCCAGCCATTGGCATGCAGATTGAGGTAGCGCGCGTATCCGTCAAGGACGAGGGTGACAAGCCTGCCGTGCCGACTGGCTATAGCCGCATTCGCTTCGCGGCCAGTGACGAGCCGATGCAAAAGGCCATGGGTCGCACTGGCGGCGACAGGTCTGAGCTGCGCATGGATCGGGTGCCGGACGCCATTGCCATCAGTTTTCAGCAATTTGCCAACGGGCTGCGGGCGTGGATCGAAAAAGTGGAACAGCAGTTGGCGGCCCAGGTTGCCGAGAAGCGACGGCAGGAGGCCGAGGCCGCGGCCGCTGCGGCTGGCTTGGCCGTTGAACCGGAAGAAGACCCCACCGTACCCTTGAGCGAAGCCGACCGCGAGGCCCGCGCCACGGCGCAATTGGAGAAATGGCGCGCGGCCGCCGGATTCAAAGGCGGCTCAACGGAAATGAGTTTCGATGCACGGGGCCAAATGGTTTGGCTGATCGACCTTGACCCAACGGGACGCGTGATCTTGCATGCCAACAAGCGTACCTTCCATGGCAGCCTGCTGGGCGCCACGGTGACAGGCATTGGCGCCGAACTGGAGGTGGCGGTGCGCGATGACTACTGGTCGGAGGATGACCCGCGCCTGTCCGCCTTCCGCGTGCTCACCGGAAGCTCGCCGGAAAATCGGCGGGCCTGGAAAGAGCGATTGGAGTTGCTGATTCAGAGTTTGGGCGCAAAATCGGGCCAGCAGGGGCCGAAATGACACTCACCGAACTCAAGTACATTGTTGCCGTCGCCCGCGAACGGCATTTTGGCAAGGCAGCCGAGGCCTGTTATGTGTCGCAACCCACGCTATCGGTTGCCGTGAAGAAGCTTGAGGGCGAGTTGGACATCAAGCTGTTTGAACGCAGTGCCAATGAAGTCACGGTAACGCCGCTGGGCGAAGAGATTGTGCGCCAGGCGCAAAGCGTGCTGGAACAGGCGGCCAATATCAAGGACATTGCCAAGCGTGGCAAAGACCCTCTGGCCGGCCCGCTCAAGCTCGGCGTGATCTACACCATCGCACCCTACCTGCTGCCCGACCTGGTGCGCCAGGTCATCACGCGCACGCCGCAAATGCCGCTGATGCTGCAGGAAAACTTTACCGTCAAATTGATGGAAATGCTGCGCACCGGCGAGATCGACTGCGCCATCCTGGCCGAACCTTTTCCTGATGCCGGCCTGGCCTCGGCGCCTCTGTATGACGAGCCCTTTTTGGCGGCCATTCCCATGCACCACGCCCTGGCGTCGCAAAGCAGTGTGACCACGGACGAACTCAAGGGCGAGACCATGCTGCTGTTGGGCAATGGCCACTGCTTCCGCGACCACGTGCTGGAGGTGTGCCCGGAGTTTGCGCGCTTTTCCAGTGACACGGAGGGCATCCGCAAGAGCTTTGAAGGCTCTTCTCTGGAAACCATCAAGCACATGGTGGCCGCCGGCATGGGCATTACCTTGGTGCCACGCCTGAGTGTGCCGGCGGGCGCCTTGCAGGCGAAGACGCGCCGGCTGGCCGATTCTCTGGTCAAATACCTGCCGGTGCAGGATGGGGTCGGTGGTGTATCGCCATCGCGCCGTGTGGTGCTGGTGTGGCGGCGCAGCTTTACACGCTACGAGGCTATCGCAGCCCTGCGCAACGCCATCTATGCCTGTGAATTGCCGGGGGTGACCCGGCTGTCCTGAACGAAATTGTCAACGCATCGTATGCCACTTGCAGCACAAGCCGGAATTCTGCAACCGGTGCCCCGTGTGGGGCGTTATCTATTTTTCTCGTTGCAACCGTCACCTGTGGCGCTGACCCAAGCGCTGCAACGGTTAGCGGCGGTGGCCGATGGCGAGCATTTCGTTGTCGGGCTGGGGGCCGAGCTTGTTGCCCGCCTGGGCACCCAAGTGCCGGGCCTGCGAACCTTCCCGCAACTTTCTGCGACGGCTGTTGCGGTGCCCGCCACGCCCACTGCACTGTGGTGCTGGTTGCGCGGCGAAGACCTGGGGGACCTGGTGCAAGCGATGCGGCGCATCCAGCAAGCGCTGGCGGGTGCGCTGCAGCTGGACCAGGTGGTCGATGGTTTTCGCCATGGCAAGGGACCCAATGGGCACGGCCGGGACCTGACCGGTTATGAAGATGGCACGGAAAACCCGCAAGACGATGCCGCAGTGCAGGCCGCCCTCATGCAGGCCGACGCACCGGGCTTGCTGGGCAGCAGCTTTGTCGCGGTGCAGCAGTGGCTGCATGACCTGGACGCCTTTGACGCCATGCCGGCTACCGCGCAGAATGCCATGGTGGGGCGCCGGCGCAGTGACAACGAAGAACTGGACGATGCGCCGGTATCGGCCCACGTCAAGCGCACGGCGCAAGAGAGTTTTGAGCCGGAAGCCTTTGTTCTGCGCCGCTCCATGCCCTGGGCGGCCGGCACCCAAGCCGGTCTGATGTTTGTCGCCTTTGGCCATTCCTTCGACGCGTTTGAAGCCCAGATGCGGCGCATGGCTGGCTTGGATGATGGCGTCGTGGATGCCCTGTTTGGCATGTCCAAGCCGATCACCGGTGCCTATTTCTGGTGTCCGCCCACGCGTGACGGCGCGCTGGACTTGCGCGCCTTGGGCCTCTGATGCCCATGGCGTTGCGTGAGAAATTTCGGCTGTACCTGCAACTCATCCGCTGGGACCGGCCGGCCGGCTGGCTGCTGCTGCTGTGGCCCACGCTGAGTGCCCTGTGGCTGGCGGCAGGTGGCTTCCCGGGTTGGCACTTGCTGGGGGTCTTCACCTTGGGCACCATCTTGATGCGCAGCGCTGGCTGTTGCATCAACGACGTGGCGGACCGCGACTTTGACAAGCATGTCAAACGCACGGCCTTGCGCCCAGTGACCAGTGGTGCGCTGTCAGTGCGTGAGGCCCTGTTGGTCGGCGGCGTGCTCGCGGTGTTGGCGTTCTTGCTGGTACTGACAACCAACGGCCCCACCATCGCCTGGTCCTTTGCCGCCCTGGCGGTGACACTGGTCTACCCCTACGCCAAGCGATTTGTCTCCATGCCGCAGGCGGTTTTGGGCGTTGCCTTCAGTTTTGGCATACCCATGGCCTTTGCCGCCGTGCAGGGCAGCGTGGCGCCGCAGGCCTGGCTGTTGCTGTTGGGCAATTTGTTCTGGGTCTTGGCCTATGACACCGAATACGCCATGGTCGACCGCGACGACGACCTGCGCATCGGCATGAAAACCTCGGCCATCACGCTGGGGCGCTGGGACGTGCCGGCCGTCATGGCGTTCTACGGCATCTTCCTGCTGGTGTGGACGCTGGCCCTGGGGCCGTTGCGCATGGCTGTGTGGTGGTGGCTGGCGCTCGCTGTGGCCGGCGCGCAGGTGGCGTGGCACTTTGTGCTCGTTCGTGAGCGAAAGCGCGATGGGTGCTTCAAGGCGTTTCGCCTGAACCACTGGGTGGGGGCGTCGCTGTTTGCAGGTATAGCCATCGCACTGTGGCGCTAAAAGCGCTCAACACCCCCAGCGGTCTGTGCGTCGCCGCCAGGGTCGGGTGGTAGGCCCAGGCGTTATTTCTTGGGGCCGCTGGCCGCGCCGGCTTTGGGCGCACTGGCGGCGCTGGCAGCGGCGGCTGGCGCGCCCGCTGCGTCGGCCATGCACTTCTTGACGTGGCTGGCCTTGGCGGCACCGGCCAGTTTCTTGTCGGCGGCCGACTTCTCGCAGGCGGCCTTGGCGTCGGCATTGGCACTGTCGCTGGCGCCGGCATCAGCCAGGCACTTTTTCGTGAAACTGGCCTTGGCGGCGCCAGCCAGTTTCTTTTCTGCGGCCTTGTCGGCACAGGTGCTGGCGGCATCGGCCGCATAGGCGGTGCCAAACGACAGAGAAAGGCCCAAGGCCAGCAGGGTCAACAGGTGTTTCATAAGGCTTCCATGGAGTGGGTTTGCGGGCCATGCCGCGGTGCAAAAAAGTCACCCGTGCATTCAAGCACACCGGCCCTGAATTGGCAACCGCCGCTCGCCAAGCTGGGTGGCCCGTAAAATCGCGGCATGCAGACTGTTAAAACCCAACTATTGGAGGCGCTGGCCGCCTCGCTGGACAAGCTTTCGCCTGGCGGCGCCGCCAAGGCGGCGTTTGAATCGCCCAAGGTGGCCGCCCACGGCGACTTGGCGACCACAGTAGCCATGCAACTGGCCAAACCGCTCAAGCTCAATCCGCGCCAATTGGCCGAGAATTTGCGCACCGAGCTGCTCGGCCAGCCCGCCTTTCAGCGCTGGGTCGAGGCCATAGAGATTGCCGGCCCAGGGTTCATCAACATCCGGCTCAAGGCTGAAAGCAAGCAGCAGGTCGTTCGCGAGGTGCTGAGCCAGGGCACACAGTTTGGCGTGCACCCCAGCAATGGCCGACGCCTGATGGTCGAATTCGTGTCGGCCAATCCCACCGGCCCCTTGCATGTGGGCCATGGCCGCCAGGCCGCGCTGGGTGACGCCATTTGCAGCCTGTACAAGACCCAGGGCTGGGAGGTCAGCCGCGAGTTCTATTACAACGACGCCGGCGTGCAGATCAACACCCTGGCCCTGAGCACCCAGCTGCGCGCCAAGGGTTTCAAGCCGGGCGATGCCTGCTGGCCCACCGATCCACAAGACCCGGCCAGCAAGGGCTTCTACAACGGTGACTACATCGCCGACATCGCCCAGGACTTCCTGGCACGCAAGACAGTCAAGGCCGATGACCGGGAGTTCACCGCCAGTGGCGACGTAGAGGACCTGGACAGTATCCGCCAGTTCGCAGTGGCCTATTTGCGCCATGAGCAGGATCTGGATTTGCAGGCCTTTGCCGTCAAGTTTGACAACTACTTCCTGGAAAGCAGTCTGTACAGTGGCGGCAAGGTGGATGCCACCGTCAAGCGGCTGCAGGAGGCCGGCAAGACCTATGAGCAGGATGGTGCGTTGTGGCTCAAGTCCACCGAATATGGTGACGACAAGGACCGTGTCATGCGCAAGAGCGATGGCAGCTACACCTATTTCGTGCCGGACGTGGCCTACCACATCAACAAGTGGGAGCGTGGTTTCCACAAAGTGGTGAATATCCAGGGCACAGACCACCATGGCACGATCGCCCGGGTGCGCGCCGGCCTGCAGGCCGCCAATGTGGGCATTCCCCAGGGATTTCCCGATTACGTGCTGCACACCATGGTGCGCGTGGTCAAGGGCGGCGAAGAAGTGAAGATCAGCAAACGCTCTGGCGGTTACATCACCTTGCGCGATTTGATCGACTGGACCAGCAAAGACGCCGTGCGCTTCTTTCTGCTCACCCGCAAGTTTGACACGGAGTACACCTTTGATGTGGACCTGGCGGTGGCCAAGAACAACGACAACCCGGTGTACTACGTGCAATACGCCCATGCCCGCATCTGCTCCGTGCTGGCGGCCTGGGGCGGCGACGTGCAGGTCCTGCAAAACACCGACCTGTCGCCCCTGCAAAGCCCGCAGGCCCTGGCATTGATGCTGTTGCTGGCCAAGTATCCGGAGATGCTCAGCGCCGCAGCACAGGACTTTGCACCCCATGACATCACGTTCTACCTGCGCGAACTGGCGGCCTGCTACCACAGCTACTATGATGCCGAGCGCATCCTGGTGGATGACGAGCCGGTGAAATTGGCCCGTTTGGCCCTGGTCGCGGCCACGGCGCAGGTGTTGCACAATGGCCTGGCTGTGCTGGGCGTCAGTGCACCGCAAAAAATGTAGTGAAACCATCAAAGAGAAGGCAGCGCATGAAGCAGCAGCGAGGCGGGACAATTCTGGGACTCATCATTGGTGTGGTGATTGGCTTGGCCGCCGCCTTGGCCGTTGCCGTCTACGTCACCAAGGTGCCAGTACCGTTCATGAACAAGGGCCAAAGCCGTTCCGCCGACCAGGACGAGGCCGAGGCCAAGAAGAACAAGGACTGGGACCCCAACGCCCCGTTGTACGGCAAAAACCCGGCCAAGGCCGCCGCTGCAGCCGCATCGGCAACGGCAGCCGCCAGCGCTGCCAAGGCCGCCGACGCGGGCAAGAACGACGGCAAGGGTGATGCCAAGGCCAGTGCCAAGGCCGATGGCAAACCGGATGCCAAGCCGGATGCCAAGGGCGAAGTCAAACCGGCCGTATCCGCCGATCCCCTGGGTGACTTGGCCAAGGCCAAGGCTGCTGCCAGCACGGCGGCTCCGGCCACAGCCAGTACGGCCGCCGGTTCTGCCGAGCCCTTTATATTCTTTGTCCAGTTGGGGGCCTTCCGCACGGCGGAAGACGCTGAAGCCCAACGCGCCAAGCTGTCGTTGGGCGGTATTGAAACCAAGATTACCGAGCGTGAGCAATCGGGGCGCGTGGTGTTTCGCGTGCGCACCGGCCCCTTTGAGACCAAGGAAGAAGCCGAGCGCAACAAAGAAAAACTAGACAAGGCCGGGCTGGAAACCGCCCTGGTACGGGTACAGCGCTAGCCACAATGCGGAACTTACCCACTGGGTGGCGATCACAAACACACATTTTTGGAGTGCATTTGCATGAATATGAAACGGCGTGAATTTTCCCAAGTGGCAGTTGGCGCAGCCATTGCATCGTCGGGCCTGGTGCTCGCACCCGCGGCCCAGGCACAGGCCGTCAAGCCACAAGCCGGCAAGGACTACCTGGTGCTGGACACGCCGGCCCCGGTGGAAGCACCAGCGGGCAAGATCGAAGTGGTGGAGTTTTTTTGGTACAACTGCCCGCATTGCAACGCCTTTGAACCTGCCTTGGAAACCTGGATCAAGACCCTGCCCAAGGATGTGGCGTTCCGCCGTTCGCACGTGGCGTTCAACGACAGCTTTGTGCCGCAGCAGCGCCTGTTCCTGGCGCTTGAAGCCCTGAAGCTGGTCGACAAGCTCCAGGCCAAGGTGTTCAACGCCATCCATACGGAAAAGGTCAATCTGGGTACCGGTGAAGCCATCACGGAGTGGGTGGTCAAACAAGGGGTCGACAAGGCCAAATTTTTGGAGCAGTACAACTCCTTCACGGTGTCCAGCAAGACCACGCGTATGACGCAGCTGCAAAACCAATACAAGGTGGAAGGCGTGCCGGCGCTAGGCGTTGCGGGGCGTTTCTATACCGATGGCAGCCTGGCCGGCAGTATGGAGCGCGCGACCCAGGTGGTCGAGGCCCTGGTTGCCGACATTCGGTCCAAGAAGGCCTAGGGCATCGCAATTCATCACACGCCACCGGTTGGGGTGGCAGGCACGGAGACGCGGGCAAGAGCCCCTCTGGAGTCAATTTCCAAGGGGCGCCCAAATGGGCATTTTCACCGGGCTGTGGCTGGCCACAAACTGTTGCAACTTCGTCGCGGCCTGTCGGCGCACCTGATTGCGCAGCATCGGTGACCAGCCCAGCAACCATCCCAGGGGCCCCAAGGCTTGTCCCAACCACACCCAGAAACTAAAATGGTCAGTAGGCGTGGTGATCAAGCCGTGGTCGTCAAAGGTAAAGCAGGCATCGACGTGGCTTAGCACCATGCGACCGGTGGCGCCGAACCGGTGGTGCACATTCCAATGGGCCGTACCTGTACTGGCATCGGCCACGATGTCGCAAAACTCCAGGCGCCAATCGGCGTGCCCGCGCTCAAGGGAGACCTGCATCCGCAGATTCACAATGGCCATGATGTCGGCCTTGCCGCGCAGCGCAAACACCGGATCGTCAAAGCGGGCGTTGTCCGCATAGCACTGCGCCATGCCAGGGGCGTCGAGCTCCGAGAAGGCGGTGTACAGCGTCGTCAATGTGAGCGCGTTGACATGCATGTGTGCAAGCTTTCTGGGATAAATCCTATACCACAGCCTCGGTCTGTCGAAAAATATTGAAACAAATCGATACGCCGCTGATAGGACTGCATGGCCCCTTGTGCTCAACCATAGAGGCCTGTTCAACACCCTTTGCAAGGACCTCTTATGAAACCCTGGATCAAACGCACACTCTTTGGCCTGTTTGGCGCCAGCTTTGTGCTGGGCGGCCTGACCGCCTGCGGCCACCACCGGCATGAATATGGCGCCAACATGAGCGCCGAAGACCAAGCCCAGATGCGCACCAAGATCATGGACCGCGTGGCCAGCAAGCTGGACCTGACCGCCGAGCAGAAACAGCGCCTGGGCGTTCTGGCCGACAAACTGCAGGAGCAGCGCGCCGCCCTGGCGGGCAAAACCAGCAACCCCCGTGCCGAGTTGCAGGCCTTGGTGGCCGCCGACAAATTTGACCGGACCCGTGCCCAAGCTCTGGTGAGCGAGAAGACGGCTGCACTCAACAGCAAGAGTCCGGAGGTCATCACCGCGTTGGCGGATTTTTACGATGCGCTGACCCCGGCGCAGCAGGCCAAGGTGCGTGATGCCATGCAGGGTCACCACGGCTGGTGGCACCACGGCTGATGCGCAGGACACCCTGCCATCCACCGCATGCAAGCCCTGTTCGCCAGCGTGCGCACCCATGGTGCCGCACTGCTGGCGCATAGCGAAGAGCCGGCGGCCGAGCTGCTGGCCATGGTCTGGGGGCCACGGTTTGACCGGGAACACGCCCGCCAACTGGCCCCAGCGCCGGCCCAAAACCCAGTTGCCTGGGAACAGGCCCTGCGGTTGGCGGCCGACAATTTTGACGGCTTGCCGCCGCCGCGGCAACAGCGCTTGCGTGCGCTGCTGCGTTACCACGCTGGTGGGACAATCCGCGCATGATGCGCATTCTTTTGATCGACGATGATGAGCAGTTGGGCGAACCTCTGGCGGCCTATTTCGCCCGCTATGAGATGCAGTTGAGCCATGCCCTGCGCCCCAGTGAGGGGCTGGCCCAGCTACGCCAGGGCGGTTTTGACGCGGCGATATTGGATGTGATGCTGCCCGAGATGGATGGCTTTGCACTGTGCCGCACCATCCGCAAGGAAAGTGATATTCCGTTGATCATGCTCACGGCGCGCGGTGACGTGATGGACCGCGTGGTGGGCCTGGAGCTGGGGGCCGATGACTACCTGCCCAAGCCCTTTGAGCCGCGCGAGCTGGTGGCCCGTTTGCAGACCGTGCTGCGCCGGCGCCCCAGTGCCGCACCAGCTGTCCCTGCCGCGCCAAAGGGGCTCTCGAATGAGCCCGATGGGCGCCTGTACTTTGAGGGACTGGTGCTGGACCCTGTGACGCGCAGCGTGCAGCGCCTGGGTACCCAGCTGGAGCTGACCAGCACCGAGTTTGACCTGCTGCACTTGCTGGCGCGCGAACCGGGCCGCGTTTACCACCGCGACGACATCCTGAACCAATTGCGCGGCCACGACGCCGACCTGTATACCCGCGCGGTGGACATCGTGGTGAGCCGCCTGCGCAAGAAGCTGGAGCCCTTGGACGCCATCAAGACCCTGCGCAATGCCGGTTATGCCCTGGCACTGCGCCCCGCCCGTGGGGAGGCCCCGGATGCCTAGGGCGTCCCGGCTGTGGCACCGCCGTGCCCGCCATGCCTTGGGGCACTCGCTGCGGGTGCGCCTGGTTGCATCTTTCCTGTTGCTGGCTCTGGCCTTGGCGGCCACGTTTTTGTTTGGCATGCAAAAGGCGTTGGGTGTGGGCTGGCGCGAGGCCGCGCGGCCGCTGGTGTCCGACTATGTGGACCGGTTGGTGGCCGATGTGGGCGATCCGCCCAGCATTGCGCGTGCCCAGGCGCTGGCGCAGCGCCTGCCGATCAGCGTTCGCATCACCGGCCCGTCCATCAATTGGCAGAGTGGGCCGCGCGAGGGCGTTTTCCCGCACGAACATGATGCCCATGACGAGTGGCTGGACGCTCAGCCACGCCTGCTGGCACGTACCACGTCTGATGGCCACCGCATCGAGTTGGGTGTCAGTATTGCGGGTTGGGTGAACCAGCCCCACCGCGTGGGCTGGTTCACGCTGACCGGTATCTTGACGCTGACGGCACTGGCCTATGCCTATGTGCGCCGCCTGCTGTTGCCTTTGGACGATATCCGTGCCGGCGCGCAGCGTTTTGGCAGCGGCGCTTTTGGCGAGGCCATTCCCATCCGCCGCCGCGACGAATTAGGGCAACTGGCGGCCGATGTGAACACCATGGCCCGCAGCATCCACCAGATGCTGGAGGCCAAGCGCGGCCTGTTGCTGGCCATCAGCCACGAGCTGCGCAGCCCGCTGACGCGGGCCCGGCTGAATACCGAGCTGCTCCCCGAAGTGGGTGAGGTTGCACCCCGGCGCGAGGCCCTGCTGCGGGATTTGGCAGCCATGCGGGACCTGGTGACCGACCTGTTGGAGAGCGAGCGCTTGGGCCAGGGGCACGCCGCCTTGCATGTGGAGCCGGTGGATCTGGCGGAATTGGCGCAGGAACTGGTTGTCAGCTTGAAAGCGGAGCACCGTCAGACGGCAGGTGCGGATGTGACACTGGCGCTGGACACCCCTTTGCCAAGCCTGATGTTGGACCGCACCCGCATACGCCTGATGCTGCGCAACCTGCTGGACAACGCCCTGCGCCACAGCGCCGGTGTCGAACGGCCGCCTCATCTGACCATGCGGCAGGTGCCCGGCGCCGACCAGCCAATGCTCAGCCTGGCCGTGCGTGACTATGGTGCCGGCGTAACGGACGCCATATTGCCGCATCTGGCCGAACCGTTCTACCGGCCCGATAGCGCACGCGGGCGCAACGAAGGT
>JACXTT010012534.1_pt1 | contig 11244 bp, 8 predicted proteins | sample 9270951 | NCBI WGS metagenome assembly JACXTT01 (sample SAMN15532306, study PRJNA645909) | rock metagenome | isolation source: weathered quartz diorite | place: Puerto Rico | collected 2017-06-21 | reverse complement strand
GGCGGAGCTCCTCCGCCTGCGCGGCGCCGCGGCCCTCGGCCATCGCCTCGGCGAAGTTGGCGAACACCACCGTGAACCAGAGCCACAGCGAGACGGCCAGGATGAAGCCCGCGGGAGCCTCGCCGTGGCCGCCGAGGGCCTGCACGAACAGGACCGTCGTCAGCACGCTGCCGATCTCGACCACGAACATCACGGGGTTCTTCACCTGATGTCGCGGATCGAGCTTCCAGAACGAGCGGACGATCGCGCGGCTGACGATCGCCGGGTCGAGGAGGGGACGGGATTTTCTGTGACCGTCGGTCATGGATAGCTTCAGCTGTAGAGCATCAGGTGCTCGACGATGGGGCCGAGCGCCAGTGCCGGAAGGAAGGTCAAGGCGCCGACGATGAGGACGACGCCGATCAGCAGCACGACGAAGAGCGGCGTGTGGGTCGGGAGCGTGCCCGGTCCCGCCGGCACGAGCTTTTTCTGCGCCAGCGAGCCGGCGATCGCGAGCGTCGGAATCGCGAGCCAGAAGCGCGCGACCAGCATCGCGACGCCGCCGAGCAGGTTATAGAAGGGCGTGTTGGCGTTGAGACCCGCGAACGCGCTCCCGTTGTTGTTGCCCATGGAGCTGAATGTGTAGAGAATCTCGCTGAAGCCGTGGGGCCCCGTGTTCGCGCGACTGGAGAGGCCCGCGTCGGTCACGCACGCGATCGCCGTGCAGACGAGGACGACCAGCGGAGGGATGAGGATCACGAGCGAGGCCATCTTCATCTCGTAGGCCTCGATCTTCTTTCCGAGGTACTCGGGAGTTCGCCCGACCATGAGCCCGGCCACGAAGACGGCGACGATGGCGAAGACGAGGATGCCGTAGAGGCCCGAGCCGACGCCGCCGTAGATCACCTCTCCCAGCTGGATCATGAAGAGCGGAACGAGGCCGCCGAGCGGGGTGAAGGAGTCGTGCATCGCGTTGACCGAACCGTTCGACGCTCCGGTCGTCGCCGTCGCCCAGATGACCGAGTTGACGATCCCGAAGCGGACCTCCTTCCCCTCCATGTTGCCACCGGCCTGGAACGCACTCGCCCTGCTGTCGACGCCGAGCGCGTCGATCCGCGGGTTGCCGGCTTGCTCGGCCCAGAGCGCGACGCCGATCCCGATCACGAGCACGATCATCATGGCCGCGAGGACCGCCCACCCCTGACGGGTGTCGCCGACCATCTTCCCGAACGTGTAGCAGAGCGCGGAGGAGAGCAGCAGGATCGAGATCATCTCGAGGAAGTTCGTCCACGGGGTCGGATTCTCGTAGGGATGGGCCGAGTTGACGTTGAAGAAGCCGCCGCCGTTCGTGCCGAGCTGCTTGATGGCCACCTGCGACGCCGCGGGACCCATGGGCAGCGTCTGCTCGGTCACGGTGGTCGTCTCAGTCCTGGGCCGCCCCTTCTCGTCGAGTACGGGATTGCCCCCGGCATCCTTGACGGGGTTCGTCGCCGTCGTCGGCTGGAGGAGCGGGACCGTCTCGTAGGCGCGGAAGTTCTGCACCACGCCCTGGGACACGAGCATGATGCCGAGCGCAACCGAAAGCGGCAGCATGATGTAGAGGGTCGTGCGGACCATGTCGACCCAGAAGTTGCCGATCGTCGTGGCGTGCTTGGCGCGAAAACCACGGACGAGGGCGATGACCATGACCATGCCGGCCGCAGCGGAGACGAAGTTCTGGACGGTGAGCGCGAGCATCTGCGTGAGATAGCTCATCGTCGTCTCGCCGCCGTATCCTTGCCAGTTGGTGTTGGTCGCGAAGCTCGCGGCCGTGTTGAAGGATGAATCGGCGGAAACGGCGCCGAACTGCTGCGGATTGAGTGGCAGCCATCCCTGGACGCGCTGCATGACGTAGACGACGAGGAGGCTCACCGCGCTGAAGGCGAGCATCGCCAGCGTGTACGTCTTCCACGTCATGCCCTGGTCGGCGCGTACCCCGGCGGCCCGGTAGAGGAAGCGCTCCAGGGGTCCGAGGAGCCGTTCGAGGATCGTCACCTCGCCCTCGTAGACCCGCGCCATGTACGCACCGAGCGGCTTGGTGAGCGCGAGGAGGACGACGAGGTAGAGCACCGTCTGGAGGATGTCGTTCAGTGTCATCAGAACCACTCCGGCTTCAGCATGGCGACGAACAGGTAGCCGAGGATGACGATGCTGACGATGCTACCGATCGTATAGAGCGCGTTCATCGTCGCTCCTCACAGACGATCGCAGAGGACGACGAGCCCGACGGAGAGGGCGAAGAAGAGGAAGGTGAGACCGAGCGCGACGACGTCCATCATCGTGATTGCCTCCGGAGAGTCATGACCGGCCTTCGGATCGGCGTCGGATCGCGGCGCCTCTCGTGCCCGAGGCCGCGGACGCGAGGACGGTCCCAGCGCGACATGCGGGCGAGGTTTCGCACGCTCCAGAGATAGGCCAGCCCGATGAGCGTCCAGACTACGGCCGCCATGCCCGGAAAGAGCACCGGGCGTGCCAGGCGTCTGCCGCCCGGCAGCGCGCGGATTCTGCACGGGCGGGGGCCTGGACATTGCACCTTGCGACGGGGCGCAATGCAATCTGCAGTCCCACGCTCGGCTGGCTGCGTCGTCCCGGCGGTGAGAGAATGCCCGGTCGTGCCCGAGACCGAGCGCAGACCGTCACCCGAGGCGCTGCTCGAGGCCGCGGCGCGCGAGCAGCGCAGTCGCCTCAAGATCTTTGTGGGCGCGGCGCCTGGCGTCGGCAAGACCTACGCGATGCTCCAGGCTGCACGCGAGCAGCTGCGGGACGGCGTCGATGTGGTCGTGGGCGTCGTCGAGACGCACGGCCGTCCAGAGACGGAGGCGCTCCTCCAGGGGCTGGAGGTCATCCCGCGGCGCACGATCGAGTACCGCGGGCAGCGGGTCGCGGAGATGGACCTGGACGCCATCCTCGCCCGCCACCCCGCGCTCGCGGTCGTCGACGAGCTGGCGCACACCAACGCGCCGGAAAGCCGTCACCCGAAGCGTTTCAACGACGTGCAGGAGCTGCTCGATAGCGGCATCGACGTCTACACCACGGTCAACATCCAGCATCTCGAGAGCCTGAACGACGTCGTCGCCCAGATCACGGGCGTCCGCGTGCGCGAGACGATCCCCGACGGCATCCTCGATCGCGCCGACGAGGTGAAGCTGATCGACCTCTCACCCGAGGAGCTGATCCAGCGCCTGCGCGAGGGCAAGGTCTACGTCCCGCAGCAGGCGGAGCGCGCGCTCCGCAACTACTTTCGCCCCGGCAACCTGACCGCGCTGCGCGAGCTGGCGCTGCGCGAGACGGCGGAGCACGTCGACGAGCAGATGCAGGCGTTCATGCGGGCGCACGCCGTGGCGGGCCCGTGGGCGGTCACCGAGCGCGTCATGGTGGCGGTCGGTGGCGGCGCCCTGTCCGAGCGGCTGGTGCGCGCGGCCCGCCGCATGGCAGAGCGGCGCGGCGCGCCCTGGCTGGCGGTCTTCGTCGAGACCCCACGCTTCCACCAGCTTCCCGAGGCGGAGCGCGAACGGGTCGCGAAGGTGCTGCGCCTCGCGCAGCAGCTCGGCGCCGAGCCGGTGACCATTCCCGGCCGGGACGTCGCCGACGAGCTGATCCGCTACGCACGACAGCGCAACGTGAGCGAGATCATCCTCGGAAAGCCGCTCCGTTCGCGCTGGAGCGAGCTCTGGCGCCGCTCGATCGTCGACCGTGTCATCCGGCAGAGCGGGGCCATCGACGTGCGCGTCATCCGCGGCGAGCGCGAGGCCGCGACCCGTCCAGATGGCGAGGGCGGCACCACGCGCTCGCCGGCGCGTCTCGGCCGCTACGCGCTCGCCGGCAGCCTCGTGGGCACGGCCGGACTGTTCGCCGCCGCAGTCATGCGCCTCCTGCCGCTTCCCGACCCCGGCATGATCTTCCTCGCCGCGGTGCTGCTGAGCGCCGTCCTGGCGGGGCTCGGGCCGTCGGTGTTCGCCGCGATCCTAGGCCTCCTGGTCTACGACTTCTTCTTCGTCGAGCCGGTGCACACGTTCACGGTCACCAAGCCGCAGGACATCCTCTCGCTCCTCATGTTCCTGGTCGTCGCGGTCCTGACCAGCGAGCTGACGGCACGCGTGCGCGATCAGGCCGAGGCGGCGCGACGCCGCGAGGCGCGAACCGCCGCGCTCTACGCCTTTGCCCGCGCGATCGCGGGAGCGGCGGGTCTCGACGATCTCGCCCGGGTCATCGTCGACCACATCGCGCAGCTCTTCGGCTCGGCCACCGCCCTCCTCCTGCCCGACGCGGGGCGGCTCGTCCTGCGCGCGATCCGCCCGCCGGGTACGGAGATCTCCGAGACCGAGCGGGCAACCGCGATCTGGGTCTGGGAGCACAACCAGCCCGCCGGGCGCGGCACCGATACCCTCCCGGGCGGCGAATGGTTCCACGTGCCGCTGCATACCGTCCGCGGGGCGGTGGGTGTCCTCGGCCTCCACGTGGAGAGCCCCGGAGCCACCCCGTCGCTCGACCAGCGCCAGCTGCTCGAAGCCCTCGCCGGCCAGGCCGCGGTCGCGATCGAGCGCACGCGCGTCGACCTCGTCGAGGCCGTCATCGAGAGCATCGAGGACGGGCTGGTCGTGCTCGACCCCGAGGGCATCGTCGTGCACGTGAACGAGGTCGCGTGCGCCATCCTCGGCTTCGAGCGCCCGCAGGCGATCGGCGTTCGCTTCGTCGACCTGGGGACGGATCACCCGCACTACCTCCGACTGCGCGAGGCGGTGCGGGAGTTTCTCGTCCACCCCGAGCAGGAGCATGATGCCGTCGAGCTGGCGCTCTTCCTCCGCGGCCGGGACCACCACTACGTGCTCCGACCGACGCCGTTCCACGCCCGCGACGGGTCGCACGCGGGCTTCATCCTGGTCCTCCAGGACGTCACCTATCTGCGCGACCAGGAGGCACGCAGGGAGCAGCTCATGGCCACCCTGTCCCACGAGCTGCGCACGCCGCTCACCTCGCTGCGCATGGCGGTGGAGCTGCTCCGCCGTGGGGCCGCCGTCGAGGAGGAACGGCGCGGGCTCCTCGACACGGCCCACGAGGACGTGGCACGCCTGGAGGACGTGGCGCAGCGCCTCCTCGACGTGTCGCGCTCGCGCGCCATGAGCATCGCACTCGAGCGGCAGAAGGTGGACCTGGGTGAGGTGATCGCGCGCGTCTCCCGGCTCTTCGCCCTCCAGGCACGGGAACGCGGCGTGACGGTCGAGACCGCATCGCCCCCCGACGGCATCGCCATCGCGGGCGACGCCACAAAAATCACCTGGGCGCTCTCGAACCTCATGGCGAACGCCCTGCGCTACACGCCGGGCGGCGGACGCATCCGCATCGAGGCGACGCGCGACGACGGCGCGGTGCGGGTGGCGGTGAGCGATACGGGCCCCGGGATCCCGCCCGAGCAGCGCGAGCGTATCTTCGATCGCTTCGTGCAGGGCGCCGACGGCAGCGAGATCGGAGCGGCCGGGCTCGGGCTCGCGATCGTCCGTGACATCGTGCAGGCGCACGGGGGTCGCATCCACCTGGAGAGCGAGGTCGGCAAGGGGAGCCGCTTCATCCTCGAGCTGCCGCGGAGCTAGGACCCACGCATGGCCAGCATCCTGATCGTGGACGACGAGAGGAACATCCGCGAGCATCTGGCGACCTACGTCCGGAGCCTGAAGCACCACGCCGAGGTCGCGCCCGACGCGACGGCGGCGCTCTCGCTGCTCGAACGCCACGACGCGGACGTGGTCGTCTCCGACGTGCGCATGGCGGGCATGGACGGGCTCGCGCTGCTGCGCGAGATCCGTCGCCGGCGCCCCGAGGCGGTGGTGGTGCTCATGACGGCGTACGCGACGGTCGCCGAAGCGGTGGAGGCGATGCGCGCCGGGGCCTACGACTACCTGGTGAAGCCCTTCTCGCTCGATCAGGTGGGAATGCTGCTCGCGCGCGTGCTCGAGGTGCAGACCCTGCGGCGCGAGAATCGCGCGCTGCGTCGCGTCCTCGACGAGCCCGCGCTGCTCGAGTCGGCCAGCCCCGCGATGACCCGGGCGCTCGCGACCGCCCGTCAAGCGGCGTCCTCGGACGCGACCCTGCTGCTCACCGGCGAGAGCGGCACGGGAAAGAACGTGCTCGCCGCCGCGATGCACGCCTGGAGTCCACGCCATGCTGGGCCCTTCGTCACCATCTCGTGCACCAGTCTGGCCGAGCACCTTCTCGAGAGCGAGCTCTTCGGCCATCTGAAGGGCGCCTTCACGAGCGCGTGGAAGGACAAGCCGGGGCGACTCGAGGCCGCCCGCGGGGGCACCATCTTCCTGGACGAGGTGGGCGATCTGCCACCCGAACTGCAGGGGAAACTCCTGCGCTTCCTCGAGGAGCACCGTTTCGAGCGTGTCGGGGGTAGCGAGACCATCGAGGTGGACGCGCGGGTCGTCGCCGCGACCAATCGTGACCTGGAGGCCGACGTACGTGCCGGGCGCTTCCGCGAGGATCTCTTCTTCCGCCTGAACGTGATCGCCATCCGGCTTCCCCCGCTGCGCGAACGCGCCGCCGACCTGCACGCGCTGACCGACCACATCCTGGCGAGCGTTGCGGCGCGCCACCACCGCGGCTCGCTCACGCTCGCGCCCGAGGCGCGGAGCGCGCTCGACGCCTACGCGTGGCCGGGGAACGTGCGCGAGCTGGTGAACACCCTCGAGCGGGCCGTGGTCCTCTCGCGTGGCGACACCATCCGCGCGGAGGACCTCCCCGACCGCTTGCTCGAGCCGCGGCCGGCCGCTCCGGTGGCCGGGACACCCGAGACCGGGTCCTCGCTCGACGACGTGGAGCGGCGGCACATCGTGCAGGTGCTGGGCGAGTCCGCGACGCTGGAGGAGGCCGCGGCCCGCCTCGGGATCAACGTGACGACCCTCTGGCGGAAGCGCAAGCGCTACGGGATCGAGTAGCCCGTCCCGCGTGGACGGCGCCGGGGCGGATGTGCGAAGGACCGCCCATGCGGCTCGTCACCTATACCTTCCGCGGCACCACGCGCCTCGGCGCGCTGGTCGGCGACTCCGAGGTCGTCGACCTGAACCGCGCCTGCGCGCTCCACCGCGCCGAGCGCGGCGAGCGCCGGGCCCGGGCGCTGGCCGACTTCCTCGTCCCACCCGACATGCTGGCCTTCCTCCGGGCCGGCGACCCGGCCCTGGACGCAGCCCGCGCCGCCCTCGCGCATCTCGCGTCGCAGCGCGACACCGCGCTCGCGAGCGGCCTCGTGTTTCGCACCGACGAGCCCGGCTTCCGCCTCGAGGCGCCCGTCCCGCGTCCGGGGAAGGTGCTCGCCGTCGGCGTCAACTACAAGGATCACGCCGAGGAGGCGAAGATCGCCGTCCCGGAGCGCCCGATCATCTTCGCCAAGATGTCCTCGTGCGTGGTCGGACCCGGCGCGGCGATCGACCGCCCGCGCGCGAGCACCAAGCTCGATTTCGAGGGGGAGCTGTGCGTCGTCATCGGCAAGCAGGCGCGTCACGTGCGCGCCGCCGACGCGGACGCATACGTGGTGGGCTACATGGTCGGCAACGACGTCTCGGTGCGCGACTGGCAGTTCCACTCGCCCACCTGGATCATGGGCAAGAGCTTCGACACGCACGGCCCCACGGGCCCGTGGCTCGTCACCCACGACGAGGTGCCGGATGCCGCGAACCTCCGTCTCCGCACCTGGGTCAACGGCGTCGTGAAGCAGGACGCGAGCACGAGCGCGATGATCTTCGGCGTCGGTGCGCTGGTCGAGTACCTGTCGACCGCCTTCACGCTCGAGCCGGGCGACGTCATCTTCACGGGCACGCCGGCAGGCGTGGGCTCGACGCGGACCCCGCGGGAGTGGCTTGCACCCGGCGACGTGGTCCGGGTGGAGATCACGGGGCTCGGGGTGCTGGAGAACCGGGTGATCGAGGAGGGCTGAGCCCTACGCCGGGGTGGACCCCGCCTGGCCTCCGGTGCAACAAGGGCGCGCCGCGGGCGCCGACCGGCGCGCGGGGAGGGAGGCCAGCATGCGTGAGCAGACGGGCGTCCAGGGACACCGCGTACCCGCGCTCCTGCCGGCGGACGAGCACAACCGCACGCTCCTCGAGAACGTCCATCCGCCGGCGTGGAAGAACCCGGAGCCGGCGCCGCGCTACAACCTGGTCGTGATCGGCGCCGGCACGGCGGGGCTGGTCACCGCCGCGGGCGCGGCGGGGCTCGGCGCCCGGGTCGCGCTCGTCGAGCGCCACCTCCTCGGCGGCGACTGTCTCAACGTCGGCTGCGTCCCGTCGAAGTGCGTGATCCGCTCCTCGCGCGTGGTGGGCGACGTGCACGACGCGGCCCGCCTCGGCGTGCCGCTCCAGGGCGGCCCGGCGCCCGACTTCGGGGCGGTCATGGAGCGCATGCGCCGGCTCCGGGCCGGCATCAGCCGCCACGACTCCGCCCGCCGCTTCCGGGACGAGCTCGGGGTGGACGTCTTCCTCGGCGACGCGCGCTTCGCCGGACCCGACACGGTCGAGGTCGAGGGCCGGCGGCTCCGCTTCAAGCGCGCCGTCATCACCACCGGCGCGCGCGCCGCCCACCCACCCATCGAGGGACTCGCCGAGGCCGGGTTCCTCACCAACGAGACCGTGTTCTCGCTCACCGAGCGGCCCCGCGCCCTCGCCGTCATCGGCGCCGGCCCCATCGGCTGCGAGCTGGCGCAGGCGTTCCGTCGCCTGGGCTCCGAGGTGGTCCTCTTCGACGCGGCGCCCCAGGTGCTCGTCCGCGAGGACCGGGACGCGGCGGAGATCCTGCACCGCGCGTTCGTGCGCGACGGCGTCCGCCTGGTGCTCGGCGCGACGCTCACCCGCGTGACCGCACGCGGGCCGCAGAGGGCGATCCGGTTCACCGCCGACGGGACGGCGGACGAGGTCGCCGTCGACCAGATCCTGGTCGGCGCCGGGCGCGCGCCCAACGTCGAGGGGCTCGGCCTGGAGGCCGTCGGCGTGCGCTACGACCCGAAGCAGGGCGTGCACGTGAACGACCGCCTGCAGACCACCAACCCGCGCATCTACGGCGCCGGCGACATCTGCCTGCCGTACAAGTTCACCCACATGGCCGACGCGGCGGCGCGCATCGTGATCCAGAACACGCTCTTCCTCGGGCGAAAGAAGCTGAGCGCCGTCCACGTCCCCTGGTGCACCTACACCGACCCGGAGATCGCGCACGTGGGGCTCTCGGCGCGGGACGCCGAGGAGCGCGGGATCGCGGTCGACACCTTCGTCACGCCGCTCGCGAGCGTCGACCGGGCGATCACCGACGGCGAGGAGGAGGGCTTCGTCAAGATCCACGTGCGCAAGGGGAGCGACCGGATCGTCGGCGCGACCATCGTCGCCCGGCACGCCGGCGAGATGCTGAGCGAGATCACCCTCGCGATGGCCGCCGGGGTGGGACTCGGCACCCTCGCGAGCGTCGTCCATCCCTACCCGACGCAGGCGGAAGCGATCCGCAAGACGGCCGACGCCTACAACCGCACGCGCCTGACGCCTACGGTGAAGAAGCTGTTCCAGCGCTGGCTCGCCTGGACGCGCTGAAGCGGGTCGCTAGTCCCCCGTCGCCTCGCGGAGCGCGCGCCGCGCCGTCCGCGTGACGACGGTGGTCACCGCGATCGTCGCCGCGAGCCCGAGGACCAGGACGGCGTAGTACCCCGCCCCCTTCTCCACCGCGGCGCCGCCGGCGAGCGCGCTCACGTCGCCGATGAGCTTCCCGGAATAGACGTAGAGGATCGTCCCGGGGAGCATTCCCGCCGAGGCGAGGAAGAAGTCGACGAAGCGGACCCGGGTGAGCCCGAGGGCGTAGTTCAGCAGGTTGAACGGGAACACGGGTGAGAGGCGGAGGAGAAAGACGATCTTTCGCCCCTCGGCGCCAACCGCGCGGTCGATCGCGGCGAAGCGCGGGTTCTGCGCGATGCGCCGCTCGATCGCGCCGCGGGCCAGGTAGCGGCCGACCAGGAAGGCGGCCGAGGCGCCGAGCGTCGCCGCGACGAAGACGTAGGCCACGCCGGGGACGAGCCCGAAGATCGCGCCGGCGGCGAGCGTCAGGAGAACGCCCGGCACGAAGGCGACGGTCGCCAGCACGTAGCCCGCGATGAAGACCAGCGGCCCGAGCGGCCCGAGACCCTTCACCCAGTCGGCGAAGCCGAGCACGTAGCCGCCCGCCCGGCGGCCGACGAGCACCAGCAGCGCCAGCGCCGCGACCGCGAGGACGATGCGGCCCACGCCGCGGGGGCCGGATTTCACCGCCGGCCGTGCCGCGACGGCTCACCGTCCTCGGGCGTCAGGTTGTCCGACGTGCGCCCGTGGTAGGCGTCGATCGCGGAAAGGACCTGGAGGTATCCCGGCCAGCCGTACAACGGGATCAGGCCGAGCCAGAACTTCTTCTGCGGGCAACGGTCGAAGAACGGCCCCCAGCCGGCGTTGTAGTACTCGCCGAGGCCGGGGTGTGCGACCGAGAGCCAGGCGGCCTTGCGCGCGTCGCCGATCGTGCGCGCCGTCACCGGCGCCGCGACGAGGAGCGTCATCGCCAGCGCCGTCATCGTGCGGGTCCGCATACGCCACCTCCGATCGGCGCGGACCCTATCACCGCACCCGGCGCGGCGCGATGCCCTCCCCCTATCACCCGCGTGAGAGTGGAGTTAGAAGAGCCCCGTGCGTGTCCGCCTGCGTGAGCCGCGACGCCTCCGTCACGGCGCCCTCACCGTCCTCCACGATCCGGTCCCCGGGCCGCTCACCGCCATCGCACTCGTGGTGCGCGCGGGCTCTCGCTTCGACGGCGCGCACCCCGGCATCGCCCACATGACCGAGCACATGCTCTTCCAGGGCACGACCCGCCTCGATCAGCTGGGGTTGAACCGCCGCGCCGCGGAGCTCGGCGGGGAGCACGACGCCGACACCGGCTACGAGGACCTCACGCTGCACTTCGAGGTTTTCAACCGGGACGTCGAGGACGCGCTCACGCTGCTCGCCGAGCAGTGCTTCCACAGCACCGTGCCCGCGGAGCGCTTCGCCAAGGAGCGGCGCGTGGTGATCGACGAGATCCGCGGCCGCCAGGAGGATCCCGCCAACTACGTGCACGAGCGGGCGTGGGCCCGCTTCTACGGCGACGGGATCGGACATCCGGTGTGCGGCACGGTGGCGAGCGTCAAGCAGATGACGCGGGGTGCGGTGCGGGACTTCATCGCGCGCCACTTCGTGC
>JACXTT010012533.1_pt1 | contig 11245 bp, 9 predicted proteins | sample 9270951 | NCBI WGS metagenome assembly JACXTT01 (sample SAMN15532306, study PRJNA645909) | rock metagenome | isolation source: weathered quartz diorite | place: Puerto Rico | collected 2017-06-21 | reverse complement strand
CTTTTTACTTGATCGCCGGGCTGTTGATTCACATCCTCATCACCTGGAGCAAGTTCGAGAAGAAGATCTTCGAGCGAACGACGATGTTGCAATATTCGGTATTCCAGTTCTTCGCGATAACAGTGCTGGTGAGCATGCCGGTAAAGCTTTTGATCAGACAGGTATTCCGGATCAAGTACGTGATGGTTACGCCGTGGTTCAATATATGATGGACTGATACCTGATACCTGATCCGTGATAAGAACCGGCTCTTTTACGAATTACAATTACGCATCACGCATCATTTCCTAGGGGATCTAGATGGCAGACACAACCCAAAGCGAGCAGTTAGAGAAGAGGGCTCCGGACACACCCGAGCCTGACCCGATTGCCGATCGTTCGATGAGCGGTGCTCTATTGATATCTTCGCTTTTGATGGTGGTCACTCTGATATGGTCGCTCTATGACGAGGTCGTCGGCCAGCGGCCGTGGAAGGGCTATCAAAAGGACTTTGTCTCGAGGTACGAGGAATATCTGGGGACCGCCAAGGATCGGCAGGGGAAATCAGAAGTGGAGGTTAAGAGCTCGCTCGAGTATAAAACGCTCGACGACGCCTACGAGGAAGCCGCCGCCGCAGCCAAAGCAAAGACCGATCCAATCGACGCGCAGGTCAGAAAGATCGACGAGAAGATCACCGCGGTAACGCCGCCCTTCCAGGACGCGCGCTCCTGGATCGTCGCCAAGACCTATCAGCTTGAAGTGACCGGGAGCGAATCCGCGAAGAACAGTATTCGGGCCGCGATCGATAGGAAGAAACAGGAGAAGATCGACTTCAAGTTGCCAAACGACGAGGGCAAGGAAGAAGAGAAGTCGATGACCTTTACCGATCTCGAGACTCTTTACAACGGGTTGAGAGATGAGAAGGCCCGCCTACTGGCCGAGCGAGTTCAGATCACCCAGCCTCGCGACGCGGCGCAAAAGAAGCGCGACGAATACATGCAAGACCACCTCGGTGGCTTGACTGCCGAGCAGGTAGGTGGCCTCCAGAAAAAAGTCAAAGACTTCAAGTTCGAGATCAAGCAGATCAACGTAGGGGGCGTGGTCATCGATCGCTGTGAGTCTTGTCATCTCGGTGTCCGCGAGCCGATCAAGTTAACCAGGAAGGACATGGGTTGGACTGGGGAAGACCCGAGCGATGACGCCGCTGCCACCGCGTTCGTATCGCATCCAAACAAGGAATTGTTTAAAACACACGATCCCGATCGGTTCGGCTGCTCGACCTGTCACGGGGGCAACGGGCGCGGCACAACCTCGGTTGAAAAAGCGCATGGCCGATATGAGCATTGGCTGTGGCCGCTCTACTACAAAGAGAACGTGGAGTCAGGATGCAATCAATGTCATAACCGCGACCGGGTGCTCCAAGGCGCTGATGTGCTCAACCGAGGCAAGAACCTATTTCAGGTACGGGGCTGTGCCGGTTGCCATCGCTACGAAGCATTCGACCGCGAGGCCGATGCGCTGAGCAACGCTCGGCAGAGCATCAAGACGCTCGAGTTGGAGCGCGATGATCGCAGGCGAGAAATTACCCAGACCGGCGCGGCCGCCGATGCCGCAGCGACCGACGAGGAAGCAACTCAGCTTCGTAAGAAGGCCGAGGCTCTTCGTCAGGCCATCTCGCAGGTTGACGCTAGAATAGACCAGTTTGATATTCAGGCAAAGTACCTGATGCAAGACGTAAAGAAAATCGGGCCGAATCTGAAAGAGATCAAGGCAAAGCTTCGCAAGGACTGGATTCCGGTGTGGCTCTCTGATCCACAAGCCTTTAGACCCGGCACAAAGATGCCGACCTTCCGCCTCGAAGACGACGAGATCAAAGCTATCTCCGCGTTTCTTTGGCAGTCAGCGCTCGACGTAAAGCTGCCTTCTCAGCCGCAAGGCGACGCGGGTCACGGCAAGGAGTTGTTCAAGACCCTTGGGTGTCTTGGCTGCCATTCGATCAACGGACCGGCGATCGACATGGGCAATGGGATAATCGGCGGCGACTTTGCGGCGAACCTCTCGCGTGTGGGCGAGAAGGCGAACTACGATTACATTGTTCGGTGGGTACACAACCCGCGGCAAAGGCTCGCACCTTACTCGCCGACGTTGAAGCGCGACCTCACACCGGCAGACTACAAGAAGAAGAACCTGCCGTTTGTCTTTGACGACGATCATTCGAAGAGCCCGGTGGATGGACGGGAGCTTCAGATCCAGAACATGACGGTGATGCCTAACTTCCGGCTGTCGGACCAGGACGCCCACGACATCGCGACGTTTCTATCGCAGCAGAAGCGCGCCGGTGTTGAGTATCAGAATGCATCGTTCCTGGATGACACGTCGCTCACGTCACGGGGCAAGCAACTTGTGCAAAGATACGGCTGTGCGGCGTGCCACGAGATAAAGGGTCTGGAAGAGGAACAGCGAATCGGCACCGAGCTCACTCTCGAGGGCAGCAAGCCGATCGAGAGACTCGACTTCGCGCTGCTGCAGAAACCGGCCATGCAGGGCAGAGACCCGATGACCGGCGAGGAGATCAAACGTGAGGGCAGGGAATCGTGGTATGACCACAAGGGCTTCTTCGAGAACAAGCTTAAGAGCCCGGGCATCTACGATCGAGGCAAGGTGAAGTCGGCCGACGAGCGCCTGCGGATGCCCAACATCTACCTGCCCGAGAGCGATGTCACCGCGATTACCACCTTCTTACTCGGCAGCGTCGAGACGAACCTTCCTGAGTCGATACGCTACAACCCGACTGGCGGGAAGAGATCGGTTCAAGACGGCTGGTGGATCGTTCAGAAATACAACTGTATGGGTTGTCACAACGTGCTGGTGGGTCAGGACTCGATCTTGATGGGCCTGCCGATGTATCAGAGCGCCGACGGGAAAGAACAGTTGCCGCCACGACTCACAAGCGAAGGGGCTCGGGTCAATCCTGATTGGCTGCTGCGCTTTTTGAAAGATCCGTCGCAGGCGACACCAGCCGAGAGAGCAGCGCTCGCGCAGGCGGTAAGCGGGCATGCGCAGACCGGCGGCGACGAATGGGCGGAGAGTCTCGGGCTGCACGCGCAACCGGGCGTGAATCGCAACGGGGTGCGGCGATATTTGAAGGCGCGGATGCCGACCTTCAACTTCTCACCCAATGAAATCCAGGCGTTGGTTAATTTTTTCATGGGGGCGTCTGCTCAAGCCCAGCCTTACATACCGGAACGTCTGGATCCCCTGGCCGCTGAGGAACAGGGCATGGCTCGCGCGTTGTTCAGCTCGAATGCCGCGCCGTGCCTGAAGTGTCATATGACCGGCGATCCGGCGCATGACGCGAAGGCGACCGCGCCGAACTTCCTGCTGGCTCCCGAACGGTTGAAACCGGCCTGGACGCGGCGGTGGTTGCTCGATCCGCAGTTGATAAGCCCTGGAACATCGATGCCATCAGAGTTGTTCAAACGTGACCAGGAGCACGACCGATGGGTGTTCAACGGCCCGACCCCGCCGGCATTCCAGACTTATGAGAAGGACCACGTCGATTTGCTGGTGCGGTATATGTTCCAGATTTCGACCGAGGAACAGAAGCGGCTTGGCACCGGTGGCGGAGCGCCGGGTGCTGTTCCTGCGCCCGCCGGCGGTACCAAGACGGCGACAACTGAGCGTAGGAATCGGCTTTCGAGCGGGCCAATTGCGGTGATTCGCGCGCTATAAGGAATCTGTACCGCGGGAGCGCGGTCATCCTGACTGCCTCTTCTGGAGCACGAACAAGGAGACAAGGATGCCAAAGCTCCAGGGAACGTCAGATTGTTCTGTGTAATTCAACTGTGTTGATGGATTTGGTTCGAGACCAACAGGTCACGGAGAAAAGCAATGTTAAAGAGACTAGCAACGATTTGCGCGCTGCTTGCAGTCGCGGCGGTGTTAATTGCGGTCGGGTGCAAGGGAAGCGGTCCCAAGAACAAGAACGGGGCTGAGGATGGCGGCGCAAAACCAAAGTATGCATCGAAGGGCGATGAGGGAACGATAACCGGGAAGGTAAGCTACGACGGTCCAGCGCCTGAGCTAAAGAAGATCGACATGTCCCAAGATGCGAACTGCGCCGGGGCGTCAGGCGACAAGACCGCCGACGATCTGCTGGTCGCCGACGGCAAGCTGGCCAACGTGTTTATTTACCTGAAGGGCGGTCCAATCGACAAGAACAGCTTCCCAACGCCGTCCGAGCCTGTAGTGCTGGATCAGCAAGGGTGCCGCTATCATCCGCGTGTGCTCGGCATTCAAACCAATCAGCCGTTCAAGGTGACTAACAGCGACAAGACCACTCACAACATTCATCCTTCGCCGAAGACCAATCAGGAGTGGAACCAGATGCAGGCGCAGGGAGCTCCCGCGATTGAGAAGACGTTCCCGCGCCCGGAGACGCTGATCCCGGTCAAGTGCAACCAGCACCCATGGATGAAGGCAAACATAGGGGTACTCGCGCATCCTTATTTCGCGGTAAGCGCGAGGGATGGTTCTTATACGATCAAGAACGTCCCGCCTGGAACATACACCCTGGTCTTCTGGCACGAGACTAAGGGCGAACAGACCCAACAGGTCACGATCGCCGCCAAGGAGTCGAAGACGCAGGACATCACCTACAAGGCGGGAGCGACCGCGGCGGCGACTTCGTTACAGATCGGCCCGGCGTTGGTGTTGCCATAGGGTTCGCGCGAGACGTTGAGAGGTTCGATTGACTGATCAAAAGAGTGAGGCAGTAAACGCCGGGGCGAACATCGGGCTCCATCGGCTTGCGATTGTACTCTGTTGCCTGACGGTTGTCTTGCTGGTAGCCGGGGCGCTGGTTACCAGCAATGAAGCAGGGGACTCGGTGCCCGACTGGCCCGTTTCCTTTGGCCGGTGGTTGATCAGCTCAAAAAACTTCGTCGCCAACGTCCGCTTCGAATACTCGCACCGAGTCATCGCCGGCGTCGTGGGGGTCACGACCCTGGTCCTAGCAGGCTGGGACCACCTTACCGAGCGTCGATCCTGGATGCGGAAGCTTGGATTGATCGCGTTTGCCGGAGTGCTTGCGCAAGCTGGCATCGGTGGATTGAGGGTGCTGTTTCCCGAATATAAGGCTCTGATTGCAGTGCCCCACGCGCTGGTTGCGCAAAGTTTTTTCGCGGTGGTGGCTGCGATCGCGGTGTTCACATCGCGAAGCTGGTCGGCGACGCGCGAAGCGAAGACCGATGACGCCAATTTGCCACTTCGAAAGCTGGTCGCGGCCTCGGTTGTGGCTGTACTGATTCAACTGGTCCTCGGCGCAGGGTTTCGCCACCAGGCCTTCGGTGTCATCCCGCACATCGTTGGCGCGGCGGTGGTAACGCTGCTGATTGTTTCGACAGTCGCAATTTTGATTAAGCGTCATATGCGTGACGATTATCTGGCGGGCCCCGGCAGACTTGCTCTTGGGCTGCTTGCGATTCAGCTCGGGCTGGGCGTCGCGGCTTATGTGGCACGGTTGGCGTCGGCCGGGGACCCGCAACCGCTGGAGCCGATGATCTCGTTGACCGTTTTGCACCTGGTCGTTGGCGCGCTGACGCTGGCGACGATGGTTGTCCTGTCGCTGAGGTGTTATCAAGTGCTCACGCCGGAACGCGAGAAAGCAGCCGATGCTGCTGTTGGCCAGCGGGGCCTTCATTCATCGGCCAGAGGAGCAGCGGTATAGAAGCTATGGAGTCACTCGCCGGACAGATAGTGATCGCTGATCGAGCGAGTTTATCTCTCGCCGAGAAGGTTTCTGCATACGCCGAACTCACCAAGCCCCGCATAACGTTTCTCGTTGTCCTAACGGCGGCCGCCGGGTTCTGCATGGGTTCCGCGTCGGGTATCGATTATTTCCGGCTGCTGAACATGTCAATAGGGATCGCGTTGCTGGCGTCGGGGCTTTCGGCTCTGAATCAATACATCGAGCGCGATCTTGATCGATTGATGCGGCGGACCCAAGCCAGACCGCTGCCGACTGGAAAGCTGTTGCCCGGTGAAGCGGCGATGTTCGGAATCCTGCTCTCGGTCGTTGCTGCGGTATACCTTGCAGTATTCATCAACCCGTTGTCGGCATTACTCGGTGCGGCTACGTTTGCGAGCTATCTGTTTGTCTATACGCCGCTGAAAACCAGGACGACGTTGTCGACAGTGGTGGGAGCGTTTCCGGGCGCGATGCCGCCGTTTATCGGGTGGGCAGCTGCGAGCGGCGGAATCACCGTTGATGCCTGGGTGTTGTTTGCGATCTTGTTCTTGTGGCAGTTTCCGCATTTTCTTGCGATCGCGTGGATGTATCGCGATGACTATGCACGAGCGGGGATCAAGATGCTGCCGGTAGTAGAGCCCGACGGCCGAGTCACCGGGCAGCAGATCATCAGCTACACTTTGTTGCTCGTAGCGGTGAGCCTGCTGCCGGCGGTGACAGGGTTGGCAGGGTCGGTTTATTTCGCGGGTGCATTGGTGCTCGGATTGAGTTTCCTATATTTCAGCGCGCGGGCCGCGCTGGTTCGAACCACGTGGCAAGCTAGACGGTTGCTGCTGGCTTCGGTGATTTATCTGCCGATACTGTTTGGATTGATGGTGCTGAACCGATAGAGGTTCGCTTTATAGAGGTTCGCTTATAGGACCTATCCGTCAAATAGGTCCTACGCGAGGAGAATATGGGCAAGATCACAGGCGTGCTGGTGTTCATCGTGGCAATTGGCTCGGTGATGCTATTCGTAGGTCAAAAGGTAATGTTCGGGTCGGTGATGTGGTGGTTTCCTGAGGGCATCTCTGAGCATGCCGGAGCGATCGACGCACAGTTTATGCGGACGCTGGTTGTGGTGGGGATTGGTTTTGCCGCGGCGCAGTTTGCTCTCGGATACGCGGTGATGCGCTTCGGACGCAAAGGCAATGCGCGAGCCGTCTATATGCACGGCAGCAACAAACTCGAAGTGACGTGGACGATGATAACCGGCGCTGTCTTCGTTGTGCTCGCGATACTCGGGCAGAGAGTTTGGGCCAACTTGCACCTAAATGCAGCAGCCGACAACGCCACAAGGATCGAAGTCGTGGCTCAGCAGTTCCAATGGAATTTTCATTATTCGGGCGCTGATGGTGTGCGGGGCAGGACCGAAGCGAAGTACATTGACGACTCGGCTCTAAACTTTGTTGGGCTTGATCCGACCGACCCTGCGGCAAAGGACGACGCGCAGTTGACCACCTTGGTTATTCCAAAAGATCGGCCGGTCGAGCTGACACTCAGATCGAAGGATGTGATTCACAGCTTCTTCGTTCCGGCGCTCAGATTCAAGCAAGACACCCTTCCGGGCATGGCAATCAAGGTACATTTCACCGCCCAGAAGGAAGGAAAGTACGAGATACCTTGCGCCGAGCTGTGCGGAAGTCTGCATTACAACATGAAGAGCAACATGATCGTCATTCCAAGCGACGAGTTTGACCGGCTGATTGCGATGTCTGAAGAGAAGTTCAAGGAACGGCTGACCGAGTTGCTGGAGCGGTACCAGTACTAGTAGCGCAGAATGAGGAGGGTTGAGAGTACGAGCTTCGGCTTGCCTGATACGCCAGCAGCCTGAAGGCTGTACTCTGAACCTATTCACAGGAGGCAGAAGATGGCAGACGCGGAACATCCGGGTCACGGCGAAGTTCATCGTCACCCCGCGCCAACGGGTTTCATACGAAAATACGTCTTCAGCACGGACCACAAAGTAATCGGCATACAATACTGGTGCCTCGCCTTGTTTGCGGTCTTCGTGGGCATGGGGCTGTCTCTGCTGATGCGACTGCAGCTCGGATGGCCGGGACAGGAATGGGGGTTTCTCAAGACGCTTTTTCCGCACGCCGCTGAAAACGGTACGATGTCGGGAGAGTTATACCTTTCAATGCTTACCATGCACGGAACGATCATGGTCTTCTTCGTGCTAACTACGGCGCCCCAGGGCGGATTCGGCAATTATTTTCTTCCGATTCAGATCGGCGCGAACGACATGGCTTTCCCGGTGCTCAACATGATGTCGTTCTGGATTACTTTTCTGGCTCTTCTGGTGTTGATGAGTGCGTTCTTCGTCAACTACTTCAACCCTGATGATCTTAATATGGTGAACGTCGTCGGACCGATCGGCGGAGGGACCGGATAGGCCCCGTTGAGTGCGCTCGGTGACAAAGCGGGGCCGGGCCAGGGCACCGGCGTTATCTTGTGGATAACGAGCATTGCTCTGTTCTGCATCGCGTCGCTACTCGGAGCGCTTAACTTCATCACCACGATGCTGAACATGCGCACGAAGGGCATGTCGCTGATGCGGCTGCCGCTTACGTGCTGGGCGTGGTTCACCACTGCGGTTTTGGCGCTGCTCTCATTCCCGGTTCTGCTGGCAGCCGGGGTCCTTCTTCTGCTCGATCACCTGGCCGGTACTAGCTTCTTTATACCCGGCAACGAATATGTGAGCGGTCAGTTGATAAAGGAGCACGCGGGCGGATCGCCGATTCTGTGGCAACATCTGTTCTGGTTCTTTGGCCATCCCGAAGTCTACATCGCGATTCTTCCAGGAATGGGTTTGACTTCGCACGTGCTTGCAACGTTCGCTCGAAAGCCGGTGTTCGGCTATCGCGCCATGGTGTACGCGATCTTCGCTATCGGTTTGCTCGGGTTCTTTGTGTGGGGACATCACATGTTTATCAGCGGCATGAGTCCCTATTCGGCCATTGCCTTCTCGCTCATCACACTGACCATCGGCGTGCCTTCGGCGATCAAGACCTTCAACTGGTTGGGGACTTTGTGGGGAGGCCAGATTCGCTTCACAAGTCCGATGCTGTTTGCGATAGGGTTTGTGTCGCTTTTTGTATCGGGCGGCATAACCGGACTGTTCCTTGGCCAGACCTCAATCGACATTCCGCTACACGACACCTATTTTGTGGTCGGTCACTTCCATTTGATCATGGGGGTCGCGGCGATCTTCGGAATGTTTGCGGGCACCTATTTCTGGTTCCCAAAGATGTTCGGCAAGATGATGAACGAAGGCCTGGGCAAGGTTCACTTCCTCATCACTTTTCTTGGGGTGAATGCGATATTCATCCCAATGCACATTATGGGAATGGCTGGACAAACCCGGCGCTATTCTTTCCACTGGAATCCGCTCACCGGCGAAGGGCTGCACTACCTGAGCAATATGACGCCGCTCACGCGGTTTGTCTCGATTGCTGCATTTATTACCATCGGCGGGCAGTTGATCTTCCTGGTTAATCTGGTGTGGAGCTGGATAAAGGGACCGAAGGCTTCGGACAACCCGTGGGAAGCAACGTCGCTGGAATGGACGGTCCCGTCGCCGCCGCCACACGATAACTTCTTCGGGATAGAGCCGGAGGTTCACCGTGGGCCTTATGAGTACAGCGTACCCGGAGCTTCAAAAGATTATTTGATGCAAAACGAGGTGGAGGGACCAGTCCCGGCGCACGGAGACTGAAGGAATTGCTGATTTCCGATTTCCGATTGCCAAATCTGATAACCTAAGCGGTAACTCCAATCGACAATCGGCAATTGCAAATCGGCAATCGAAATAATGCCGACTACTTTAACAACGGATGCGGGCATAAAGCCCGGGCTTGGTGCCGGGAGGCCTGGGCCCGGTGGAGGGGACGCATTCGGTCCGCGACCCCCCGGCTCGAAGGACTGGCCCCCAGGCTTTACTCAAGAAGACGCGATAGAACCTGAGAAGTATCGGATCGGCATGTGGGTCGGGCTCGCGAGCATCCTGATGCTCTTCATCGCGCTGACCAGCGCCTATATCGTGAGAGGCGTACCGGCGCTTGGAGGCGGCGAGAACGACTGGTTTCCGATCGAGATGCCCGCGGTTCTATGGCTAAACACCGGTGTGCTGCTGTTGAGCAGCGTTAGCATCGAGCTGGCGCGGCGTGCGCTGAAGCGAGATGAATACGGGCGCTTCAAAGTTTGGATTAGCCTGACTACGTCGCTCGGAATCGCGTTCCTGGCCGGCCAGCTTATCGCGTGGCGGCAGCTTGCGGCGCAAGGCGTGTTCATCAACAGTCATCCGCACAGCTCGTTCTTCTATCTGCTGACGAGCCTGCACGGATTGCATCTGTTGGGCGGCGTCGTCGCGCTTTCATTTGTCACCGTGGCCGCGCTTCGCATGCGCATCGGGTTCAAACGGCGTACGGCGGTGGATGTGACCGCGCTCTACTGGCACTTTATGGATGGTTTGTGGATTTACCTGTTTGGGCTCCTGTTTTTTTTCCGATGAGACTTAACGAGCGGAGGCACATAGATGGCGGAAGCTAGAGCAGAGAGTTTAGCGGCGAACGATTGGGGCGGAGGAGTACACCCTTATCGCATTGGGCATCGCAAGCTGGGGATGTGGCTGTTCATAATGTCGGACTCACTGACCTTCGGCTCGCTGCTGGTCGCTTACAGCTACGCGCGAGCGGCAAGCGTGCGGTGGCCCACGCCGTTTCCATTCAGCCCGAGCATCATCTTCTCTACTACGATGACGCTGGTCCTACTATCCAGCTCGCTGACAATGGTCTTTGCGGTGTCTGCTTCAAAGCGGGGCAAGAGAGGCGCCGCGCGCAAATGGATCTTCGCCACGATGTTGCTGGGTCTGACTTTCATTGTGCTGCACTTGATGGAATGGAATCACCTGATGGGCGAAGGCCTCACTCCGTTTCAACTCCCCGACGAGTGGCTCAACAAATGGCCGGGGGCATCGCCGCTTTTCGGGTCGACGTTCTTCGGCATCACCGGGCTGCACATGTTTCACGTTCTCACTGGGGTCATCTATCTGGGCGTCGTTGCCGTGCGCATCAGGAAACTGAATGATGACGTGGAAGTGGCCGGGCTGTACTGGCACTTCGTCGACTTGGTGTGGATGTTCGTCTTCCCGCTGATCTATTTGCTGTCGGTTGATTATCAAGGGTGATCAAATCCTGATCTCGCGAGGATGCTAATGGTGGAATCGAAGCCAAAAGAAATAACGGCGTTGAATATGGTCCTACTCGGCCTGGCGGTATTGGCGCTTGGCGTCGCTGTCTGGGATGTGACATCGGATGGCTTCAGGGCCGGCACTGACGATGTGTTTCTGGTGCTGGTTTGCCTTATGCTGGCCCTGCTGTTCGCGATACCCTCGTTGATGTGGGCCCAAGTCCATGGACTGTTCAAAAACTCGTTCGCCAGAGATCCGCTTCGGACTGGCACGAGCGGCGCGGGGAA
>JACXTT010012532.1_pt1 | contig 11245 bp, 13 predicted proteins | sample 9270951 | NCBI WGS metagenome assembly JACXTT01 (sample SAMN15532306, study PRJNA645909) | rock metagenome | isolation source: weathered quartz diorite | place: Puerto Rico | collected 2017-06-21 | reverse complement strand
GGGGGCCGGGACCCGGCTGCGGGGGGGCCCGTACGCGGGGTTGCCCCTCCCGCGTGCCCGGCGGGGCGGACACTGGGGTGGGGCGGCCGCGCATCGGCCCGGCGCCCGCCGGTGCGTCCCCACGCGACCCAGCACCGGCCGCGCGTCGGCCTGGCCGGGCCTCGGGTCGAGGCCGCCGACCAGTCCGCCATCACGACCAGCGAGAAGGTCAGAAGCGCCGGCTAGGACGCGCCCAGCCCCGCCTTCGGCGCGTTCACCAGCACCGCCATGTTGCCGTAAGGGTGCTTGTTGTCGAGCATGAGCTGGTGGCACTCGGGCAGCTCGTCGAAGCCATAGGTCTGCGATAGGCACGGGTCCACCTTGCCCGCGTCCACCAGCTTCGTCACCGCCAGCGCCTGCTCGTCATTGGAGAGGTGGCTGCCCTGGAAGCGCTTCTGGCGCATCCAGTGGTAGCGCAGGTCGAGCGTCACGTTGTAGCCGGTGGTGCCCGCGCAGATCACGATCATGCCGCCGGTGGCGCACACGAACTCGGAGGTGGGCAGGGTCGCCTCGCCGGGGTGCTCGAACACGATTCTTGGACTGGTACGGTCACCCAGCGCGTCCCAGATGGCCTTGCCGAAGGCGCGCGCGCCCTTGGCCCAGTTGCCGTACGCCTTGCCGTCCTTCGTATCGGGCATCGGGCCCCAGTGGTCGAACTGCGACCGGTTGATCACGCCGGCGGCGCCGTGGTCCATGCAGAACTTCTTCTTGGCGTCGTCGGACACGACGGCGATCGCGCGGCCGCCCTGGGCCCGGACGATCTCGAGCGCCAGGCTGCCGAGCCCGCCGGTGGCGCCCCACACGAGCACCACGTCGCCCTGCTCCACCGTGTGGGGGACCCAGCCCATCAGCATGCGGTAGGCGGTCGAGGCGCAGAGCAGGAAGCAGCCCGCCGCCTCCCAGGTGAGCCGCTTCGGCTTGGCGATGCACTGATGCGCCTGGGCGCGGGCGAACTGGCAATAGCTGCCGTAGTTGGTCTGGTAGCCCCAGATGCGCGTGGACTCGGCCAGCATCGGGTCCTTGCCGGAGAGCACCCAGGGGTCGTCCGGCCGCCACCAGCCGCTGTGCACGATGACCTCGTCGCCGACCTTGACGTGCTTCACGTCCTTGCCGGCGGCCCACACGATGCCCGAGCAATCGCTGCCGCCGGCGTGGAAGTCTTCCGGCTCGCCCATCTTCAGGCGCTCCGCGATGACGTCGAGGGGCTGGCCGAGCGCGGCCCACACGTTGTTGTAGTTGATGCCCGAGGCCATCACGTAGACCAGCACCTCGTCCGAGCCGATGGTGGGCGTGGGCAGCACCTCGCGTTTCCACGCGTCCCTCGGCTGGCCGAAGCGGCTCTGGCGCACCGCGAAGGCGTGCATGCGCTTCGGCACTTCGCCGAGCGGCGGCTTGTCGCCCAGGTCGTAGAGGTCCGCCATGACGTCCTATCTCCCCTTGAAATCGGCGCGCTTGCGCTCGGCTGCCGCCTCGAGCCCGACCTTGCGGTCCTCCGAGAGCAGCGGGCCCGAGGACTGCGCGGTCTCCCACTCGAGCCAGGAGCGCATGTCGCCGTAGAAGGTGCCGTTGATCGCCCGCTTCGCGGCCTGCACGGCCAGCGGCGCGTTGGCCGCGATCTCCGCGGCCAGCTCCGCGACGCGCGCCTGAAGCTCGCCCGCGGGGTACACCGCCTGCACGAGGCCGATCCGCAGCGCCTCGGCGGCGTCGAAGCGCCGGGCGGAGTAGATCAGCTCCTTGGCCTTACCGATGCCGACCGTGCGCGGCAGCCGCTGGGTGCCGCCCATGTCAGGCACGAGGCCGAGCTGCACCTCCGGGATCGAGAACAGCGTGCCCTCGGCGGCCAGCCGCACGTCGCAGCAGAGGGCCAGCTCCAGCCCCGCGCCCATGCAGGCGCGCTGGATGGCGCCGATGACCGGTACGCCGAGCGATTCCACCGCGGAGAACGACGCCTGGTGCCCGGCCAGATGCTGGCGGATGTGGGCCAGCGCCTGGGTGGGAGTCAGGTTCTCTAGCGTGGTGCCCAGCGTGGAGCCCGCCTTCACGTCGAGCCCGGCGCAGAAGCAGCCGCCCGCACCCATCAAGATCGCCACGCGGACGTCCGGCGCCGCGTCCACGACCGTGCACGCCTCGCCGATGCCGTGCCACATCTCGTTGTCGAGCGCGTTCAGGCGCTCCGGCTTGTTGAGCGTGATCGTCGCGACCTCGCCCTTGATCTCCACCTGCACCTTGTCGGTCATCGCATCGTCTCCTCCACCTCACCCCGCCCTCTCCCCCCTCGGGGGCGAGGGTTCGATCCCCCTCTCCCCTCAGGGGAGAGGGCAGGGTGAGGGGTGGTGGTTACCCGTTGAACGCATGTACCATCGCGGGCAGGCGCGGATCACTGAGATTCGGCTGGTAGGGCTGGTAGAGCCCGGTGCGGTCCAGCAGCCCCTCGTAGCGCTCCAGGATCTTCGCGTGCACGTTCTCGTAGGTGGCGGTCACCGCGTAGGTGTCGAGCATCTCGTCGGTGATCAGGTCGGCCATGCCCTGCCAGTCGCCCTCCACCGATTTGCGGTGGAGCTTGGCGGTCACGTCCTCCCACCCGTGCGCGGCGAGTACCGGCGTATAGGTGCGCGTGGAGCCGTAGAACGCGATCTGCTGCTTGACGGTCTGGGCCTGCGCGGCCCGCTCTTTCTCGGTGTCGCCCACCACCACGAACGTGGCGGTCGCGTACGTGAATTCCTTTCGCGAGCGACCGGAGCGCTTCAGGCCTTCCTCCACCGAGGGGTGCACAATTTCGCGGAGGTATCTTGCCGAGTTGAACGGGTGCACGTGCATGCCGTCACACAGCTCGCCCGCGATGCGGCACATGAGCGGGTTCACCGCCGCGATGTAGATCGGGATCCGCGGGTGGTCGATGGGCCCCGGGTTGAAGAACGGGGTCATGACGTCGAAGGTGTAGAACTGGCCCTTGAAGTTGAGCTTGGTGCCGTTCTGCCAGCAGTCCCAGATCGCGCGGATCGCCCGGATGGCCTCCGCCATCTTGGGCCCCGGCGACTCGAACTTCACCGAGAAGCGCCGCTCGTTGTGCGCCTTCACCTGGGTGCCTAGCCCCAGCGTGAAGCGCCCCGTGGAGGCCTTCTGCAGGTCCCAGGCGATGTGCGCGGTGATCATCGGGCTGCGCGAGAACACCGTCGCGATGTTGGTGCCCAGCTTGATGCGCGAGGTCGAGGTCGCGGCGACCGCCAGCGGCAGGTAGGGATCGTGCTGGGTCTCGGACGACCAGAGGCAGTCGTAGCCCATGGCCTCGACCTTCCGGGCGTAGTCGGGGATGGTCTTGAGGTCGTGGATCAGCATCGACACGTCGAGCTTCACGGGCCCTCTCCTTTGACCCGGAGTCTACCTCACCCTCTCTCCTCTGGGGAGAGGGCAGGGTGAGGGGGATTCCCGTATAACGTTATCGTGCCCCTCTACCGCGGCTGGTCCATCGTCGTCGCCTGCGGCATCATCGCCACGTTCTCCTGGGCCTCGGCCTCTACGGCCTCGGCGTCTACCTGCACTCGCTGAGCCGGCTGCACGGCTGGTCCGCCGGCCTCATCTCCGGGGCCGTGACGGTGTACTACGCGGTCAGCGCCGGCTGCATCGTCCTCGTCGGCGGCTTCATCGACCGGCACGGGCCCCGGGGCCTGCTCACCTACGGGGTCGTCTCCATGGCGGTCGCCGTGGCCACGCTCGGGATCATCACCGCCCCGTGGCAGCTCTTCGCGGTCTACCTCGTGCTCGCCACGTCCTGGTCCTGCCTCAGCCTGACCGGCATCAGCAGCACGATCCTCCCCTGGTTCGGGCGCCGGCAAGGCGTCGCCATGACGCTTGCGCACACGGGGGCCAGCGTGGGCGGCATGGTGCTCGTGCCGGTCCTGGTCGCGCTCGTCCTGCATCGCGGCTTTCCGTTCGCCACGATGGCGGCCGGTTCGGCCTCGCTCGTGATCGGCCTGCCCCTGGTCCTGTTCGTGATCCGTGGTCGCCCGTTGAGACACGAGGTCGCCGGCGAGCCCGTGTTCGGGCTGGTGGCCGGGACCGTGCAGATCGGCGTTGCCCTCGGCCCGGGCCTCACGGGCTTCTTGCACGACGCGCTGGGGAGCTACCAGCCGGTCCTGTGGTGTCTGGTGGGACTTGAGAGCGTCGCGGTGGTCTCGGTACTCTGGGGGAGAGCTCTGCGGGAGCGTCCCGCGCTCGCCGACCACGTTGACAACGGCCGTGGCCGCGCCTAGCGTGTCAGCGGACCCGACCACCCGAGCGACGGCGGTGGCGGACTCAGGGGGAACGCGATGGCACACAAGAAAGGCACCGGGCTCTTGATGGTGTGGGCCGACGTCCCGGCGGACAACGAAGACGAGTTCAACCGCTGGTACAACGAGGAGCACCTCCCGGAGCGCATGGCGATTCCGGGGTTCCTCGGCGGGGCTCGCTACGAGGCGGTGAAGGGGGGGCCGAAGCACCTGGCCTGCTACGAGCTGGAGAGCGCGGCGGTCATGGAGAGCCCGGCCTACAAGAAGGTCCAGGCCAATCCCACCCCGTGGACGAAGCGCATCGGACCCCAGGCCATCGGCAACCCATTCATCCGCAACATCTACACGATGATCCATCCTCAGACGCTGACTCCCGGCATATCGGCGGCTCCGATGGCGCCCGCGCTCCAGATCGGACGCATGGGCGTCCCGGCGGAGGTCGATCAGGACTTCAACGACTGGTACAACACGATCTACGTGCCGAACTACGAGAAGGTTCCCGGCGTGATCCGGGGCCGCCGCTACCGGGCGGTGGAGGGCGCCCCCACCTATCTCACGCTGTATGAGTTCGAGCACCCCAAGGTCTCGGAGAGCCCGGAGTGGATGGCCCAGCGCGACGCCTCGCCGGTCACGCTGCGAATCCGGCCGCACATGAGGCACGCGGCGGGCTCGCCCGGGATCTACGTCAAGACGGTGGAGCTGAAGTAGGCTCGACGCGGGGCCGAGACCACCGGGTCGCGAGCATGCGGCTGAGCACGTTTCGCGTCACCCGCTGCGCCGCCGGGCTCACCCGGATCGAGTGCAGGCGCGGCGCGTTGTAGTCGTCGAGGCCCCAGCTCCAGTACATGGAGCCGGTCGCGAACACGAGGGCGCCGCTCGACGCCTGGTAGATGGTCAGGTCGGCGTGGCGGATCCCGGGCGCGCCGTGGACGAACGGGGAGTGGGCGAGCCGGATGAGGCCAGGCGGGCTGGCCTCCGTCGCCGCGTCCACCTCGTAGCCGAGAAGCCCCGGGAGGACGTCGCCGTTGCCGAGTCCGGTCCCCGCGAACGCCCAGTGCGCCGCGTCGGCGACCACGATGTCTCCGTCCACCGGATCGGCCACGTACTGGACGCCGACCAGCGCTTCTTCCGGCCGCGACGTGGGTGGATCTCGCCAACGGCCGGTGGTGAGGCTGGCGGTGAGCGGATCCGGATTGGTGGCGAACGGGTCCTCGGTCGCCGCCGCATCCTTGTAGGCCACGATCGTGCGGTTCGGCTCGCCGCCGGCGCTCGCCTCGAAGCGCACCTGCCAGAAGCTGGTGTTGGCGCCCAGGAACACCAGCCCGACGCCCCTATCGCGTGCAGCCTCGACGTGCTCGCGCTTTGCCCACGACCAGTATTCGTCGTGACCGACCGACACGAAGACGCGATGGCGGAGGAGGGCATCGCCGAGCGCGTGCGTGTCGACGTCCGTGATGTAGCTGACGTCGTAGCCCTCGCGCTCCAGCCAGCGCAGGGTGTTGTACTCCCACCGCCGCAGGAAGTCGCCGGCCCCGTCGAGCCTGACCCCGTAGGGGTTCATGGCGTAGGGCCGGTCGAGGGAGACCTTCCGGGCCGGCCCTCCCTCGCTGTTGAACGCGTAGAGCGACCGCCCGCCCCAATTGTTGTACGCGGCGAACGTCGTCACGCTCGACTGGAAGACGATGGCGGCCGGCCGGTCGTCGTCCCGGACCACGAACACGACGTACGCCTGCGCGCCGGATGGCGTCCCGGTCAAGCGCGCGAGGTACACCCCGCTCGGCCACGGTCCCGCGTCATCCCTCGTCACGACCTGATACGGCTCGCGCCAGTGGCACTCGATGAGCCCGGTGCGGGGGTCGGGGGTCGGCGTCGGTTGCCGCACGCCGGAGCGGGACACCGGGACCGCCACTCTCCGGGCACCGGCCCCGCCGTACCAGCCCATGCGGAAGATCTCGATCGTGTAGCGCGGGTCGATGGCGCTGACGAAGAGGGCGATGGACTCCCCTCGGTTGACGCTGGGGCTCGACGCGTAGCCTTCGATCTCGCGGGCCAGCGCGGGGGTCGTGATCTCCCAGTCCGGGGAGCCGGCCTGCTCGTTCTCCGAGATGACCGGATTCGACGAGGCCGGAGGCCGATCCGTCCGAGGCGTCACGAGCCGAGCCGTGTCGCACGCGGTCGACGCCAGGGCCAGCACGGCTCCCGCTGCGACCATCGAGGCGAGGCCCCACGCCGCGCGCCCGGAGGCCCTCACACCGTCTCCGCCTCCGCGTCGTAGTCGAAGAGCCAGCCACGGGCGGCGTAGTCCGATCACGATGGCGTCCACGGCGGGATCATGGTCTCACGGGGGTCGGGAGGGGTGCTAGGATGAGCCGTGCCTCGCCGTCTCACGGTGCTGATGCCGTTCCACACGCCGTTCTACGCGCCGCTGCCCGCCGGCGTCGCGCTGGGCCACTTCGCCGAAGCCGGCCTTGACGTCCGCGCGATCCCGGCGGCCACGTTCGGCAAGGCCACCGTTCCCGCGCTGCTCGACGGAGACATCGAGATCAGCCTGGGCGGGCTCATGCGGAGCTTCGAGCTGGCCGGGCGCACTGGGCAGATCGTGGTCCACTTCGCCGAGGTCTGCAGCCGCAGTGGCTTCTTCCTGCTGAGCCGGGTGCCTCGCCCCGCGTTTCGCTGGCCGGACCTGGTCGGCAAGACCGTCATCTCGTTCGCGGAGGCGCCGACGCCGTGGCAGTGCATGCTGACCGTCCTGCGCAAGAACGGCGTCGATCCAGCGCGGGTGCGGATCGAGCGGGAGCTGCCGGGGCCCGAGGCGATCGCCGCGTTCCGGGCCGGCCACGGCGACTTCCTCGAGCAGCCTCAGCCCGCGATCGAGCGGCTGATCGCCGACGGCACGGGTCACCTGGTCGCCTCCATGGGCGAGGCCACCGGACCGGTGCCGTTCACCTCCTACATGACCACGCCCGCGCTGCTCGAGCGCGAGCCCGACCTCGTGCTGGGCTTCACGCGAGCCGTCTACCGGACCCAGCGGTGGCTCGCGCAGCACGGGCCGGCGGAGGTGGCGAAGGTGATCGCGTCCGCGTTCCCGGACGTCGAGCCGGAACTCCTCGAGCGCGCGGTCGCCCGCTATCTAGGGCAGGGGACCTGGGCCCGTGATCCGTTGCTTCGCCGTGACGGCTATGACTACCTGGAGCGGATCCTGCTCGATGGCGGCTTCATCACCCGTGGGCAGCGGTACGAGGACCTGGTGAACACGGAGCTTGCCCGCCGGGTCATCGCGGAGGGCAAAGCCCGCCGCTCAGCGCCCTACCGTTAGGCCGCTCATTCAATCGGGAGAATTGACCATGCCTTCGCATACACCTATGACTGGCAGCCAACGTGTCGTCCAGGGGTGCCTGTTCGTCGTTGCCTTTATCGCCCTGCTCGGTGGTGCCCTGCAGATGTTCCTCGGACAGCCCGACACCGCGCCTCGGCTCGACAACGTGCACCGGTTCATGGCCGGTGTTTACTTTTCCACTGGGCTCATCAATCTCTGGGCTGCCGTGACCATTCGGCGCCAGGGAACCCTGGTCTACCTCCTAGCGCTTGGGGTACTTCTCGCCGGGATCGGAAGGCTGGTTTCGATCAGTCAGGTGGGGCTGCCTCAACCGGCGGCGGTCTGGTTGGGCTACCTCATTCCCGAACTGCTGCTGCCCCTTGTCATCGCGGGTGCACACATGACCAGCAATCGCAACGCATCGCGCGTCGCAGCAGCGGCCTAACCCTTCGTCGAGCTGGACCCAGAAGGGCCGCTCAGCTCAAACGCTAGGCATCGGGGACCGCTAAGAAGGGCCGAGGCCTCAGGCAGGAGGCGCGTCAATGCCGGATGCTCGTGGGTCACGCGCGGCACTATACGTCGCAAGCACGCTTGGGTTGTCCGAGGCAGGCCGTGACTTCTATTATGGACGTCTCCTCCCGCTCATAGAATCCTCTGGATTCGCCGTGGTCGACCCATGGAAGCTCACGGGTGCCGAGAGGATCGAGCGGGTCCGGACGATGGCCTTCGGCGCCGCTCGGCGAGATGCGTGGCGAGTGCTCAACGCGGAGATTGCCGAGGCGAACTGCCGGGCGATCGAGGACGCAGACGGGTTGCTCGCCGTCATCGATGGCAACGTTGGCGGGGGCGTCGGCGCGGAAATCGGCTTCGCCTACGCGCGCGGCAAGCGGATCGTCGGATACCGGGGCGATTTTCGGAAAACCGGAGACAATGAGGGTGCCATCGTGGGTCTTCAGGTCGAGTACTTCATTCGGGCCAGCGCTGGCACCATTGTGACCGAGCTACAGAGGCTGCCTGACACACTCAAGACTGTGTTTCATGCGATTCGCTCATGAGTCACACCGAACCCCAGGCCGACATGACCGTGCCGTCCGGCCGCTCAGCGCCAATTTGTTTTGCCTCATTTCCTCCACCCACGCTCGCGAAGGAGTTCTTGCATGAAGAAGATCGGCGTGTTTGTCTTGGCCGTCGCACTCGCCGGATGCGCCACGAACCAAGGTCGGCCAAGCCAGGGACAGGTATCGCGCACAGAGACCTGCAGGGCCACCTCGGAGCAAGAGATTGCCGCATTGTTCGATCGCTGGAATCAATCACTGCAGACTGGTGATCCCCACAAGGTAGTCGCCAACTACGCGGAGCGATCAATTCTCCTCCCCACAGTATCGAACAAACCGCGCCTCACTCCCGCAGAGAAAGAGGACTACTTCCACCATTTCCTGGAAGGCCGTCCTTCCGGAAGGATTGACTTTCGTAGCATTGAGCTAGGGTGTAACTCGGCCGTAGATGCTGGACTCTATACATTCACTTTCGCCAAGACGGGAGCGATCGTCGGTGCCCGCTACACCTACACGTATCGTTGGGATGGGACGCAGTGGCTGATTACAAGCCATCATTCGTCCGCCATGCCAGAGAAAAAGTAACTGGTGCGGCGGGCCGGAGCGAGCTCAGCTGGTCCCTCAGCAGCGCCCGGTGATCGACGGCGACGAGCGGGTTCGTGGCGCGGGCTGCAGGTCCAACCACCGTGCCGCCGGACCTCCGGGAAACGGGTCGGGCAGCTGACGGCGCTGCGCGCCCTCTCAGCAGTGTGGAGTGATGCCGCGTGGGTGACATGCTGACCGATACGAGCAGGCCAGCTCTGGCGCGAGCGATAGAGGTAAACCTGACGACTAGCCACGGCTTCCTGAGCCGATGGCCGGAGATGCGCCTCCATCAGGACCAGGACCGAATCTGGACCTTGAGCCAGCGCCGGTTCTCTCTCTGCAATGTCGTCCTCGAAGCGCGCTTCGAGCCCACCGCGGTTGACGCCCAGATCGAGCGAGCGGTGACGCCCTACCAGACGGCGAATATGTGGAAGCTCGGGCCATCAACCCTACCGAGCAACCTGGGAGCCCGGCTGACCGGACACGGCTTTCTTGCTCGCCCGACCCTGCGCGGCATGGCGTGCGAGCTCGCATCGCTGGGACCAGCCGCCGTGCTCCATCCGTAGGTCGAGATTCGCGAGGTTGCCGACTCCGAGAGCTTAGAGTTGTGGCGCCGGGCGGTCGATCGCGGATTCGGCTGGCCCACCTATGGGGCGAGGGATCTCACGGACAACCTCGACTACTTCTTCAAGGCGCGAGTGGAGCGCCCCTTCGTGGCCTACCTTGGCACCATCAGGGGGGAGCCGGTAGCCTCGTCGCTTGTCTTCTTCGGCGCTGGCGTTGCGGGAATCTACCATGTCTCGACCGTCCTGGAGCAGCGCGGGCGAGGAGTAGGCCTGGCCATCACCCGGGCACCCCTCATCGAGGCGCAGCGGCGCGCGTACCGAATCGCGATCCTCCATGCCACCGAGATGGGCTTCCCCGTGTACCGGCGCCTCGGATTCCAGGAGGTGTGTGCCCTCGAGATGCGCCTCCGTCTGAATGCTTGAGGGCGGGCCGCGATGACGCTGCCCGGGTGGGCCCCGCGATTGACCCTGCCGGCCGGCGCCGTGGTGTTCATGGGCGCCTCCACGCCCTGGATCGCCCAGCGCCTCCCGCGATTCGTTTTCCCGGCCCTGGCCGTGGGCGGCGGCGCGCTGGCCGCCCTCTGGTTCGCGCGATCGTTCGACCCAGCTCGTGCGCGCCTATCGGAGCGGTGCGCGCGTCCGGCTCCTGCCGCCGCTCGCCGGGTTCGTGACCACCGTGGTCCTCGCGATCCTGCCCTTGACCCACCTCTGTTCGCGCGATGACTCCCTCGGGCGACGGAGCGCCGCGCATCCTCGCCGGCTTCGGCGACTGGCTTGGCTCGGAGGGCTATCCCCGCCCGAGCCCTCATCGCGGCCTCGACGTGGCGGGGCGCCTGGGCGCCGACGTCATCGCGGCGGCCGGGGGTCGCGTCACGGTGGCGCGGGACAACCGGGACCTGTGCGGGCTGATCGTGGTCGTCGACCATGTCGGCGACTACCGGACGGTCTATTGCCACTTCGCCGAGATCGCGGTGCAAGTGGGCGACACCGTCAACCGGGGCCAACGGATCGGGACGGTCGGCACGTCCGGGCAGCGGGCGTGGCCGGGCTTCGAGCACGTGCACCTGGAGGTGCAGCGCGGGCGCGACGTCAACGCCATCGAGGACCCGCTCCCGAGGCTCGTGGGCTGCTTCGATGCGACGAAGGAATACCCGGTGGATCGCCTGGTGCTCACATATCCGGTGAGGTGCTGAGACATGGCACAGGTCTTTGACGTCGTCACCCAGATGGACTGGACCGGTCTGGCCGAGGGCGAGGTCCGGATCGTCCCGCTCGCGCGGTACGACAATGGGATGCGCGTGCGGATGATCGTCAGCCGTCGGGGCGCGTGGCCCAGGCACGCTGAGGAGCACGCCGAGCTCTACGTCGTGCTCAGCGCCTCAGCGCAGCCCGATTCCCGTCGCGACCGTCTCGAGG
>JACXTT010012531.1_pt1 | contig 11245 bp, 6 predicted proteins | sample 9270951 | NCBI WGS metagenome assembly JACXTT01 (sample SAMN15532306, study PRJNA645909) | rock metagenome | isolation source: weathered quartz diorite | place: Puerto Rico | collected 2017-06-21 | reverse complement strand
CGGGTGAAATCCACCAGCGTCTGGACCACACTGTCGAGGCGGCGGATTTCGTCGCCGATGACATTCATATGGCGGCGGGTCTCGGGGTCGGCTTTCTGCAACTTGTCGTGAAGCAGTTGCAGATGCAGCACAATCGCGTTCATGGGGTTCTTGACTTCGTGGGCCACTTCTTTCGTCTGTCGGCCACTGGCAGAAAGGCGGCGGGAGATTTCGATTTCATCTTCGATGCGATGCACCGATTCGAGGTCCCGCATGGTGAGGAGAGCGCCGATCGACGCGCCCTCTTCCTGGATGAAATCGAGCGAGACCTGTACGCGACGCTTGTCGGCAGCGTCGAACTCGTACTGCACCAGGTTCCGTTGCTGCAAAAACGCCGGCAGCACGACGGCGCCTAGAGGCGAGCCGTCAGAGAAGATCTCCTGTGCGCTGCGTCCCAGAATTTCGTGGCGTGGACGGCCAAGGAATTGCTCAGCAGAAGCGCTGACCAATACCACGCGTGAGTCAGGCGTGAAGAGCATGAGGCCATCCTGCAGGTTCGCCATGACGTGATCGACGTTGTCCTTGAGGGCGGAGAAGATCTGGTTCGTGTCGCGAATCTGGCGGCCCAGGTGAGCGATCTTCAGTGAAACCAGTCCGACTTCATCCGCGGGCGAATCGTCGGGGGGCAGCATCTCCGTGTCCACGGCGCTGGCCATATCCAGATTGGCCGCGATGCGCTTGAGCGGGCCGAGCGCGACATTCGCGACTAGCGCGGAGAGGACGAGCGAGCAGAAAACGGCGACGACGCAGAAAAAGAACGCCTGCTGCAGCCGAGGCGTCAGTTCGTTGCGGAGGAAAACGGTCGAGACGCCGACGCGGACGCTCCCGAAGGGCTGTCCGCCGAGTTGCAACGGCGTGCTCACATCATAGACAGTGCCCGCGTTGTAGAGAATGCGTAGCTGGCGGCGGAAGCCGGCATCGCGCAAGACGATCAGGTCAGAGCGGGGATCAATCGGCTTGCCGTTCAATGCGGGATTGGTATCGAGGATGGCGATGCCGGTGGGATCGACAATGGCGGCATCGTAGACGATCTGAGAATTCTCATAGACCGACTCGAGGATGTCATTGAGATTGGCGTCGGTCTGGAGGTATTCGGAGACGGCAGCGCGCAAAGCCTTCGGATTGGCGGTGTCCACCTTAGTACTGCTCAGATCGGGCACGGCCTTGGCGGCAACGTACTGCAATTGGTGGGTGAGCATGGACGCGGTCTCTTCGACCTCGAACATGCGTTGCCGTAGGAGTTGCGAGAGATAAATCCAAGAAAAGGCGAACACCAGCGCCGTAATGAGCGTGGTGATCACGAACACGATGATGGCTTTGCGGCTCATGGAACCCAGTTCTCAGTTCTCAGTTCTCAGTTCCCAGTGCGCAGCTTGTGCCAGGCCCTTGCTCTTACTGAGAACTGAGAACCGGGAACTGAGAACTGGTTCTATTCCTCCGCGGCCATCACCACATCCGAGGCCCTGCCGTATTCCTTAAGCTTATTGTGGAGCGTCTTCAGGCTGATGCCGAGGATCTCGGCGGCACGGGTCTTGTTGTTGCTCGTCGCCTGCAGAGTCTTGAGGATGAGCTGCTTTTCGGCTTCTTCCACAGTCGTGCCTACGCCCAGATGGACGGCGTCCGGATCATGTACCGCCGGCCGAACATTCTGGCCGAATCCGGGCGGCAGATGCTTGGTCTCCACCAGTCCTCCCTCACAAACGATGACAGCTCGCTCCAGCGTATTGCGCAACTCGCGCACGTTGCCCGGCCAGGAGTAGCTCTGAAAAAGGTTGAGAACGGCCTCGCTGACGTCGGCTACCTTTCGGTCGTGTTTTCTGCTCATCTCGGCGAGCAGCGACTTAACCAGTTCGCGGATGTCGTCCTTGTGGTCACGCAGCGGCGGCATATGAATATTGAAGACGTTGAGGCGGTAGTAAAGGTCCTGGCGCAGTTCTCCGCTCGCGACCGCTTCGTCGGGAACCTTGTTGGTGGCGGCAAGGACGCGGACATCCACTGAGGTCTCGACCTTGCTGCCCAGCCGGCGCAGCTTGTGATCTTCCAGCACGCGCAGCAGTTTGGCCTGGGTGGCCACCGGCATTTCGCCGATTTCATCGAGGAGTAGTGTTCCTCCTTCGGCGAGTTCGAAGCAGCCGGTGCGGCGCTCGAGCGCGCCGGTGAAAGCGCCTTTCTCGTGGCCGAAAATTTCGCTTTCGATCAGAGTCTCCGGAATGGCGGCGCAATTGATGGGGATGAAGGGCTTGTTGCGGCGCGGACTCATGTCGTGAATCGTGCGCGCTACCAACTCCTTGCCCGTGCCGCTGGCTCCGGTAATCAGGACCGAGGCGGTGCTGGGGGCGACCATCTCGACGAGATGGAAGATCTCCAGCATCTTGGGCGAAGAGCCGACCAGGCGGCCGAGCGCACCTTTGTCGCGCAGTGAACGGCGCAGGGATTCGTTCTCGGTGCGAGTCTGGAGAATCTCGCCGAGATTGCCCAGGATGGAGCGCAGGCGGCGGAAGTCGATGGGCTTTTCGATGTAATCCTGGACGCCGAGGCGGCCGGCATGGAAAGCTGTGTCCGTCGTCTTCTGGGCGGTGACCATCACCACGGCGATCGACTGGGAGAGGTCTGCAAGCTTCTCGACCAATTCCATTCCATCCATGCGCGGCATCTTTATATCGGTGATGACGATCGAAGGTGCGAAAGCCCCCACTTTTTCGAGAGCTTCGACGCCGTCCGCGGCCGTTTCCGTGCGGTAGCCCCAACTGGAAACCAGTTCTGCCAGACCGGTGCGTTCGTTCGCCTCGTCTTCAACGATTAAGATGCGTTCCCGTGTCATAGGCCCAAACCGCTATTATTCAGGCTGCGGCTCTGGCCCGCAACCCGGATGATGAAGCAGGCATGTCAATTTGAGATGGCGTCGCTACCGTCGACTTCAAAATCCGCAACTGGTAGTTAAGATAGTATGAACTGCACCGCACCCGCGGTAACTTTTCTTTTCCCAAAGCGCGCCGTTGCTGTAGAATTCATGGTTCCCAAGGGCAGTCCGTCCTTTCTTAGTATCAGGCTTCGTTATTTTGTTCGTTGTGGATTCGATTCGGAGGATTCTATGTCACTCTGTTCCCAGACTCGCCCGAGGAGCGCGTGCGTCGCGCTTGTTCTGGCCGTTGTGGTGGTGTTGCTGCCGTCTTTGTTGAGTGCGCAGGACGAAGCGCCGCCGAAGGCGGATTTGTTTGTCGGCTATCAGTGGCTGAATCCCGGGGGCACGGTGCCGGTGGGCTCCAATCCTCCGTTCCAGCCGCCGCCGCCGCCGGTGGACACGAAGCTTCCCAGCATGCCGATCGGCTACGGATCGACCTTGACCTACAACTTCGACAAGTGGTGGGGCCTGTCGGCCGACGTGGGCGGAAACTTTCAGGATAAAGCCAGCGAGAGCACGATCTCGGTGGGACCGCGCCTGATGTGGCGGGGCGAAAACATGAACATGTTTGTGCACACCATGCTCGGCCTGAATCGCCTGAGTCCTAAGGGCGTGAATTCGAGCAACGGCATAGGAGCCATCCTGGGTGGAGGTATCGACCTCAAAATCTGGAAGCCGATAAGCTTCCGGCTGATTGAGGCGGACTATGTTCTGGGGCGGCACAACTTTGCTGGTGTCGTGCCGGTCACTGATCCCAACATCCGCCCGGTGCTGAACGGCGTGCGGCTACGGACCGGTCTCGTGTTCAACTTTGGCGGGGGCGAGAAAGAAGCTCCGGTGGCCGCGTCGTGCTCGGTTGACCACGGTGAAGTCATGGTCGGCGAGCCAATACACGTGACCGTGGCGCCGAGCAACTTCAACCCCAAGCATGCGTTGACGTATGCTTGGTCGAGCACGGGCGGCAAGATCGAAGGCAAGGATACTGGTGCTTCAATCGATACCAACGGCTTGGCCGGCGGCGGTTACACCGCGACCGCCCGTGTGACCGATGCGCGGGCAAAGAAGAACAACGAGGCGAGCTGCTCATCCAGCTTCACGGTGAAAGAGCCGCCCAAGAACCCGCCGCAGATTTCCTGCTCGACGAATCCGGCGAGCGTGATGACAGGCTCGCCTTCGACCATCACCTGCACCTGCACGAGTCCGGACAACGTTCCGGTCACGGTGGGAGGCTGGACGTCGAGCGGAGGCAGCATTTCGGGCAGCGGAAATTCGGCGACGCTGAATACCACTGGGGCGCCAGCTGGTACGGTCACAGTAAACGCGACGTGTACGGATTCTCGCGGCCTGACAGCTTCGACCTCGAGTTCGGTAACGGTGGAGAACCCGCCGCCACCGCCGCCGCAGTCCAGCAAGCTGAACGAATGCCAGTACCCGAACAAGATGAAACCGTGGCGAGTGGATAACACCTGCAAGGCCATGCTGGACGATGCTGCTCTGAAACTGCAGCAGGATCCCGAAGCCAAGCTGGTGGTCGTCGGCAACGCGGATGCCAAGGAAAAGCGTAAGAACCTGGCTGCGGAGCGCGCGGTCGACGTCAAGGCCTACATCTCTGGCGGCGAAGCGAAGCAGAACATTGACCCCAGCCGGATCGAGACGCGCACTGGCAGCGAGGGCACGGCAAACTCGGAGCAATGGATCGTTCCGTCCGGCGCCAACTTCCCCGAAGCCAGCACTACAGCCCCGGTGGATGAAACGAAAGTGAAGGCCATTCCGGATCATCCCAAGCCGGCGGCCAAGAAGGCAGCCAAAAAGGCTCAATAGCTTCAATCAGTAAGAAGGGGATACCGGGGCCGGTAGGGGCAACCCTACCGGCCCTTCTTCGTCTCTGTTCTTCGGTAACCTTGCCGGGCGCGTGGTAGCCTGTCAGTCTCTGGGACGGGCGAATATCGTTCGCAGGGGTCAATCTACGTATATGAACTGGGGCCTTTTCCGCAAGAGTTTGGTTGTTCTGGCTTTCAGCCTGGCAAGTACCGCGCTGCTGGCCTCCGGATCCTGGCAAGTGCTGGGGCCGGATGGCGGTGACGCACGCAGCCTGGCCTACGATTCTCACAATCCCGACCACATGCTGCTGGGCACGAGCACTGGTCAGCTGTTTGTCTCGAATGATGCGGGACACAGCTGGTCACGGTTTGCCCGTCTGGGCGGCGATGATTACGTGCTCGATCACATCATGATCGATCCGCAGAATTCGAAACACATCTATGTTTCGGCCTGGAGCGTATCGAGCCAGCAGATCGGCGACATCTTCCGTACGCGCGACGGCGGCAAGAATTGGGAAACACTGCCCGCGATGCACGGCAAATCCATCCGTGCCATGGCGATTTTCCCCGCGAATACCAAGGTGCTGGTAGCCGGAGCGCTTGATGGCGTCTTCCGCAGCAACGATGGCGGCGACAGCTGGGAACGCATGTCTCCCGCGAATCATGCCGACATCAAGAACATTGAGTCGATCGCGGTTGATCCCAAGGATTCGAACACTGTTTATGCCGGAACCTGGCACCTGGCCTGGAAAACGGCTGACGGCGGCGCCAGTTGGCAGCAGATCAAGAAGGGCATGATCGACGATTCCGATGTGTTTTCGGTGATCGTGGACCATTCCAATCCTTCGGTTGTCTTCGCCAGCGCCTGCTCCGGAATTTACAAGAGCGAGAGCGCGGGCAATCTGTTCTCAAAGATTCAGGGCATCCCGTTTTCGGCACGCCGCACGCGGGTGTTGAAGCAAGACCCAACCAACGAGAATATCGTCTATGCCGGCACGACCGAGGGTCTGTGGAAGACCTCCGACCTTGGCAAGACGTGGAAGCGGACGAGCAATCCGGAGATCGTGGTCAACGATGTACTAGTTGATCCGCGCGATTCGAACCATGTGCTTCTAGCCACGGACCGCAGCGGCGTCATGGCCAGCAACGACGGGACTGCGAGTTGGTCCACGTCCAATCACGGATATGCGCATCGCTACGTCTCGGCGCTTCTAGCAGACGTCAAAGAAGCGGACACGTTCTACGTGGGCGTGGTCAATGACCGGGAATATGGTGGTGTGTTCTACACCCGTGACGCCGGGCATACCTGGCTGCAGCGCAGCGCGGGCTTGGGCGGACGCGACGTTTTCGCGTTGAAGCAGGCTCCGGGCGGCACTCTCGTGGTCGGCACGAACCGCGGAATGTTCTCTCTCGACCGCAACGCCAGCGAGTGGCGTCCGATGAACGTGATCGTGACGGAACAGACCGTCAAGGCCGCGAAAAAGGGCTCGAAGAAAGCCACGACCGCGATCCTCATGAAGAAAGTGGGGGAATTGGACGCTCGGGTGAACGATCTGGAGCTGGGTTCGCAGCGCTGGCTGGCTGCGACCAACCAGGGCATCTTCAGCAGCGTTGACCAGGGCAAAACCTGGAAGGGCGGCGCGGTGCTCGGACAGAAAGATTTTGTTTCCGTGCGAGCGCAGGGCAACTTCATGTTGGCCACCACGCACTCCAATGCGATGGTGTCCAATGACTCTGGCGCGACCTGGAAACAGGGCGGGCTGCCTTCCTATCTAGTCGGCATCCGAGGCAGCGCGATTGCTCACGACGGAGGAATCGTCATCGCCGCGCGTGAAGGCGTCTTCCGCAGCGGAGATGGCGGCACCAGCTGGGAGCACGTCGTCAACGGCCTGCCCGGGAAGGATATCACCTCGGTCAGTTTCGACACGGCGCACAAGCGCTTGCTTGCGACCAGCGATTCAACGGGCGTGATCTTCGTCAGCACAGACAGCGGACGTTCCTGGCAGCGTGGTCCGGACACCGGATTCCCGCTGCGGCGCGTCAGCGTCGTCGGTGGGCGGTTCGTGGCAGCGACTCCGTTTGACGGCGTCGTGCTACAGCCGGAAAACGGGGACATGAGCGCTGCCGCCGGAACGGGCAGCTCGAACTAGCAGCGAAACGATCGGCAAGTACCAATCAAGGGGAGCGGGGACGCTCCCCTTTTGTTCGCCCAGATCCGCGGTTTGACTCTGGCCGTCGGCGCTATTTTCGGACCGCATGGCAAAAAGTACACGGCTCTCCGTCGAGTATCTTCAATAAGTCTAAGTTTTTCAATAGATTAGGATGGCATGTCCATTGCGATTCCATGACCATAAGATGAGGAAGACTTGATGAACCTCTTTCGGGGCCTGTTGATCACCGTTCTTGTTCTGACGACTGGTCTCACGCTGGCGTGCGGCAAGGCAACTGGCGTCCCCGGGGACGACCCGGCCAGCGCCGGTGAGTCCCAGGCGCTGCCGTTCGATCAACCCACCAATTCGTCGGGAATCTCCCCCAGCCGATCCCTCGTCCCGGCAGTAAGCAAACTCCCGGCCGGGACGCCGATCACGATCCACCTGCAGAGCACAGTATCAAGTGCGTCTTCCAATCCGGGTGACAGCTTCGAAGGGACAGTGGACGATCCGATCATCATCGATGGCCAGACTGCAATCGCGCGCGGCGCGGCCGTTAACGGACGAGTGCTGGCGGCCAAGGCGTCGGGCAGGCTGCACGACCCCGGTTACCTGCGCATCGCGCTGGTCAGCCTCAACGTGGACGGGAAGCCGGTCGCCATCGAAACGTCAAGCCTGTTCGTCAAGGGCGGCGGGCACGAAAAACGCAACCTGGCCATGATTGGCGGCGGGACTGGAGCCGGCGCGCTGATCGGAGGACTGGCAGGCGGCGGCAAGGGCGCTCTGATCGGCTCCATGGTGGGCGCGGCTGGAGGCACCGGGACGGCCTACGCCACCGGCAAGAAGGAAGTATCGTTTGGCCCGGAAAGAAGGCTCACCTTCCGACTGGCGCAGGCTGTCGATCTGCGCTAGGCGGCACAACACCAAGTCCCGATCCATCCCGAATCGGGGCGACTACGAGCTCCCGTTTTAGCAATACGTCCATCTGGCTGCGTGGACCACCCTCCGGAATTGTCACAATTCGAAGTGATGGCCGGCACTTAGCAAATTTTGTGAAAAAACTAAAATTCCCAAAATAGGCAGCGCGCCCCCGTTGGCGAAGAGCTGAGATGGCCTTTTTCCCGGCTTGAAACTACGGTGGGTTCCCCCGCGCTGCCGATAATCCTGCTATGTCTCTCCAAGCCGTGGCAGGACCATCTAGGAAGCAGCTTGGCGTGGAACCCTTGGGAGCATTGCTGTGAGCACGGCGGCTAAAGTCGCGAGAAACCATAGCCCGGTCCAAATTGCGGGTCGGCAGCCTGACAAGGAGCGTTTCGGTTCGATCTTTGAAGGAGCCGCAATCGGAATCGGCACTTGCGCCGTTGACGGCCGCATTTCGGAAACCAATGCCGCGCTCTCGAAGATCCTGGGCTACGCACGGGATGAACTTGCCGGCACGCCTCTGTGGGAGTTACAACCCGCCGATTCCCAACCAAGTAAAGCACTCGTTCGGGAACTGGCGCAGGGTGCGCGGGACTCGTTCAAACTGGATAGCCACTTCCGCCGCAAGGACCAGTCGTACCTGTGGAGTCATTTGACGGTCTCAGTCGTCCGCGACATGAGAGGAGACCCGGCGTCCTTGATCGCGATTCTGGAAGACGCCACCGAGCACAGGCGCGCTGCTGAAAAACTGCGCGAAGCCGAAAAAATGGAAGTCATCGGACGTTTGGCGGGCGGAATCGCGCACGACTTCAACAACCTGCTGACCGGGGTCCTGCTGTATTGCGATTTGCTTTCGGCCGGACTCGAGCGTGGCGACCCCATGCGCCAGCACGTGGACGAGATTCGGATGGCAGGTGAACAGGGAGCGGCGCTCACCCAGCAGTTGCTGGCTGTCGCCCGCAAACAGGTGTCACAGCCACAACCGGTTCTACTCAACGAGGTGGTGTCGTCCACTGAAAACCTGTTGCGGCGCTTGATCGGCGAGCAGATTGACTTGGCCACCGTGGTGGATCCGAAAGCTGGAGTGGTATTGGCAGATCAGGCGCAATTGCGGCAGGTCCTGTTGAACTTGGTGCTGAACGCACGCGATGCCATGCCCCAGGGTGGGCGAATCACAGTCAGAACGCGCTCCAGTGCTCTTCTCACTGGTGGCCGGCCAGCCATTGCGCTCGTGGTCGAGGACACCGGGTGCGGCATGGACGAAGAAACGCGGGGGCGGGTGTTCGAACCATTCTTCACCACCAAAAAAGCGGGCCATGGCACCGGACTCGGGCTATCTACGGTGCAGCGCATCGTTGGCGAGTCGGGCGGAACCATCCGGATCGAGAGTGAGCAGGGGCAAGGCACCCGCATCGAAGTCCTGCTGCCCGCACTCTCATCCACCGCCGGGGCCGGCCCGCCTAGGGTCCGTTCGCACGCGGGGGAGACCATCCTGCTGGTGGACGATCATGCGAGCGCGCGCAATTCGATGCAGCGCGTATTGCACCACGCTGGGTACCGCGTCCTGCAGGTCTCCAGCGGGAAACGGGCAATGAGAGTTTTCGCAGAGCGAGCAAACGATGTGGAACTGTTAGTTGCCGACTGGATGATGCCCGGTATGAACGGCCACGAACTGGCGGAGAAGTTGCGTCAGCAGAAACCGGGACTCAAGGTGCTTTTGATCTCGGGCTACCACGACCCCCAACGCGAGCCCGCAGCCTCATCGGTAGCCCTGATTCGCAAGCCGTTCGCCGCCCCTGTGTTGATCGAACGCATCCGTGAAATTCTGGATTTCAAGGGAGACGCACCATGCTCGTGAGTGATCCTGTGGCAACTCAGCTAACGCAGATCGAAGGAGCCAATTTTCTGAATCTGCTGATCGTCGACGACGACCGCGCCGTCCGCGAAGCGTGCCGCGCCGTGGCCCAGACGCTGGGCTTCAATCCCCAGGTGGCCGAATCGGCCGAGCAGGCTTATCGGGCTCTCGACAATCAGGGCGCAGACGTAGTCCTGCTAGACCTTAAACTGCCGGGCGCGGGCGGATTGGAGGCATTACACACGATCAGGAGGCATCGTCCCGACGCGCTGGTGATCGTCATCACCGGAAATGGCACGGTGCAGTCAGCCGTGCAAGCGATGAAGGATGGCGCCTACGACTACGTGACCAAACCCTTCAGCATGGAGGAATTGCGGTTGCTGCTGGACAGGGTCGCGGGACATTTGCGTCTGAAGACCGAGAACCGGGTCTTGCGCGAAACCATCAAATCACGGCAGGGATTCGGAAACATCATCGGGCGCGCGCCAGAGATGGAAAAGCTCTACCGGATCATCGCGAAGACCAGCCAAAGCACCCATCCCGTGCTGATTCTGGGGGAGAGCGGGACGGGCAAGGAACTGGTCGCGAAGTCCATCCATTTCAGCGGCCCGCATCGCACGAAGCCATTTATCCCGGTGGACTGCGGGTCGCTGGTGCCGACCCTCATCGAAAGTGAATTGTTCGGCCACGTGCGGGGCGCGTTCACGGGCGCAACCCACCCAAAAGACGGGCTGCTCGCGATCGCGGAGGGCGGCACGGTCTTCCTGGATGAAATCGGGGAACTCACGGTGGACCTGCAGGCCAAGCTGCTGCGTGCCATCCAGGAGAAAGAAGTCCGGCCGGTGGGGAGCGTGCGGCGGATTCCCATCAATGTCCGCATTCTGGCCGCCACCAACCATGACCTGGAACAATCGGTGGTGCAGGGAACGTTCCGCCGTGACCTTTTCTTTCGGCTCAACGTGTTGACTCTCCGCATTCCGCCAGTGCGAGAACGGCGGCAAGACATTCCCTTGCTGGTTGCACACGTCCTGGACCGTCTGGGGCGCGACACCGGAACGCAAAAGACGATATCCGACGAGGCTCTTAAGATCCTGCTGAACTACGACTGGCCGGGAAACGTGCGCGAACTGGAGAACTGCCTGGAGCGAGCGTGTGCGCTCTCGAGTGCCGACGAAATTCAGCTTCGCGACTTGCCGACGCGCGTCTACAGCGCACCCGCGGACTTGATCGGAGCGAGCGTGCCTGGGAACGGCAGCGGCGGCATCGTTCCCATTGCTGAACTTGAAAAGCAGACCATCCTCAACGCGCTCGCGCAAGTGAACGGAGACAAAATGTTGGCCGCGCGGTTGCTGGGGATCGGGAAGACAACCTTGTATCGGAAGCTGAAGGAATACTCGCAAGCGTAGGAATCGGTGGCGCTCAGAGAACTTCCCCAAAAAACCATGGGCCGCACACAGTAGCGCCGCCGAGCTTGGGAGCGCGGGCAGGGTGACGGCGCTACGTCCATATGGACTCCCAAAACTGACGGCAAGAATTCCATAACAGGCCGAAATGGGAA
>JACXTT010012530.1_pt1 | contig 11245 bp, 8 predicted proteins | sample 9270951 | NCBI WGS metagenome assembly JACXTT01 (sample SAMN15532306, study PRJNA645909) | rock metagenome | isolation source: weathered quartz diorite | place: Puerto Rico | collected 2017-06-21 | reverse complement strand
CGACTTTTCGCAAGGCCGAGTTCGGCTTCTTGGGGGTGGATGTATAAACGCGGGTGCAGACGCCGCGGCGCTGGGGGCAGGCCTGCAGAGCAGGGCTGGCCGTTTTCCAGCGTGGCGGTCTCCGCCCCTTGCGCACAAGTTGATTAAAAGTCGGCACGCAGTGAACCTCGTCTTATATGGCTCGATTTTTCGACTACAGGTTTAACGATACTGCTGGCCGGCAAACAGCCTACGGGCCGTCTCATCCAGCCGGTTGAACACACGCGAGGGAAACTGCTTCGGACAGCCCATGCTCCAATGGCGTAACCATCAAAACCTCGGGGCTGGCTCCACGCCGGTCCCACATATCGATGCGGGAGGTAGCACTGGGAGCAGAAGACTAACTCGCCAAACCTTCTAATAATAGCCGACAGGCAAGTGGCTGTCAACTTGCTCTCAGGAGCCTCCCGGTTTCAGCCTTGAGATCCTCGTCAGCGAAGTGCCTTCGGCCCTGAACTTTCACCTGTTCGGCGGGTTACTTGAGGTCATTTCCGGCTTCATCCTTGTACTCGCCGCATCGGACCCGGTGCGTATTTCACGCCCCAAGGATTCAAGTCGATGATCGGATTCTGCCTTAATCGTTCATCAGCGCTCCGCATAGAGCCCACCGGATCGGGCCGGCTGAGCTCCAGGCTATCATCTGTAGGTGGCCCAATCTGAAATCACGACTCTCGCCGGCGGCTGCTTCTGGTGTCTGGAGGCGGTCTACGATCGCATGCAGGGAGTGAAGTCGGTGGAATCCGGCTACATGGGCGGCCAGACCCGCAACCCCACTTACAAAGACGTTTGCTCCGGCCGAACTGGGCATGCGGAGGTGGTGCAGATCACGTTCGACCCGTCCGTCGTTTCGTTCCGCGACCTTCTGGACGTGTTCTTCACCATCCACGATCCCACCACACTCAACCGCCAGGGCAGCGACTTCGGCACGCAGTACCGCTCGGCGATTTTCTTCCATAGCGCGGAGCAGGAGGCCGCGGCAAAGAAGTTTATCGAGGAACTGACGGCGGCGCGGGCCTTTCCTGATCCGATTGTGACCGAGGTGGTTCCGGCCACGACGTTCTACATCGCCGAAAACTACCACCAGGAGTACTTTGAGCAGAACGGATATCAGCCGTACTGCCAGTTCGTCGTGGCGCCGAAGGTGCGGAAGTTCGAGCAGAAGTTCGCGTCCCGATTAAAGAAATAATCGGGCGCCTCAAGACAATCGCGATATTCACCGCGGCCTTGGCCACCGCCCAGACTCCGCGCACGCTTCGGCTGGACTCCATCCACGCGGGCACGGCGTCGGAGGAACACTTCGCGCTCGACGGGCTGGCGCTGGAGGGCGAGTAGCCCGGCCGCCTCGATCGCGCCATCGACGACACCAACCTGGGCAAGTATCTGTTCGAGGTCCTCGACGCCAAAACCCGGCGACCGCTCTATTCCCGTGGCTTCGCCAGCGTCTACGGCGAATGGGAAACCACCGGCGAGGCCGCCCAGCTCCGCCGAGCCTTTCACGAATCGCTGCGGTTTCCAGCGCCCGCCGGGCCTGTGAAGGTAGTCATCAGGAAACGGGCCCCTCGGAACGCGTTCCGCGAAGTGTGGTCGCTGGAAGTCGATCCTGCAAGCCGCGCAATCGACCGCAGCGCCCCGCCCACTCAGCCGCGCGCCTGGGCGGTGGCGACGGCTACACCGCGGCCGAGATGGAGAAATGGCATCGCGACGCCCGGCGCCTCACCGAAACCCTTTTCTCGGTCTCGCCGTTCAAGGAGAACCGCAGCCGGTTCAACGTCTGGGCAGTCGACACGCCAGCCGCGGAAAGCGGCGTCGCGCGGCCGTCGGACAGCGTCTACCGCCGTTCGCCGCTGCGCGCCGCCTACGACGCCTTCGGATCCGAGCGGTACGTTCTGGCCTTCGACAACAAGCGCTTACGCGAAACAACCGTCGCGGCCCCCTACGAATTCATCGAGATCGTAGTCAACAATCGCAAGTACGGCGGAGGCGGAATATTCAACCTCTACGCCACGGTTGCGGCCGACAACGCCTACGCCCTACATCTTCGTCCACGAGTTCGGCCATCACTTCGCCGGCCTTGCCGACGAATATTACACCTCCGACGTCGCCTACCAGAGCGCGCCGGCGCGGCTGGAGCCCTGGGAGCCCAACGTCTCCGCCGATCTAACGGAGCCCGGCACACCGCTGCCGACCCCCTGGCAAAAGAGCGAACTTGAGAGCTATCAGAAACAGGCGCAGGCCAAGCGCCGCCAGAGTCGCGCCGCCGGACGGCCCGAGTCCGAGATGGAGGAACTGTTTCGCGTCGAACTTGCCGTAGGCACCCGGCTCTTATCGCGAGGCACCTACGCCGCCCGCGTAGGCGCCTTCGAGCGCGCCTTGTATTGTACGAATCCAACGGTTATTTCCGCCCGCAGGCTGACTGCCTGATGTTCACGCGGAATATGGCCGGTTTCTGCGCCGTATGCCGCCGCGCGATCACCGAAGCCACGGCACACAGACAGGAATGTCTGTGTAACACAGACAGGAATGTCTGTGTCACCTCGGCGTAGGCTGATCGACAGGCCGTTTAGTAGCATGGCCGCTTACCACTGAAGCCAGCTTGCTCAACGACTCCGCCGGGCCGCGTTCGGCGCCGGGATGGGAAGCGCAATCCGCCGACTTCTTTTTCTTCGCCAGCCAGCTCAACCACCGGACGGCATAACGATCCGATATTTCACATAGGACAAGTAGCAGCGTCAACCCGGGCACGAGTGCCAGGAAGATTTTGTCCAGGGATTCTCCGAGTAAGTCCAAGAACGTTTCTCCTGTATCCAGCGTAGTGCCGCCCGGTCCCCTGCGCCATTGCCGCTAAGCCTCACCAGCAAGGTAAGCGGTTCTAGGTGACCATGGGACCGAAGTCCCATTACCCTCTACGTGGGTCGTCCCCCTGTCGACACTACTTTTCGTGCAGCCAGACCTTCGGTTCCACCGACATTCCCGGCCGCAGGCGGTGCTCCGGATCTTGGCCCGCCGCAAAGCGAATCCGCACCGGCAGGCGCTGCACTACCTTCACGAAATTGCCGGTGGCGTTCTCCGGCGGCAGCAGGCTGTATCGCGCGCCCGTGGCCGCCGGAAGGCTTTCCACATAGCCGTCGTAATCCCGCCCAAAAGTATCGACGTGGATCCGCGCTTTCTGCCCCGGCCGCATATACCTCAACTGGGTCTCCTTGAAATTCGCCGTCACCCAGACGTCGTCCACCGGAATCAGAGCCATCAATTGCTGACCCGGCTGCACACGCATCCCCACCTCCACCGATTTGCGGCCCACGATGCCGCCCACCGGCGCCGGAATCTTCGTGTATTCCAGGTTCAGCCGGGTCTGCTCCAGCGCGGCCCTCGCCGCCAGCGCGCCCGCCACCCGCGAGCTCAGGCCGGCCCGCTGGATGGCCACTTCGAGCGGCGCGTTCTTCCGCGCCTGCTCCAGGCGGACCCGCGCCTGCTCCACCGTTCCCTGCCGCTGCTGGATCTCCTTCTGCGAAGACGCCGCTGTCGCCCGATAGCGGTCCACTGCCGCCGCGGCCGATTGGGCCAACGCCACGCGCTGATCGTACTCTTCGCGGGACACCTCCTCCTTGGCCACCAGCATCTTGTAACGCGCCAAATCGGCCTGCGCCTTGGCACTGGCGGATTCCGCCTCGCGCAATCTGGCCAGATCGGCCTGATAGTCGCGCTCGGCCGCGGAGACGGCCGCCTCGGCATTCGTCACATCGGTCTCGGTCGTGGCGATGCCGGATGCCATCGAGGTGGAAGTAATCTGGACATTCGGATTTCCCGTCAGCGCCTGTGCCTCGGCCTGCGCCAGCGTCGCCTTGGCCTGATCCACCGCGACCGCGTAATCGCGCGGATCCAGCTCCACCAGCGTCTGGCCGGGAAGAACGGCCTGGTTCTCGGACACCTTCACCGCGATCACGGTCCCCGCCACGCGCGGGCTGATAGTGGTCATGGGTCCGTCGATCTGAGCGTCGTCGGTGGATTCAAAGCTCTGTAGATAAAGCCAGCCGCGATAGCCGCCGGCCGCCACGGCGCCCAGCAGTAGAAGAAGAATCAACACCTTCGCCGCGCGCCTCACGCGAACGCTTCCGCCGGGCGCGGTCTCCTCCATCTCCCGCCTCGGGTTGCTTTTCAATTGCGTTTCTTCCACCATCACCGGTTCCCCTTCAATAGCCGTACAATTCCCCGCTCAGCGTCGCCGCGCGCCCTCGCCAGTTGCGCCTTGGATGCGTTCACCGCGTAGAGGCTGGAAATAAGATTTTCGTTCGCCGTCGCCACCGCCTCCTGCGCCTGCACGACTTCGACGTTGTTCGTGACGCCGGCGGTGAAGCGGTCCTGCGACTGCTCCAGTTGCCGCCGCGCCAGGTCCAGATTCTCTCGCGCCACCTGCAACTGGCGCGCCGCGCTGCGCAGGTCGATGCCGGCCGAGTACACTTCGTTCTCGATCCGGCCCTCCAGTTCCTCCAATTCCGCCCGGCGCTGGCGGAGCTGCGTGTCCGCGGCCAGCACCTCGGCCTCCACCCTCCGTCCCTGGTAGATCGGAATAGTCAGGCTCGCAGCCAAAGTGAAGCTGCCGTGAAGGTCGTTGATCCTTGGACCGTTGGTTCCGTAATCGGCGACGAATCCGGCCGACGGCAGCCGCTCGCCGCGAGCCGCGGATTTTTCCAGCTCCGCTGCCTTCACACGGGATTGCGCCGCCTGATAGTCCGCCCTCTGCTTCAGCGCCGCCTCCGCTTCGGCCTTGACATCCACTTCGCTCTCCGTGCCGCTGTCCGGAATCGGATCCGTCAGCGTGAACGCCTGGCCCGCCGGAAGCCCGACGGCGCGGGCGAGACTGAGCTTCTGCTTATCGAACTCGCCCTCGTAGTAGATCAGCCGCTGCTGTTGGGTTTGCAACTGAACCTGCGCGCGGAGGACGTCGATGGCCGGCGCGGTCCCGGCTTCTTTGCGGTCGGCCGCCCTGCGGTACAGCGCCTCGGCGCTGGCGACTTGCGCTTTCGCGGCATCGATCCGGGAAGCTCCGGAGAGTGCCTGCAGGTACAGCGTGACCACGGTGAACACCACCTGCTCCCGCGCGTCGCGGTAAGAGGACTGCCCCGCCTTCACCGATTCCGCTCGCGCCCGGTAGCCGCGCAGCGAAGGAAAGTCCAGCACCGGCTGCGTCACATACCCGCGCAAGTCGACTACCGTGAACGGACCTACCACCGCGGGTGTGCCGGGAAACGAGAACCCGAAAGTCGACAGGTTAAGCTGGGACTCGGTCAGAGTCGGGCGGAGCGCCACGTTGGGAAGCAGCCGGCTCAGCGTGCCCAGCCGCTCGGCGCGCCGCGACTCCACGTCGAGCCCGCTCTGCACTCCTCCCAGGTTGTATTTCAAGCCTCGCGCCAGCGCGATTTCGATCGTCAGCGCCAGCGTCTCCGCCGTCGCCTTGCCGCCGCGGACGCTGCCCGAGAAGCCGCTTTGGATCTGCGTCTGCGCCGGCGTCGGCACGCCGGTAAAACGCGGAGGCTGCGGCGCGGACGGCTGCGCGAACGCGCCCGCCGCGAGCAGAATCCCCGTATTCGTTACTGCGAGCGCTTTGTTCATCAATGGACCGCCACCTCGGATTTCCCTCCCGCCCCCGGCTTCTTCAGTAAAAAGACCAGTGGAAACATCAGGATGAAAACAAAGGTCAACATGTGGAACACCTCCACGAAGCTCAACATGGAAGCCTGCCGCTGAACCAGGCCGTACACGCCGGCCAGCGCCTGCCGGTGCGCCAGCACGGGCCCCGACCCGGCGGCCGTATATGCCGCCTCCATCGCCGCCAGCGTCTGGTTAGCCGCCGGATCGAACGCCGTGACGTGCGACCCCAGGTTGTTGATATGTCCTTGCAGGAATCGCGACTGCAGCGCCGTCACGCCCGCGATGCCGATGCTGCCGCCGGTATTGCGCAGCAGGTTGAACAGGCTCGTCGCGTTGCCCATGCCGTGCTGGGGAATCTGGCCCATGCTGATCGTCGTCAGCGGAACGAAAATCAGTCCCAGCGAGAACCCCTGCAAGAACTGCGGCCAGAACAGGTCCCAGTACCCGGCGTTCAGATTCAATTGAGACAGGCGAAGCATGGTCAATCCGGCCATCGTCAGGCCCGCTCCCAGCAGTTTCCTCGGATCGGCCCGCCGCGAGAACATACCCACCAGGGGCATGGCCAGCATGGAGCCCAATCCTCTCGGCGCCATTGCGAGTCCGGCTTGAATCGCCGGGTAGCCCATCAGCGTCTGCAGCCACACCGGGAGAACCACCAGGCTTCCGTACAGCCCGAAACCGAGCAGCGTCATGAGCGTGATTCCCGTGGTGAACGACCGGTAGCGGAAGACGTGCAGGTCCACCACGGGATGACTCGCCGAGAGCTGCCGCCACAGGAAGAGGGCCAGAAAGACGGCCGCGGCCAGCGTAAATGATGTGATCCAGCGCGAAGCAAACCAGTCCTCCTGCTGGCCTTTATCGAGCACCAGTTGCAGCGCCCCGATCCACAACACCAGCAGTCCGATCCCCCAGTAGTCGATGCCGCCCTCCCGCTTCTGAATGTAGGGCGGATCGTGAATGTACAGCTTGGTCATGACGATCGACGCGATGCCCACCGGCAGGTTGATATAGAACACCCATCTCCAGCTATAGGCGTCGGTCAGCCAGCCTCCAAGCACCGGCCCCAGCACCGGCGCCGCGACGATGCCCAGCCCCCAGAAGCCCATCGCCTTGCCCCGGTCCTGCGGCGGAAACGCCTCCAGCAGCACCGCCTGCGACAGCGGCTGCAGCGATCCGCCGCACGCGCCTTGTATCAGCCGGAACACGATCAGTGCGCCCAGCGTCGGCGCGACGCCGCACAGCAGCGACGCCAGCGTGAATCCGGTCACCGAAAACATCAGCAGCCGCTTGCGTCCGAAGTGGTTCGCCAGCCAGCCCGTGATGGGTAGCACGATCGCGTTCGCCACCAGGTAGGAAGTCAGGACCCAGGTGGCTTCTTCAATCGTGGCGGAGAGGCTCCCTGCGATGTGCGGCAGCGACACGTTGACCACGGTGGTGTCCAGTACTTCGATGAACGTGCTGAGCATCACCGAGATCGCGATGATCCACGGGTTCACGTGACGCTGTGGATGGGCGTCGGTCATCGCGGATTCTTCGCCTGCGGCTCCAGGCCGCTCCACAGGAAGCTCATCAGAAATTCCAGGTCCTGATCCAGGCTGGTTTTCGACCATCCCAGCAGACGCCGCTCGATCACCGCGCGGGTCAGGTCGTAGATGGCCGACGCCGCCAGGTCCGCCGGCAGACGCCGGATTTCCTTTCGCTTCATTCCTTCTTCCAGCGCCGCCTGAAGCAGGCCGAGCTGGCGCGAATAGGATTGCCGCAGCTCGTCGGGAACCGGCTTATCGCGCGTCAGTCCGCTGCCAAACTCCGAATAGTAGATGCGAAAGAACTCTTGATTGGATTCGAAGTATTGCAGGCGCTCGGCGATAAACGCGTGCAGCTTTTCACGGAGGTCCCGCGCCTGCCGCATGCCGCGGGTGGTCTGTTCGTGCAGCGCCTCAATACCGTGGATGATGGCCGCGGCGTAAATCTCTTCCTTCGACCGGAAATAGAGATAGACGGTGCCCTTGGCAATGCCGGTCTCTTCGGCGATATCGTCCATCAGCGCCGCGGCGTAGCCCTTGCGCGCGAAGACCCGGCGGGCGGCCTCCAGAATCGTCGCCCGGCGGAATTCACCGACAGCGTCCTGCTTGGTTTTGGGCGAATGAACTCCCTGCGGCAGATACGGACCCTCTTAAAATGACTATATAGTCATTTGATTGACCTGGCAAGTCAGGTCGAGGGAAGCAGTCAGGTCGGGGAAAGCACGGGCATTAAATCTGGCGGAAGACCCTGCGCCCATACGGGCGTGGCTCTACAGGAATTTGTTCAGCGCCGTCTCGCCGCAGTCGAAGGCGTCCCGATCATGCCGTTTGGCGAACCGCTCCTCGTGCCACGCAACGACATCCGGCTGTTGTCTTCAACCGTGAGTCTGGGCATGTCCCGTCTTCTTTCTAGCGTACCTATTCAACTGCTACTTGACCCATCTCACGCGGATACAAACTGTGCGTCTTGATTGCGTACATTGCGAGCCGGGCCGCTAGCCGCCGCTGGCGAAGCTGGGGTCATAACGCCGCTGCAAAAGACCGCCAAAAACCTTGCTCACTGCTGACCTCCTCGCTCCCTTAAGAAGGCGGGTGTGGGCCCCTGATCCCCGGGAAATAGCAGCGCATATCCAAGCGGCGTGCACTCCAATACTTCACCAGGAACGTCGTAATGTCCCGGAAGTTCTGCCCTCACTGCAAGATCGGCGCCTCGCTCGATCAGAACTTGCACGATCGGAAGTCCGCCGTCCTCGCGCTGTGTCGCCGCATGGAAGATGGGCGTTTGCCCGCCAACTCCGGCTTCGTCCAGCGTCGCCCTTGCATTGACGTCGGCGCCGCGATCCAGCAGCAGCCTGACCGCATCCGGATTTTGGAACTCCGCGGCCACATGGAGCAGCGTGGCGCCTCGTAGCGTGAGCATCCGGCCCGCTGTCGTGCCAAAATCCAGACCGGGAAACCGGCGGTCGATCAAGGTTCGATCCGCGTCCAACAGTTCCGTCAGCTCGTCCGACCGGCCCCGGATGACCGCCAGCACCGCTGGATCGTCATGCTTCGACTTTCCGCCGGCATCCAGAAGAATGTCGATGCAGGCGCTGAGCACGTCGGGATCGCGGACATACGCCCCCAGCAGGTAATCCAGCGCCGTGCCCCGATGCGGAACGCCCCGCGACCTCCAAAGCCCCTCGCTCCCGCAATTCGGGTCGGCGCCATGTTTCAACAGCCATTGCAAGGAATCCGGATCCAGCGCCTCGCACGCCGCGAAGAGGATCGGATAGTTGCCGTGCCATGCCGCGTTCACGTCGGCGCCCTGCGAGACCAGCAATTCCATCATCGGCATTCGCTCCCCGTCCAGCGCGGCCCGCATAAGAGGACCGTCGCCGCCCTGATGCACGTCCGATCCGTTTTCGATCATCCACTTCGCCATTGCCAGCCGCGCCGGGCCCGGCGCCACCCGCGGCACTCTGCACTCGGCTACCCAGGTAAGCGGCCCGTCCTTTCCGTAACCCGTTGGAGCGCGGTGCAGAGCCGGGTTTCGAAGCATCATCGCCTGGACCCGGGCCAGGTCGTTTTGGTCGATGGCATCTTTGAGCTGGCCGGCTTCTTCGAGCAGATCGACGTGAGCCTTGAGTTTGGGCCAACTGGCAAAGCCGTACTGGCGGGCAACCTGAAACTGCGCGTTTCCCAGGGACTTGGCGCGGCCCGCCTTCAGCAGATCCTTGGCTTGAGCCCTTAAGTGGCGAAGACTTGGCCGGTCTGGGAGGGTGCGCTTGACGCCTGAGAATTGGTTCGGCATTGCGAACTCCTTTCATCGAATCGCCCGTTGTCCGCAGCGCGGGCTGAAAGAAGCTTGGCGAAAAAACCAGTGAACGAAGGTGGGCTTCCCGTGGGCCGGATGCGTCCTTCACGCTCCGTGCCAGACTACCACCGCATTGACGCGCGAACTTCCATCGGGCCCTTAGCCGCCGCTGGCGAAGCCGGGATAGAGCGTCATTCCGCCGTCGACGAAAAGGCTAACGCCGGTGATGTAATCCGCCAGGTCGGAGGCGAGAAACACCGCGGCGCGTGCTACGTCTTCCGGCTCGCCGATGCGCTTGTACGGTACCAGCGTCATCAGCGATTCGTACGCTTCCGGCGTGGACCACGCGGCCGTATTGATCGGCGTCCGAATGGCGCCCGGGCAAATGCTGTTCACGCGGATGTGCGACGGCGCCAGTTCCTGGGCCATGGTTTTCATGAGGAGCATCACCCCGCCCTTCGAAGCCGCGTAGTTGGCGTGTCCTGCCCAGGGGATCACTTCATGCACTGAGCTCATGCAGATGATCTTGCCCGCCGCGGCCGAGACTTCCTTCACCACGCCTCGCCGCTTGAACTCGCGGACGGCCTCGCGCGCGCACAGGAACTGGCCCGTCAAATTGATACCGATGACCGTATTCCACTGCGCCAGCGTCATCTCGTCAAACGGCGCGTCCTTCTGTAGCCCGGCATTATTCACCAGGATGTCGATGGTCCCGAATTCCTCGAACATGCGCCGGAACATGGCCTGGACCTGGGCTTCGTCGGAGACATCCGTCTGGACCGCGATGGCCCGGCTGCCTGCCGCCGCGATCTCATCCACGACAGCTTTCGCCGCATCGTCGTTGCGGACATAGTTAACCACAACGTCCGCGCCCGCCCGGCCCAGCGCAATCGCCACCGCTTTTCCGATCCCGGAGTTCGCCCCCGTAACCAGGGCTTTCTGTCCCTTCAGCGAAATTGGATTCGTCACTTCAGGAGCCAAAGACTTGCTTGTATCGGCCGGCACGTCACCTCCATCGTTCCAGTATCGGCCAAAATGTTTAATGGCGGGGGAGCTTTATCGCTGGGCGACGATCTTCTGCGAAATCAGGCGATCGATCTCGTCGTCCGGCAAACCTAATAACTCGCGCAGCGCTTCCCGCGTGTGCTGGCCTGGTAGCGGAGCCGCCGCCGTCACCGCGCCGGGCGTCGCGCCCATCTTCACCGGCGCGCCCGTCACCCGGACCGGACCGGCCGTAGGATGCTCCACCACGGGGAACATCTCCCGCACGCCGGTCTGCGGATCGGCGAACACCTCTGCCAGGTTCCGCACCGGCGCGCAGGGCACGCCTGCCTGGCGAAAGATGGACACCCACTCGGTGGCCGTGCGGGCCTGCAGTATCTCGACCACCATCGACTCCAGCACACCCCGGTTCGCCACGCGCAAGGCGTTGGTGGCGAATCGGGGGTCTGCCGCCAGCTCGGGGCGTCCCACGGCCTCGCAGAAAGCCACCCAAAGCTTCTCACTCGCCGCCGCGATCGCGATTTCCCGGTCCCTGGTGGGAAAGCAAGCGTACGGGACGATGGTGGCGAAAGCAGTCCCCAGCGGGCTCGGGATCACGCCCGAGCCAAAGAAATAAGCGAAATTCGAAGCCATCGCCGAGATCATCGAATCCAGCATCGACACGTCCACCCACTGCCCCTCCCCGGTGGTCGCTCGCGCGTGCAGCGCCATCAGGATGCCGATCATCGCAAACATC
>JACXTT010012529.1_pt1 | contig 11246 bp, 7 predicted proteins | sample 9270951 | NCBI WGS metagenome assembly JACXTT01 (sample SAMN15532306, study PRJNA645909) | rock metagenome | isolation source: weathered quartz diorite | place: Puerto Rico | collected 2017-06-21 | reverse complement strand
CCTCAGCACCATCAACCCCGATGATATCGAAAGCATCAACATACTGAAAGGTGCTTCCGCATCTGCATTGTATGGTAGCCAGGGTAGTAACGGTGTAATCCTCATCACTACCAAGAAAGGAAAAGCGGGTACCAGCAAAGTGGATCTTTCCAGCAGTGTAACATTCGATAATGTATCGGTTTTACCAAAACTGCAGAGCAATTACAACCAGTCTACTCCTATGACTGCTACCAATCCGGGCAGTGAAGACAGCTGGGGAACAAAAGGCGCTTCGCAACCAGGTAGCGGTTATGTGAAGGACTTCTTCCAAACCGGTGTTACCTTCATCAACAGCGTTAGCCTGAGCTCAGGAAACGATCGTTCTTCTAACTACCTTTCTTATTCTAATACCGATAACAAAGGAATCTTACCTACCAGCACTTTCAAACAGAACTCTCTGAGCTTCCGTCAAACAAGCAAGCTGTTGAACAACAAACTGATCTTCGACGGTACTTTCCTCGGAAGCATCCAGAATGCACACAACCGTCTTACTCCCGGTATTTATTTCAACCCACTTACCGGACTGTATATGTTTCCACGCGGACTGGACTTCAACTCCTATAAGAACTACGAATATTTCTCTCAGTCAAGATACCTGAGCGCACAGAACTGGTGGAATATCAACTACGATAAAGACCAGGCCAATGGCGGCGGATGGGGTGGACAAGACTACCAGCAGAACCCTTACTGGGTAATGAACCGCAACCCGGCAGATAACAAGAACCAGAACGTGTATGCGTCTGTGTCTTTGAAATACCTGCTCACCAATTGGTTGAGTGTACAGGCAAGGGGTAATATCAATAATTTCATCAATGAGTACCAGCGTAATATATTCGCTACCACGCAAGCTACACTGGCCAAACCCAATGGTAGCCTTACTTCCAGCAAGAGCAACAGTACAACTTTGTACGGCGACCTGCTGTTGATGGGTGAAAAACAATTGAACAAGGATTTGGGATTGAACTTTACACTGGGTACTTCTATCCAGGACATCCGGAAAACCGGTACCTCCATCACTGGTAATCCAACTGTTCCGAATGTATTCCTGGAGTCAGCCCTCGACCGTACCACTATTGGTATTACCAATGATGTTGCCATGCGCAAGCAAACGCAATCAGTATTTGCAAGCGCGCAGTTGAACATCCAGAATAAATTCTTCCTCGACTTTGCCGACAGGAATGACTGGTCTTCTACCCTGGCATACACACCTTCAGAAAAGAAAGGATACAACTATTATTCTGTCGGTGCCAGTGCAGTGCTGAGTGAACTGTTCCGTTTACCCGAAGCTGTTAATTTCGCAAAACTGAGAGCGTCTTACGCTATTGTAGGTAACGATATTGCTGCCTTCAGCACATATCCACTGTATACCTTCAACGGCGGTATTTCCAGCGCTCCCGGTAGCAACCCTGTTACTACTATACCCGGACTGGAACTGAAACCAGAAAAGAACAAATCATTTGAGATTGGTACACAATGGACCATGCTGCACAACAGGTTGTCATTAGACCTTACCTGGTACAGCTCTAACATTACCAACCAGTACTTCAGCGGTGTAACACTGCTGGCAGGAACCAGTACTAAATCAGATATCAATGCCGGTAGCATAAAGAATACAGGTCTTGAAGTGTCAGCTTCTTATAAAATCTATGACAACAAAGACTTTAACTGGACCAGTACGCTGAACTTCTCTCTGAACAGGAACAAGATCTCAACCCTGTTTGATCCGGCAGTGGTTAAAAATGCAAGTGCCACTTCACGTTACGGACTGGGCGCCAGCGGTGGATACACCCAGCTGATGCAGAACGGTTCATTCGGCGACATGTATGGCCGTACTTTCCAAACGGATGGTGCCGGACACGTGATCGTAAACGCTACTACGCATCTGCCCCTGTTCACAGACAGCCTGATAGGCAACCCCAACCCCAGGTATATTTTAGGCTGGAATAACTCCTTTACATTTAAGAACTTTACAGTGAGCTTCCTGGTTGATGGCAAGTTCGGTGGTAATGTATTGAGTGTTACCGAAGGTTACCTGGATCAAATGGGCGTGAGTGCAAGAAGCGGTGCAGCAAGGGATAACGGCGGTACCGTAAATATTACGAATGCAGTAGACGATGCAGGACATGCATGGAGCGGAACTGTTGATGCGAAGACTTATTACAAATACATCGGTGGTAAAACACCAGCAGGAGCAGGTTATACTTACAGCGCCACTGCCGTACGTCTTCGTGAGTTCTCAGTTTCTTACAGGCTGCCTGTTAACAGCAATGCGATCAAGGATCTCCGTTTGGGAATCGTAGGAAACAATTTGTTTTTCTTTAAAAAGGATGCGCCCTTCGATCCTGAACAAGTGGCAGGTGTAAACGCTGGCGGAGTAGGTATCGATGCTTTCGGATTACCGGCTTACCGCAGCATTGGGTTTAGCTTAAAATGCACATTCTAAAATCCTCAACCACATTTTTAAGATTAAACGAATTGAAATAATATGAAAAAGAATATAAACAGATACCTGGTTGGTTCCGTGATGGCGATGCTGCTGCTGGCCGGGTGTACAAAAAGCTTTAAGGAAATCAATACCAACCCGGCCGGGGTTACTCCCGACGTTTTCCTGGCAGATTTCCAGGCGGTAATTTTACCGCTGCAAAATGCGCAGCGTAACCTCGTACATTTTACGCACTGGGAATACCAACTGCAGGAAAACCTGAACGCGGATATTTACAGTGGTTTCATGATGAGCCCTACTCCGTTCAACGGCGGTAACAACAACGGCAACTATTTCATCATGGACGGATGGAATGAATGGGTGCTGAATATCGCCTACGATGGTGTGATGCAGTCTACATCGGACTATGTAAAGTTCAGCAAGCAATATTCCGCTGCTGATCTTTCAGACGCCAATGCCATGGCAAAGATCCTGAACGTGATTGAGATGCACAGGGCAGCCGATGTGTTTGGTCCTATCATCTATACACATTTCGGTAAACCTAATGCAGATCTTTCCGTAACGTACGATGCACAACAAGCTGCATACACTGCGTTCTTCTCAGATCTTGATTCCGCTGCATTGCTGTTACAGCCTTATGTAGCCGGCACTAAATCTGTAGGAACTGCATTCAAGAAAGCCGACCTCATTTACGGCGGCGATGCCAGCAAATGGATGAAATTGTTGAATACCCTGCGTTTACGTCTTGCATTGCGGATCGCTTATGCTGATGCCGCAACCGCCAAGACACAGGGAGAAAAAGCATTGAACCCTACCAGCGGCGGATTGCTTTCCGGCAATGGTGATAATGCACTGGTTACTTATGGCAGTGAAAGTCCCATTGGTGTGATCATCAATTCATGGGATGATATCAGGGCAGGCGCACCCCTTGGTTCATTGTTAAATGGTTATAACGACCCCAGGAAGGCGCATTACCTGGCTCCTGCATCTGATGCAGCTGTTTCAGGACAGTTCATCGGTATCCGCAATGGTGTAGCAATCGATTCAAAAGCACGTTATTCTGGTTATTCAAAACCAATTGCTAAAGCAGCCAGCGGCGATTATTTCGATCCAGCACAAGGAAAAGCAAAAATTGCCACTGCAGCAGAAGCATGGTTCCTGAAAGCAGAAGCGGCTTTACGTGGCTGGGCTAACGCCGGCGCTATACAGGTAGATTATGAAACAGGTATCGACAAGTCCTTTGAAGAGTGGGGAGCAGGATCTGCTACCGCTTATAAACTGGATGCCGTGAGCACAGCGGCTCCTTACATGGATCCTAAAGCACAAACAGCCGGCGCCAACGATGTATTAACTGGCAACCCCAACCTGAGCACCATTACCATTATGTGGAATCCGCTTGCTACTCCTGAGCAGCAACTGGAAAGGATCATTACCCAAAAATGGCTGGCCCTGTATCCCGACGGAGCAGAAGCATGGGCAGAGGTTCGTCGCACAGGCTATCCTAAGATATTCCCTGTAGTAGTGAATAACAGTAATGGCACCATTCCTGGATTCATCAAGAGGTTACCCATCCCCAATAAATACAAGAATAGCAACCAGGCTGGTTACCAGCAGGCTGCTACCTCACTCGGCGGACCCGATAACGGTGGTACCAAATTGTGGTGGGATAAGAAATAAAGAGAGGCGTTTTCTGGTACATATATGCAAGCAAAAGAGGGGGCGAGGATTTTTCCTCCCCCCTTTTTCATCCCCACACCCTCAATACTTTTTCTTCTCCCTGATCTCAACCACTTCTTTCTTCAATGGCTTAAGCTCATTCGGATCGAGGCGAAGCCAAGCAGTAGTAAATACAGTTTCATAATAACTTTCCAGCGTAGAAACAATATAAAGTCGTATGTCATTACCTATATTTTAGATAAGCCGATCGCACAATACGAAGTGGAACCCAAACCAGTTGCGGACTGATGCACTATTGTCAGATAAGCTGACAGCCCGGCCAATCTCCAGATATATTGGGTCGTTGTAACACCCGAGGTGGAAGTTAGTACGGGCTCCGGCAGGTACCCAAAAAGGGCATTAAACTTTTCAAGTATTGGCGCAAACTCCCTCCTGGACAGTGAAAAATCTGGCGTCTCTTCTCCAAACTTGTGATTGTAATAGAAATAAGAAAAAGCGGTAAGTCTGTTGTCTTTCCAAACGATCGTTTTCTTCGCCTGATTATTTGCATCAGTTACCAATGAATAGCTGCTGGCTGCAACTCTTTCTTTTTTAGTAATGGTCTTCCGTCCGGATTTATAATCCCGCATGATAAAGTATTCACCGTTCTCTTTAAAATAATCTTTGAATGCTTCTTTATTCAGGTCAATTACGCTGTCGATACCCATCCCTATATAACAATTGAATTCTTTTTGAAGGTCTTCGAACCCTTTCTGCATCGTAGCTCCACGGTTTTTCTCTTTGTTCCTTTCCATTTTGATCTTGATCACCTCCAGTGATTTTTCTTCATTGAAATCCGCAATATCGGGCGCCTTTTCAAAATCGGCAACGGCAGCATCAAGTTTAGAGCCGTAACGGGTGTCTTTATTTGTCAACTCCTTCAATGACATCACCTTCAGGTAAAGGATCTTGGCATTGGGGGCACCCAACTTTGCAACTGCATCATTCAGGTATTGCAACGTACTATGCATATCACCTTTACCATAGCTCTCTTCAGCTAACAGGTAAGCAGCCCTCGCCTCAAGTGCACTGGTCTGGCCTGTAACGCTGGTACAAGCCAGTAAAAAGAAACTGAACACTAAATATTTCTTCATAACGTATCAGATTATTTGTTCCTGCCGGCGGCCACGTATTGAACATAGCGTACCAGTCTTACCACCGTATTAGGCTTTCTTTTAAAATAGAAGAGTGGATAATCCATGATCATATAATTACCATACTGCCAGGTATAGCGTACCCCGGAGTGTCCATCAGTGATAAAGGTGTCTGATGTTGGCACGATGCCGGATTTTTCAGTGACAGTAGCACTTGACCTGTTCTTATCATCCGATGCGCTGCTAAAACTAATCCCCTGGTTCATTTTGCTCGATTCATCATAATCTACTTCATAGCTGTAATAGCCGCTCAATATACCGTCAATGAATACAATACCGCTTACTTTTCCTGCAAGCGACGAATCATTGTCACGCATTTTCGTGAAAGGGTAAGAGGATTTCGTATACTCTAAAGATGGTGGGTGGTATACCTGTACACGTTTGTTCCAGTCAAAAATTTTCCAGGTCTTTACATTCCAGTCGGGGTGAGCCTTGTCCACATCATCTAACGTAACCTCAAACTTTCCCCATTTATTCAATAAACCAAAGAGATATTTCTCGCGTGCTGCCTTGAGTGTGTTCTCCGCATCTGCTTTTTCCTGCACAGCTTTTATCTCTTTTTTTACCAGCAGCTTTAGTTTGGTGATCTCCACCGTCTTTTCTTCATTGAAATCTGCGTAATCGGGACTTTTCTCAAATTCAAGGATCAATGGCAATACTTTGTTATTGCCGCTGGTATCTTTCGCATATAGTTCGCGGGTTGCCATGATCTGCAGATATAGCACTTTGCAATTAGGACTTCCGAGCGTCTCGCGAACCTGGTGCAGGAATTCCAGTGTGCCTTTGTAATCTCCTTTTCCGTAGCTCTCTTCCGCCAGGAGGTAGGCGGCTTTGGCTTCATTGGTATTACTTTGTGCCCGTATTGCCTGAAATGAAAAACCAAGAAGGCATATCAATAAAAATTTTCTCATCATAGTATTCGTTGGTTTTGTGTTTCCCCTGTATGCTTTGCAACAGCGGGATTTAGCGTTATTAACTAATGACCTCAACCAGTTTTACGATACCTAGTCTTCCGTTCGGGTAGTACAGCCTGTGTAGTTGGATCTTTTTGTTTCCCATTATCCAGGTATAAGTAGTATGATTTCCTTTACCCCTATCACTGAGATGAGACTCGGTGACCACTGGTGCAAATCCTAGCCTGATCTGATAGGCAGTGATAATGCGACCTATTTCCAGCAATGCCTCATCTTCTCCGGATTTTCCCTTTTCATTATAAACCAGCACCGAAGTGTATTCCATAATGGATTCATAAGCGAAGATCACGGCGATCTTGTCTTTAAAATCACTGCCTTTGTCAACAGCACAGAAAGGAGAAGCCTCGCTGGGTGTTAACCCTGCATCTATACTTACCCACCTGGGCGCATAAGTGCCAAATTTTTTTCTTCTTTTCCATTCTTTTATATTCAGCTCAGGATGCAGTGAGTCCAATTTGCCGATGCTGATAAAAAGCGGCCCAAAACGCGCGTGCTCCTTGTTGAAGACCTCTTCCCTGGCATGGAGCTCCGCAGCTTCACGCGCGTATCGAGCCTTCTTTTCTTTCAGATCACTATAATCTTTTTCAATCAGAAGCTTGAGTTTGCTGATCTCAATTTTTTTGTCTTCATTGAAGTCCGGGTAATCCTCGCTTTTTTCAAAAACCTTAATCATCTCCACTGTTTTATCCAGTCCACCCTGATCTTTTACAAACAATTCACGACCTACCATGATCTCGAGGAAGAGAATCTTACAATTGGACATGCCGAGGCTTTTCTTCGCCTGCTGAATATATTTCATGGCGGCACTGTAGTCAGCTTTTGCATAACTTTCTTCGGCCATCAGGTAAGCGGCTTTGGCTTCAACCGGATTACTTTGTGCACATACGTTTGTTGCCACAAAGAAGAAAATGGTACTGCAAACAATGATGGTCTTTTGAAGCATGTGTTATTTTTCTGAAGGGTGATAGGTTGCTGTTTCTTTTTCCGTTGGGTTATAAAAGTAGGTCCCTACCACTTTTACAATACCGCCACCGTCTTTCGGGTAATGCATTTCTTCGATCATGTAGCCATACTTACCTTCAGTCCACTGGTAGCGGTTGGCTGTTGCCCCTGTGGTGCTGAAAGGAGTAATGATGGGATCAAGTTGATGCATCGCTGAAAAAAGTTTTGTGTTAGAAATCGTCTGTCCGACAAGCCAATTGTAAAAATTCGTTCCAATGTTAACATTATTCAAATAATGCTCCAGTACATAATAGCCAGTAATTTTCCCATCTTTTATATATACACCAACGATATGGCCGTCATGGAAGTTAGCTTTGGGGCCATAAGGGAATGGAAAATCAGCAGCGTTAAAATATAATTCCGGGTGGTGATACAATTCTACGGTGGGCGATAGTTTTTCTGCTATCCATTTTTTTACTTTCCATTTAGGATTGGTTTTATCTAATTCGTCCAGCGTAATATTGAATGGCCCTATCTGAGTTACCTTATTGATGAAAAAGGCTTTTTGCCCCGACGTCCTTGACTTCGCTATCGAATCGAGTCTTTTTTCTCTTGCAATCTTTAATTCCGCCAACCTGTTCAGCTCCTCCCTCGTGGTCTTTTGTTCATCTTTGATCAGGAGTTTCAGTTTGCTTATTTCCAGGGATTTCTCTTCATTGAAGTTTGCATAATCGGGACTTTTCTCAAATTCGGAAATCAGGGACAGCACATGATTGTTGCTGCTCGTATCCTTTGTATACAACTCACGGGTAGCCATGATCTGTAGGTACAGTACTTTACAGTTAGTGCCTCCAAGTACCTCACGAACCTGGCGCAGGAATTCCAGTGTTTTTTTATAATCGCCTTTCCCATAACTTTCCTCTGCCAGCATGTAAGCGGCTTTGGCTTCGGAATCTCTGCTTTGCGCTATTGTTATGGCACTCGTAAAAAAAAAGGTGAGTATTAATAAAATTTTTCTCATAAGAGTATATCTAGTTATTCCAGAAATCATTCTTCTTTTTAATAGTCGTATCTGTGGCTGCTGGTTTTGATTTCGCGCCAGTTTCCCAAAAATCACCCGAACTGCCCGAAGCTGTATTGCTGCTGAGCGTTTTTAGCGTCACCGTATTTACCGCCAACTCACTTTTTTTTGCGAGGTTGATGAAAGAACTGTGCATCTGTTCCGCAGCTTTTTTATCGGTATAATAACCTATTATTACTACCTCGCCGCGGCCAATACCTTGTAATTTACCCGATACGGTTGTTCTCAACGGGAAACTGCCATCAGAATACTGCGCAACCGGAAACACATTGCTCACACTTACATTGGCACTTTCATTAGCAATGGTTGTCTTATCGAAAATATAACCGAACATATATACTTCCGGCGCTGTTATTTTATGAGCGGAAAGTGGTGTACCGCCATTGGGAAAGTTTTTTATCAGTTGGGTGCGCAATTCAATGCGTGCCTTTTGTTTTGCAGCGTTGATCGCCACTATTTGCCGCTCGCGCTCCCGACGCAGTTGTTCTTTTGCCTCTCTCTCTTCTTTTTTTGCTTTGCCGCTGTTGATCAACCCGCCAATCAATTGCATACCCTGACCAATCGCCCGCTCAGTGCTGTTGCCATTAAAAGTGTTGCTCACGGCATTATTCAGTGCGGCATTGCGGCTGGATTCGATCTCGTTTACCTGTCCGCGTATAGAACTGTACTTCTGGTTAAAATCGGCTTCCAGTTCTTGTATGGAATTGTAATTGCCTGACAAACTGCTCAGTTCCGCCAGGTTCTGTTTACCATTACGGATGGCTTCCGCATAATAAAAATTCTGTTGTATCATATTGGTAAACCTGCTGATACTGTTATAGATGGCTTCTTCGCGCGCTTTGTTCTCAGCATTCATTTGATTAAGCCTGGCGGTCACATCCTCGGCGCTCATTTTCGGCTGTTGCTGCTGTTCTTGTGCTACAGGTTTATTCCTGGCTGCTGCTGCGTCTTTCGCTTTTTGATACTCTTCCGCAGTTACCTGCCTGAACCTGCCGTCTGCGCCTTTATAATAATATCCGCCATCGTTGGTTCTGACAAAATTGGGCATGTTCTTGTGATCGGGTTGTACAGGGATCAGCCTGCCAAACTCAGTTGATGAACCGCCGTCGTTGCTGGTAGTTGTTTTCTTTTCAGACCAGAAATTGTCTTTTGTTGTTGTATTGGTTTTGGCGTATGTGTTGGAAGTCGGTTCTTTATGCCTGGCAGCGTCGTCATCTACGGTTTTTTTGGGGGCTACATCATTTTCGGTTTTCCGTATCGCTTCTTTTTTTGAACGCTCAAACTGGTTGATGGCGGCAACAATGCTTTCAGTGCCATTGTAGAAAACATCGTCCAGGCTTTGTACATGCGCGGAATAGTATTGTAATAATGCATCATTGGCAACAGTACCCATATCCACGATCCCCGGTGATACTGAATACACAACTCTTTTATTGAGACTGGGGCCCTGTACCAGCACGGTAAATGTAGCATTTCCCAGTCTGATGGAGGTGAACGGATCCTTTCCCAGGTCATTGTCTGTATACTCCTTACCCATATGCATATAACGGAACGAAAAAGGAGCGGGATAGTCCCTGGCTGTACTCATCTTTACATTCATCTTGAGATACAATTTCTTTATGCTGCCCAAAGTCACGAATTCAAAACGTGGAACGATTTGGAATCCAGGCCTGACCAAGCCATTAGAGTGCCCCGGCGGCATCGGATAGTCTAGTGCGGATTGTCCCTGGACAGTCATTGAAAAGATAAGCAGCAGGGGCAAAAAAATCTTACGCATTCAGCAGCACGTTTGGTACAAATGTATTCGTGCGCCTTTTGTTAAAAAATACCCCCAATGGGGGATGGAACCGGGTTACTGGTTCATCAAAAAAATCAGTTGGGGGATGCTGCTGATACTGTTCCGGCGGAGGGCATTTTTCCGGTGGGTCTTGATGGTCTCCGTGCTCAGCCCGGTCTTTTGTGCTATCTGGCGGGTAGTCAGTCCTTTCGCAATGAGTTGCATGATCTCTGTTTCGCGCGCAGTCAATTGAAGCAAGGAAGAATCCTGCATTTTCTTTTGTGAAAATATTTTATGGAAAGCCATCTGCACTGCCACCAGCAGTTGTACATCGGTATAGGGTTTTACAACATACATTACCGGGCTGGCCAGGAAGGCTTCACGTAATGTTTGCTGGTCTGCATAAGCGGTAAGAAAAACAATTTCACTGGCGAACCGTTGCCTCAGGGTAAGTGCCAACTCTGTACCCCTGACATGATTTTTCAGCTGTACATCGCAAAGCGACACATCGGGCCAATGATCATTCTTCTCACAAAGCGCAATAGCTTCTGCAGCATTTTTGGCCGGTCCGATGATGGCATAACCTTCTTCAGTCAATAATTCGGCAATATTGGCTGCTGTGATCATTTCATCTTCTACTATTAAAACAGTGTTGTGCATCTCTTCATTTTAAATATGCATGATGATCTGGTACCTGGTTCCATTACTATTGTACACGTTTAACTCGCCGTTCAATTGCTGTACGAGTAGTTTTACCAATTTTAAACCAAAAGATTCCGTAACCGTGGCCTCTGATGTAAAGCCTTTTCCATTGTCTGAGACGATCAGTTCTAATGCAGCCTTGTTCCCGACAAGAGACAAATTGATCTCAGGATTTATAGTATCCCGGAAAGCATATTTAAAAGCATTTGTGATGAGTTCGTTCACAATCAATCCAATGGGAATAGCTTTATCAATGTCCATAGCAGTTGTGGGAATCTGCACCTGTGTTTTAACCACATCGTTGTCATAACCAAAACTACTCGCCAGGTAGTGAGAGAGTTCTTGCAGGTATTCCGAAATATTTACCGATGCGAGCTCATTGTTCATGTAAAGTTTCTGGTGTATCAAAGCCATCGCT
>JACXTT010012528.1_pt1 | contig 11246 bp, 6 predicted proteins | sample 9270951 | NCBI WGS metagenome assembly JACXTT01 (sample SAMN15532306, study PRJNA645909) | rock metagenome | isolation source: weathered quartz diorite | place: Puerto Rico | collected 2017-06-21 | reverse complement strand
AGCCCGGGCGCGTGCCAGATTCTCGCCGGCGCCCGCGTACACGACACCCGACTGCTCCATGTGCCGTAGATTGCTAAGCAAGCCATCCGCGCCGAAATCGAAAGCGTGGTTATTTGCGATCCCGAACAACCGGAAGCCTGCCCACTTGAGTTCATCTAGAACAAAGGCAGGAGCACCCATATATGTCCCGCCACTGACCGGCGCGCCAGGATACTCGAAGTTGTGAATAAGCATCTCGAAGTTCGTGAATGCCGCATCCGCACTTCGAATCCGATCGAACATCTGAAGATAGCCCGGCTCGTCGTAAACCGAAATTCGCCGATCGATGATGGAATCGCCGGCGAGCGCAAAGCGAAAGCTGTAGTTCGCTGCAGGCTGCGCGCGAATCGTGACGGTCAAACTGCACAATCCCAGCACGAACGCCAATACAGCACGCATGCATGCGCGCCTCACGCTCATACTCGACATTACTCTAGAATACAATCTTCATCGCGAACTGGATCTGCCGCTGCGCGCCGGTGTTGGGCTGGTCAGCTGCCTGCGTAATGGTCCCGAAAGCGCTGCTCGATACACTTCGGTTGGGCAGGAAGAAGTTCGCACGGTTCAAGACGTTGAACAGTTCGCCGCGAAACTGGAGCGCGAATCGCTCCGACAGCCTGAACTGCCGCGATAAGCCGGTGTCGAAATTCAACAGACCTGGACCGGGTAGGATATTACGGCCGGCATTTCCAAACGTGCCCGCTGGACCGATCTGCCATGCAGGAGATTGCCCTGCCTGGCAGTTGGAGCGATTTCCATTTGCCAGGATGGTGCACGTGTTAATCCAGCCGCCTACTCCCGGATTCGCGACGTGCCAATCGCCGATCACGTTGGGCCGATCGTTGTTTGCTCCAGTACCGCTTTGATCGAGACCGTCGTAGATGCTGAATGGTTGTCCTTGCTGTGCCGTGAGAATTCCCTTTAACTGCCAGCCGGAGACAATGAAGTTGAGCACTCGATTCGACTTTGTGGTTCCTGGCAGATCCCACACGAAGCTCCCGACGAAGCGGTGCGCCACGTTGAAATCAGCCAGTGCGCGCTCGGCGCGCAGATTGCGAGCATCTTGGGCAGCATTGCTGTTGTCGCTACCGGTTGAGATATTAGCGCCCATATCGATGGCTTTCGACCAGGAATACGACGTCACGAAGCTAAGACCTCGCGCGAAGCGCCGCTCGAGCCTGGCCTGAAGCCCGTTGTAGTTCGAATTTCCAATAGAAGAGATGAATCCTCCCGTGATGTTTCCCCAGGGCTGATATGGCCGGCGGCTTTGCACCGAGCCGACCGTGCCTGGAAACGCCTGATTGATATTCCAAACCGTCGGCAAATCGTGCGCCTCATTGCCAACGTAGGCGACCTCGATCAACAGGTTATCGGCAAGTTCACGTTGGATACCGAAACTCCACTCATTGGTATAAGCAGTTCTGAAATTCTGTGAAATGCCGGGCGGAGTCGCTGACGGATTGCCCGAAAAGGCGTTCGACAGGTTGGGCAATGGATTGGACGTCGCAGAGAAGGGCCCTGCGGTCTGGCTGTTGCGGTACGGCGAGTTCCGATTCAACGGCGTGATGCCGTTGCCGGTGATCTGGTGATTGTAGAAACTCCCGAATCCGCTGCGGATCACAGTTTTCGTACCGCCGAACGGACGCCACGCGATCCCGAGACGCGGGCCGAAGTTATTCCAGTCGGTGTTCCACATCTGCGCGCCTTTCAGGCTGGGATCGGGTACGGGCGTTAGTAATCCGTTCTCGATGTGCCAACGGAATCCCTGGGCATCTTTCAAGGTATCGGTGATGGGGTCAAAGGACGCAATCTTGTTGACACGTTCCCGCGCCGGCAGGTCGATGTCCCAACGCAGGCCGAAATTAACGGTAAGTTTCGGCGTGACCTTCCAGTCGTCCTGGAAGTAAACGCCGTAATTATCTGCGATAGCGTTGTGGAATGGCGTGCCGGGATTGCGTGTTGCCGCTTGTGGCAAGCCCAGCAGTAGGTCCGCGACGGCATTTCCTGTAAAAGTATTTTGGAACGTGAACGCTCCTCGACCATTCGACGTGAAGAACGAGTTGAACAGAATGTGCAGGTAGTCTATGCCCCACTTCATCGTGTGCGAGCCCTTTGTCCAAGTCATGTTCTCGATGTAGTTGTAGTTGTTGTCGTGACGGCCTTGCGGAAGGTTTGTAGCACCGCCGATAGTGACGTAGCCGGTCATCGTGATCTGCGGCGCGCCGTTGTTGAAGGGAGTCACCCCGGCGTCGGTCAAGCCTCCGATGCCGAGCGCATGAACGACATCGACGTTACTATCTTCCTGAATTCGATAGAAGCCGAACCTGATATATCCGACGCGAGCCTCATTGACCAGGCTTGGCGAAAAAATGTGCGTCCAGCCGGCTGTGGCTTGCTGCGTACGTTGAGTTTCATTGCAACCCCATCCTTGGACTGCACGGGCCGAACACAAGGGATTGGACAACGGGTAAAACTCGTGTGAGTCGAGAAACTGATAAGAGCCGTAGATTTGGTCCTTCTCTCCAAAGCGGTGATCCACGCGCATGGAAAACTGGTCCGAATCATAGTGCCCCTTGCTGGAGGAAACGATGTTGTTCTGCGCACTGTTTACGTTCGGCAGCGGATAGAGCGACAATAATCCTGCGCCCTGCTTGCTCCACAAGGATTGCGGAATTTGGTTGCCCTGGAATGTACCGCCTCCAAATGGGTTGCGGAGCGCCGTGCTGACGGCACTGAAATTGCCGTTGCGAAAATCGAGCGATGGCACGAGCGCCAGGCTGGTAACGCCGTTGCCTCGATTTTGGTTTTCCCACGAGCCGAAGAAGAACGTCTGGTTGCGCCGGATCGGCCCACCGATCGTGGTGCCGTACTGGTTGCGAATGAATGACAGCTTTTGCGGCGCAAAGAAATTGCGGGAGTCGAGAACGGAGTTGCGGTAGAAATCCCAAGCCGTTCCGTGGAAGGCGTTGCTGCCGGATTTCGTTGTGACGATAACTTGGCCGCCCGATTGCCGCCCGTATTCGGCCGAGTAGGTGCCGGTGAGAACGCGGAATTCCTGCACCGCGTCGAGGACCGGCGTGTGCAGCGGCTGACTGCTCGCCTCGTCATTGTTGTCCACGCCGTCCAGGATGTACTGCGTCGAAACTTCGTTGCTGCCGGCGATGTTCATGCCGCCACGGAAGCCGATCGTCGATGCTTGCGCGGGAGCATATACGCCGGGCTGCAGGAACGCAAGTTGGAGATAACCGCGGCCGTTGAGTGGCAGCTCCACGATTTTCTTCTGATCGACGACGTTGCCGATCGCTGCGTTTTCAGACGAAACCAGAGGAGCTGAAGCCGTTACTTCCACTTGTTCGCTCAACGCGCCTACCTGCAGCGCCACGTCGATACGAGCCTGCTGTCCGACCTCGAGCGTGATGCCGGTTCTCACGTCCTTGCGAAATCCTGCGTGCTCGGTGGTTAACGTGTAGTCACCGGGCGGGAGTTGGGTAAATACAAATTCCGCATTGTCTCCCACTGTTAGCGCGTGTGTTTCGTTGGTTGCAGTATTGACCACGGTGACCTTGGTTCCTGCTACAACTGCGCCGGTTTGATCCGTTACACGGCCCACGAGCGTCGCGCGAACCGCTTGCGCCCAGCAAATGGGAGCAATCGGCGCGATGATTCCAAGGAGTATCCAGGCTAACGAAGAACCCCGTTTCATCTCTTTACCTCCAAAGCAAACGTACTAGGTTTGCACTAGTATACTGCAATCCAGTTTGCGTCGATAGGCCCAGCATGCTTGCTTTATCATATTTGTATCTGGCAGAGCCAGCTATGAAAAACCCCTCAGCATCGCTGTTGGCCGGGTTAGTCTGCAGCCTGGCAATCCTGCAACCCCTTCCCGCGCAGGTGTACGACCTCAGTGCGTTGAAATGGCGAAACATCGGTCCCAATCGCGGAGGCCGGTCGATAGCCGTCGCAGGCAGCGCCAGCCGTCCTTTGGAATACTACTTCGGCGCGACCGGCGGCGGACTCTGGAAAACAAGCGACGGTGGGGCGACCTGGCAACCTGTGACCGACGGGCAGATCACGAGCTCGTCGATCGGCGCCGTGGCCGTTTCCGAATCGAACCCCGACATCGTCTACCTCGGCACTGGCGAGACCGAATTGCGCGGCAACATCATCCAGGGCGACGGCGTTTACAAGTCGACCGATAGTGGAAAAACATGGTCGCATGTGGGGCTGGCCGATTCGCAAGCGATCGCCCGAATCCGGATTCACCCGGCGAATCCAGACGTGGTATACGCAGGGGCTTTCGGCCATCCGTTCGGGGCCAACGAAGAGCGCGGCGTCTTTCGATCGACCGATGGTGGGAAGACGTGGAAGCGAATCCTCTTCCGAAGCAATCGGGCCGGCCCGATCGACCTTGCGATGGATCCGCGCGATCCGCGCGTCTTATTTGCCGCGATCTGGGAAGCGTATCGCACGCCTTGGACGCTTTCAAGTGGCGGCGATGGCAGCGGTCTTTTCAAATCTACTGACGGCGGCGACACCTGGTCGGAAATCACCCGCAATCCGGGCCTGCCCACTGGCATCATCGGCAAGATCGGCATCTCCATCTCTCCAGCCGATTCCAATCGCGTCTACGCGCTCATCGAGGCCGCTGACGGTGGAATGTTCCGGTCCGATGACGCCGGTAAGTCATGGACAAAAGTAAGCGATGACCACAATATTCGCCAGCGCGCATTCTACTTCTCCCGCATTGCTGCCGATCCGAAGAACCGCGACTCGGTCTACGCGCTGAATGTGGAGCTGCATCGGTCGACCGACGGAGGCAAGACGTTTCAAATCATTAAAGCCGCGCACAGCGATCATCACGACCTGTGGATCGCGCCCAACGATCCCTTACGGATGATCAATGCCAACGACGGCGGCGGAAGCATCTCGGTGAACGGCGGGCGCACCTGGAGTCATCAGCAATATCCGACGGCGCAGCTGTATCACGTCGCCGTAACTCGCGACGACCCGTACCACGTCTGCGGATCGCAGCAAGATAACTCCACCGCCTGCGTGCCGAGCGGCGCGAGCGGCTACCGTGACCCAAGCTCACCACCGGGAAGCTTCCTCTACGCCGTTGCAGGCGGCGAAGACGGCTACATCGCCACCCATCCGGAAAACGCGGATATCTTTTTCGCGGGCAGCCAGGCCGGCATTGTCACGCGCTACGATCGCAAGACTGGCCAGACGCGCAATGTCGATGTATATCCTCTATTTTTTTCCGGAATGCCGGCCAAGGCGCTTACGGAACGCTGGCAGTGGACTTTTCCGATTGTCTTCTCGCCGATTCGGCCCTTCGCGCTCTACACCTCGTCGCAGCACTTGTGGAGAAGCATCGACGAGGGCCAGAGTTGGGAGCGGATCAGTCCCGACTTGACTCGCGCGGATCCAAAGACACTAGGCGACTCGGGTGGCCCGATTACAAAGGATCAGAACGGCCCTGAGATTTACGGCACCATCTTCGCCGTCGCGCCTTCTCGCTTGGAGCCAGAAACAATCTGGACTGGCTCCGATGACGGCTTGGTCTATATTACTCGCGACGGCGGGAAAGACTGGAAGAACATCACGCCGCCCGGTCTCGGCGAGTTCAGCCGGATCAGTCTCATCGACGCATCGCCGCACAAGCCGGGCGCCGCGTATCTCGCCGCCAAGCGTTATCAGCTCGACGATCTGAAACCGTACATTTTTCGCACCGACGATTACGGGGCGACTTGGACCAAAATCGTCGGCGGCATCGCACCCAACGATTTCGTTCACGCGGTCCGCGAAGACCCGAGAAAGCCCGGACTCCTGTTCGCGGGGACCGATCACGGAATTTATGTATCATTCAACGACGGGGCGAGTTGGCAGTCTCTACGGTTGAATCTTCCCGATACTCAAGTGCCCGATTTGCTAGTGGAAGGCAACGACCTGGTCATCGCTACGCATGGCCGTTCCTTCTACGTCTTGGACGATATCTCGTCGTTGCGGCAGTCTAATCCCGATGTGCTGCGATCCGACGTGTACCTGTTTCAACCGGCTAACGCGTTCCGGCCGAAGAACCGCGCTACCATCGACTATTTCCTGTCGCGGCCGGCGGCTGATGTCACGCTCGAGGTCCTCGATGCGAGCGGCGCACTAATTCGCAGGTTCGCCCAACCCGCCAAGAACGCGCCCACAGGGAAGGCCGGATCGAACCGATTCGTCTGGGACCTGCGCTATCCCGGTGCAACCGTCTTCGAAGGAATGATCATGCGAGGCGGATCACCCGAAGTTGGACCGGTCGCGCCTCCCGGCGATTACCGTGTACGCTTGACCGCAGGTGGACGCACAGAGAGCCGGACGTTCAAGGTCGTGCGAGACCCGATGCTCGTCTCTGCAAGTGATGCTGAATTGCAAGAACAGTTCCGCTTCGCCATTGAAGTCCGCGACAAGACCAGCCAGGCGAACGAAATGGTGATCCAAATCCGCGCGTTGAAGAGACAGATCCGTGACCGGATGGCGAAGGCCGGCGACGCCGCAATATCGCGCGGTGGGGAAGCTCTGGACACCAAGCTCAGCCGCATCGAAGAAGAGATTTACCAGGTTCGCAACCGCAGCCCACGCGACACGTTGAATTATCCGATCAAGCTGAACAACCAGCTTTCGTTCCTGCTTGAGACGGTGAACGCTGGAGACAACAAGCCTACGCTGCAGTCGCGAGAAGTTTTCAAAGAGCTGGACCAAAAGACCGACGCCTTCGCGCGCGACCTGGACCGCATCATCCAAACTGATCTCGCGGAGCTAAATGGTCGCGTGCGCGATCACAATCTAGATCCAATCCAGGTCAGCAAGTAAGAGGCCGAACGCTCACGTGAGGCTATAATACCGTCGAATAGGGGGAACGATGCAGAAAACGATTCTAAACCTGACGGCTCTATTCGCGCTGTCGCCGGGCGGAATCTTCTCGCAGTCTGGCGGCGTGCCTAAGGAAGCAATTGACATCACCGATGCCGACGTCAAGGAGGTCCTGAAGCACGCACCACCCGCCGTCGATCAGCAGCTCAAAGTAGTCGATATCGGAAAACTGAACCTCGGTGTCGGTATTATCCACCGCGGCCCAACCAAAGATCGTGAGGACGGAACCATACCCGGAATCGCCCATCACTATCAAACCGAGACTTACATAATCGTGTCGGGATCGGGGACGCTCGTAACGGGCGGCACCATAATTAATCCTCGCGAAATCTCGAAGGACAGTGAGGCCTACAAAGTTCTCAATGGCCCGAGCGTGAACGGGACGGTGAAGGACGGCTATAGCCGCGAGGTAAAACCTGGCGACATCATCAACAACCCCCAGTATGTTTTTCATGGCTGGACGAAAATCACCGACCACGTCGACTACTTGAGCGTGCGCCCCGATCCCGATCGCGTCCTACCGGTCGGATACGTGAATCCTGCGATCAAGAAGTGAAGTGGCTCGTCCTGCTGTTGCTGATCGCCGGCGCAGCGCCGGCTTCCGAGCGTTTGGAATTCGACGGCAAGTGGCGCCTCGACACGACCGGCGTTGGCTCGTACGCGATCTCATTCTCCGTACCACCGCTAGCTGGAAAGAGCGTGCGGCTCGTCCTTGACCCCGCGTTCGACGGAGCAGATGTTCGACTCAACGGACAAGTGTTTTCTGTTCATGACGCACTCGAAACGGACATCGCCGATCGGCTACGCCATGATCAGCTCAATCTGCTGCATGTCTCTTTGCAGACTGCGCGCCCAGGCCTCATCCCCAGTGCGCATCTACTAATCGGTCCCCGCGTATTCATTTCGAACCGGAGAGTCCTAGTGACGCCAGCATCCAACGGCGCTCAAATCGCAGTGTCGATTTGGATTACAAACGTCACCGAGAACACCGTGGTGACGGACATAGATTGCAACGCTTCGCCGGGAGGCGGCGGTTCAACCACAGGCGTGACGGTCTCTCCTGGAACCACGCGCTCAGTGGAACTGCGCTGGACCATTACGCCTGACAAAGTCCGCCTTTGGGATCAGGGCGATCCGCATCTTTACCAGCTCATGACATCGATTGCCGCCGTGAGTGATAGCGGCGACTTGCAGTATCATGATTCCGACGTTGTGACATTCGGCATCCGCAGAGTCGAATCGCGGCGTGGCAGCTTCTTCCTCAACGGGAATGCAGTTCAGAGCAAAGGATCAAAATTGAGTTGGGTCGCCTCTGATCGAGTTGCAGCCGGATTGCTCGCGGCTACGGATGCCGATGGCGGCGCTGTCATTGAGAGCTCGACAGGCGATCGTACCATGCTGCGCACCATGATCGAGCGTGACTGGAACCATCCTTCCATTCTTGGCTGGCGCATCCGCACCGAAGCCGACGTGGCTTTCGTAAGAGCGCTCGATAGTAGCCGCCCGGTGCTGGTCTTCGACCTAGCACCTAAGGACCGATGACGGGGCTGGCACATCATAATCGACAGCGGTACTCTAATGAGGAGGTTCGCATGAGCCATCGATCTCTCACTCCATTTTTTGGGATGGGCGGCTTCGTTACGTTGATGCTGCTCGTACCGCTCACCGTCGACGGCCAGGGTCCCCACGCTGCCGCAAAGCCCTCCGGTGCGGCGAAGGCCTGGACCGCTCCGCGTACTCCCGACGGCCATCCGGACCTTCAGGGAATCTGGACGAACTCCTCACTCACGCCGCTCGAGCGTCCCAACGATTTTCAGAGCAAGCCGGCTCTCACCGACACCGAAGCCACACAGTATGAAAAGCGGACGCTGGAGCAAGGCAATCGCGACCGCCGGGACGGCGGCGCTGAAGCAGATGTCGGCCGGGCTTACAACGAACTGTTCTTTGATCGCGGCGACAAGCTCGCGCGAATCGGTGGAACGATTCGAACATCCTTAATCGTCGATCCGCCGGACGGAAGAATTCCGCCCATCACTCCCGAAGCGCGAAAGCGCGCTGAGGCGATTCGCGCCTACGCGAGAATGCATCCCGCCGATGGTCCGCGCGACCGGTCCCTGACCGAGCGCTGTGTGTTTTGGGCCACCACCGGACCACCTATGCTGCCCGGGCCCTACAACAACCTGTATCAGATCTATCAAACTCCTACCTACGTGATGATTCTCAGCGAGATGATTCACGAGACCCGCATCATCCCGCTCGATGGGCGTCCTCATCTCCCGCCAAATATCCGCAAGTGGACGGGCGACTCGATTGGCCATTGGGAAGGCGACACTCTCGTGGTCGATACCACCAACTTCACAGACAAGACCAGGTTTCGCGGATCCTCAGAGAATCTCCATGTGGTGGAACGCTTCACCCGCACCGCGCCCGACAGCATCGCCTATAAATTCACCATCGATGATCCGACGACGTTCACCAAGCCATGGACTGCTGAAGTGCCCTTCAACGCGCATCCCGGTCCGGTTTACGAGTACGCCTGTCACGAGGGCAACTACGCTCTGGTGGATATCCTCTCGGGCGCTCGCGCCGAGGAGAACAAAACGAAGTAATCGCCTCACGGCGGCGAGTCGCTCGATGCAGTGCTACGCTCGTGTCTATGCACTGTTCGCCGCTGCTTCGTGTAATAAGCCTCGTCTCAACCTACGCTGCCATCGCGGCCGCGCAGGACCCCGCGCAGTTGATGCAGAGCCCTGAAATCAAAGCTGCGCTCGAAGCCGCTAAGCGCAACGAAGCGCATTTCATCGACGAACAGGTCCGGATCTGTGAGATTCCAGCGCCTCCGTTCAAGGAACAAGTACGCGCTGAGGAAATGGCTCGACTATTCAAACAGCTTGGACTCGACAACGTCCGCATCGACAAGGCCGGCAACGTCATCGGCACACGTCCAGGCGCGGCTGCTCGCCCGAATCTGGTTATGTCGGCGCACCTCGACACAGTTTTTCCCGAAGGCACCGACGTCAAAGTTAAGCGCGAAGGCACGCTGCTCAAAGGGCCCGGCATCGGCGACGATTGCCGCGGACTAGTGACGATGCTCGGCGTTATTCGGGCGCTCAAGGAAGCCAACTTGAAGACTCAGGGCACCATCACGTTCGTCGCCGACACGGGCGAAGAAGGACTCGGTGATCTGCGTGGCACGAAAAACCTTTTCAACGACAGTTTAAAAGGCCAAATCGATAAGTTCATCTCGATCGACGGCACGGGCCTCAGCGTAACGAACGTCGGAGTCGGCAGCTATCGCTATCGAGTCACCTTCAAAGGTCCAGGCGGCCACAGTTTCGGCGCATTCGGGATGGCCAATCCGATTCAGGCGATGGGCCGCGCCATCGCGAAGATCGATGCGTTCGAAGTGCCCACCAATCCCAAGACCACGTTCAATGTCGGGCGCGTCGGCGGCGGCACGTCCGTCAACGCGATCCCCTTCGAGGGTTGGATGGAAGTCGACATGCGCTCGTCCGACAAGAATTCGCTCGAAGCGGTCAACACGAAATTCAAAGCGGCCGTGCAGGAAGCGGTGCAAGAGGAGAATCGCCGCTGGAATAATCGTGGACCCGTTACAGTTTCGCCGGAACTCGTCGGACTGCGCCCGGCCGGAAGCACACCGCCCGATTCCGCAATCATTCAAACCACCATCGCAGCCTCGAAGATTTTCGGGTTCGATGGCAGACTTCGTGAAGGTTCCACCGATTCGAACGTCCCCATGAACCTCGACATTCCCGCCGTCACTATTGGTGGCGGTGGTATGGGCACGGGCGCGCATTCGCTCAATGAAGCGTTCGACACCAAGGATTCCTACCTCGGCACGCAGCGCGCGTTGGTTCTGGCAGTCTCCCTGGCTCGCTGATCGTAAACAGGAGCGTACCATGCATCACTCGCTCAGACTCACGCTAGTGTTTGCGCCTGTCATTCTCCTTGCTCAGACAGGCCCCCAAGTCGATCTCCTGCTTCGCGGCGGACAAGTCATCGATGGGACCGGCTCGCAGGCTGTCGCGGCCGACGTCGGCATTCGAGGTGATCGCATCGCATTCATCGGCGACGCGGCCAGGCAAGGCGCCCGAGCAGCTCGTACTATCGATGTTTCGGGCCTTGTGGTCGCGCCTGGCTTCATCGATCCGCACGCGCACGTGCTCGAAGATCTATCCGATCCCGCGCGCAAATCGAACGAAGCATATCTGATGCAAGGCGTCACCACCGTGATCACCGGCAACGATGGTGGTGGTCCAATTCAAACCGGC
>JACXTT010012527.1_pt1 | contig 11246 bp, 14 predicted proteins | sample 9270951 | NCBI WGS metagenome assembly JACXTT01 (sample SAMN15532306, study PRJNA645909) | rock metagenome | isolation source: weathered quartz diorite | place: Puerto Rico | collected 2017-06-21 | reverse complement strand
GGCTGCGCCGTGAGGATGTCCGTGAGCCAAAGGTCACCAAGAAGGACCAAGGATGAGCTGCAATGCATGATTATAAACGCTGCGCGTGGCGGCTGGGAGTACAATAGCCGCCGTGAGTCTGCTGGTTGCAATCCTGATCCGCATTCTTGAGTTCATGTTCGTGGCGGGCATGCTGGGCACGGTGTACGTCATCATCGAGAGCCTGCGGGAGAACATCGTCGCCATCATGGTCGAAGATGACATGTCCACCTACGGCGATGCCGGCCAGTAGGGCGGAGCGTTGCCACAGGAATCGCCTCCAGCGTAGACTGCACAGGCCGCGAGGGTCGCGGCGCTTGTAAGAAATGTCCAGCCAATCCCTCCCACCGCCCTCCAACCGAGTCCGCATCGTAGTCGCCAGTTCGGTGATGCTGACGTTCATCACCTGGGTGCGGGCGGCGGCCATCGTGCTCAACGACCTGGGCTCCTCGGCCTTCTACGCCGGGGCCACCGCCGAGCAGGCCATCGGCAAAGCCGCGCCCTGGTTCGTGCTGGGCGTGATGGCGTTCTCCTTCGGAGTACGCGCCGTCTACATCGAGAGCTGCTCGATGTTCGTGCGCGGCGGCGTCTACCGCATCGTCAAGGAGGCCCTGGGCGGGACCCTGGCCAAAGTGAGCGTCTCGGCGCTCATCTTCGACTACATCCTCACCGGACCGATCTCGGGCGTGTCCGCCGGACAGTACATCGCCGGCCTGCTCAACGAGATGCTCCTCTCCGCCGACCGGCGCGGATGGGTCCCGGCTGCGGTGCACAACCTCTTCGGCGGCACGCCGCACTTCGATGTGAACTGGACGGCGGTGGCCATCGCGGTCGCGGTGACTCTCTATTACTGGTGGGAGAACACCAAGGGTATCGAGGAATCCAGCGACAAGGCCCTCAAGGTGATGCAGGTGACTACCGTGATGGTGGTGATGCTGCTGGGCTGGGCCATCTTCACCCTGATCCAGAATCCGCACCCGCTGCCTCCGGCGCCGCGCCCGGAGAACCTGAACTTCAATCCTGAGTCGCTGGGCTTCCTGAAAGACGACTCCCTGCCCAGGCTGTTCGGCATCTTCGGCATCATCATGGCCTTCGGACACTCGGTGCTGGCCATGAGCGGCGAGGAATCGCTTGCCCAGGTGTACCGCGAGATCGGCCACCCCAAGCTGAAGAACCTGCGCAAGACGGCGCTGCTCATCGCGGTCTACAGCTTCGTGTTCACGGGATTCTCGTCGCTGTTCGCGGTGATGCTGGTCCCCGACGAGATCCGCGGGAAGCCCGACGCCATCAACAACGTCCTGGGCGTCATGGTGATGTACTTCACCGGACCGCACTTCCTCAAACTCATATTCCGCGCCTTCGTGGTGGTGGTGGGCTTCCTCATGCTTTCCGGCGCGGTGAATACCGCATTCGTAGGCGCCAACGGCGTGCTGAACCGCGTTTCGGAAGACGGCGTTTTGACCGAGTGGTTCCGCAAGCCGCACTCGCGCTTCGGGACCAGCTCGCGCATCCTCAACATGCTGCTCATCATGCAGGTGGCCACCATCCTGGCCAGCCGAGGAGACGTCTACGTCCTCGGCGAGGCGTACGCCTTCGGCGTCATCTGGAGCTTCGTCTTCAACAGCCTCGCCATGCTGGTGCTGCGCTTCAAGTACAAAGGCGAGCGCGGCTGGAAGGTGCCGGGGAACATCCACATCGGCAAAACGGAGGTCCCGCTGGGCCTGCTCTGCGTACACATGGTGCTGCTCTCCACCGCGCTGGTGAACCTCATCACCAAGTCCACGGCCACCAAGTTCGGCGTCGCCTTCACCATCGCCTTCTTCATCCTGTTCACGGCGTCGGAGCGCATCAACCGGCGGAAGTTCGCCGCCGTGGAGCACAAGATGCAGGAGCACTTCCAGCTGCAGCACGAGGAGCGGGTGGAGCGCGAGGCGGTGGGCATCCGCCCGGGGAACGTGCTGGTGACGGTGCGGGACTACAACACCCTCAACCAGCTGCGCTGGGCGCTGGAGCGCACCGACACGCGCGAGATCGACGTGGTGGTGCTGGCGGCACGCATGACGGGCGCGGGCACGGCCTCGCACGATGTGTCCATGGAGCAGATCTTCAGCGAGTACGAGCAGACGCTGTTCACGGCGGCGGTCTCCATCTCCGAGAGCTACGGCAAGACCATCTCGCTGATGGTGGTGCCGGCGCGCGACGTGTGGTCGGCCATCGTGCAGACCGCGAACTCGCTGGAGTCGAGCGCCGTGGTGGGCGGGCTTTCCACCAAGATGACGGCGCAGATGCAGGCCTTCAACCTGGGCCGCGCCTGGGAGGCCATGCCGCCGCCCAAGCGGCAGTTCGTCTTCCAGGTGGTCTATCCGGACATGCACGCCGAGACCTTCCGCATCGGCCCGCACACCCCCGACCTGAAGACCGAAGACGTGCTGCTCACCCACCGGCTGTGGCTGCAACTCATCGGGCGCGGCCTTTCGCCCAAGGACCTGCACCACTCCGACATCGTCACCGTGGCGCTCAGCCGGCTGGCGCGGGACTTCGGGCGCGATCCGGACGAGGTCCTCAAGGCGGTGCGCCGCAGCAAGGAGGACCCGCGCTTCGGCATCACGCTGAGCGAGCCGCCGCGCGAGATCCGTCCCGAGGACCGCCCGCCCACCGAGCCGCCGAAGGACCCCTGACCGCTGCGCCGAGTGTGCCTTCGGCCTCGATGCTGGCTACGCTGTCTTGTACAAGACTTGCTGCGTTCCGTTAGACGAAGAGCAAGGGTGGACTATTGGAGCCATAGTGCGCTGAGGTGGTGGCATGACGGAAAAGAAGATTGCATGGGATGTCGTCTACGCGGCCCTTGACCTCATGGTTTTGACCGTAAGCGTTTGGTTGTCCTTCCGCGCAACGAAGAAGAGCATACGAATCGCAGCTCTGATTATTGCTATCGGGGCTGTTGCAGTCCTCCTATTCCTGCCGATTTACGACTAGCTTTCAAACGGACCCACTCGCGCGGCTTGTAACCACCCGACGACGGCGCTATGCTTTCCTCATGCCGCACGCGCTGCACACCACGGTGGAGGACTTCGTCGAGGGCCTCAAAGGCTTCGAGCGCGAGCTCATCACCACCGACCTGCTGCGGCGCTACGTGGATTCCACCCGGCTCTCGCCCGAGGCGCTCAAGCCCTTCACCTTCTTCCGCGACGATGTCTACACGCGCAACCTCATCTTCAAGGACGACCTGTTCGAGGTGATGGCCATCTGCTGGAAGCACGGGCAGAAGACCACCATCCACACCCACAACGGACAGCTGGGATGGATGGCCATCACGCAGGGCGAGATCGAGGTCCACAACTACAAGTACCTCTCCTGCAACGCTCCGGAGAACCAGAACGTGGTGGGCATGGACTGCCTGGGCGGGGCGACGCACATCGAGCTGGAGCGCCAGCACACCGAGCGCTGCCACGCCGGCGGCCACATCAACACGGTGGACAAGATCCAGACCATCCACCAGATCGAGAACAGCGACAAGGCGCGCGCGGGCTGCATCAGCCTGCACGTCTACTCCAAGCCCATCGAGAGCTGCATCGCCTTCGACCTCGAGCACCAGCGATGTTACCGCCGCACCCTGCGCTACTTCAGCCGCTATGGCCAGGTCGAGGTCGAAGTGGAACACCCGGTCAAGACGCCGCTCATCCACACCGTGGAATAGATCCCAGCTTCCCCCGCACAAACTCAATCAATCCAGACGTCACATACTCCGGCGGCGTGATGCGAAACACGGGCTTGCCCTGGATAAGTTTGAGCGATACGTCGCTCCAGCGCGGCGCCGTCTCGGAGTCATGTTCGTGCAGGATCACTGCGCTGGCTAGATCGAGATATTCGCGGGCGGAGGCCTTGAAGTCTTCGGTCTCGAAGTCGAGGACGGCGAGGTAAAGGTCGGGGCGCAGGAACTTCATCACGCTGTTCGATTCCAGGATAACGTTGTCGGCGCCCTCCAGTTGTTTCCGCAATCCCGGCATGGCTTCAGCGAGGCGGCCCTGCTTGGTGCGTACCCAGATGGAGCGCGCGGCGCCGGCGGCGAGGAAGCGCGAGGTATCTCCCCGCCCGTTGCGGTCACGCTCTTCGCTGATGGCGACGGTGTGCTCGTCCACGGCGCAGCCGCAGGCTTCGCCGTTCACCGAGCAGACGCCGTGTCCGAATTGAGTGATCTTCACCGCCGTCCAGCGGCGCTCGGGCAGAGCAGCGATGAGGCCGGCGACCACGCTGGTCTTGCCCAGGTTGCGCGAGTGTCCGCCTACCACCACCAGCGCCATGGCATCACTTCTTCTTGGACTTGGCGAGCCGGGCCAGCGTGGCCAGCTCGCGCAGATACTGCTGGATGGGTCGCGCCGGCGTCCCCCAGAAAAGGACGCCCTTGCCGCGGATGACCTTGTTGCTGGGTACGCCGCACTGCGCGCCCAGGATGGCGCCCTCGCCGATGGTGACGTGGTCGGCGATGCCCACCTGCCCGGCCACTACGGCGTGGCTCTCGATGACCGAGCTGCCGCTGACCCCGGTCTGGGCGGCGATGACCACGTGGTCGCCAACGCGCACGTTGTGCGCGATGTGAACGAGATTGTCGATCTTCACGCCGTTGCCGATGACGGTGGCGTCAAGCGCACCGCGGTCAATGGTGGTGTTGGCGCCGATCTCCACGTCGTTGCCGATCTCCAGGCGGCCGATCTGGGGGAATTTTTCGTAGCGCCCGGTCTGCTCGTCGCGGACGTAGCCGAAGCCGTCGCTGCCCAGCACCGCGCCGGCGTGGACCTCCACGCGGTTGCCCAGGCGTGTACCGGCGTAGAGGGTGACGTTGGCGCCGATGTAACAGTCGGTCCCGAGGTGGACACCCGAGCCGATGCAGCTGCCGGGGCCGATGCGCGAGCGGTCGCCGATGACCGCGTCCTCGCCCACGATGGCGTGCGGTCCGACGGAGACGCGCTTGCCCAGCTTGGCCGAGTCGTGGACGTCGGCGCTGGAGTGGACGCCCGGCTCCATGCGGCGTGGCGGATGCAGCAAAGCTCCGGCACGCGCGAAGGCCAGCCGTGGATGGGCGGCGATGAGCACGGGCTTGGCGTGCTGCGTCCCGTTGGCGAAGGTCCCGGCGAGAACGGCGCCGGCGCGCGAGGCCAGCGCCTCGGCGAATCGTGCTTCCTGCTCGACAAACACCAGGTCCGAGGGCGTGGCTGACTCCAGGCTCGCCAGCCCGTGGATCTCGAGCGTGGTGTCGCCCAGCAGTTGCGCGCCGACGGCGCGGGCTATCTCACCCAGCGATTGGGGCATGCATCCTTTTTATACAGCCTTCCGGGTTTATACAAGCCGGGCGGGAAAAGCCAGGTCAGTAGAGCGAGGGTTCGCCGGCGGGGCGCGTCTTCCAGCGGCGGTGGATCCAGAGCCACTGCTCGGGATGCCGCCGGACGTAACTCTCGATGGTGCGCGTGAACAACGCGGTGTTGGCGAGGATGTCGGCCTCGGCATCGCTGGTGCGCACCAGCTCCAGCGCGGGCGCGGTGGCGATGCGATATCTTCCCAAAGCCGCGTCCCAGAGCGTGAAAGCGGGGACCACCGCCGCCTCGGTGTGCTGCGCCAGGCGCGCCAGTCCGCTGGCCGTACAGGCCGGCTGCCCGAAGAAATCCACGAAGACGCCCTGCGGCGGGGTCATATTGGTGTCCATGAGGATGCCTACGGTCTCGCCGGCGCGCATGGCCGCCAGCAGTCCGCGGGCGTAGTCGTCTTTGTCGAACACACGGTTGCCGTGCAGGGTGCGGCGTGCGTTCACCAGACGGGCGACGTACGGGTTGTCGAGGCCGCGGGCCACGATGCACAGCGGGTTGCCCATGAGCGAGTAGGCGAACGAGCCGATCTCCCATCCGCCAAGGTGCGCAGTGAGGAAGAGGACGCCCTTGCCGCGGGCGCGCGCAGCCTCGTAGTTGGCCAAGCCGTCACAGACGGCGAGCGATTCGATGTTCTCGCGCGTGTAGTCGGGAAAATGGCAGAACTCCGCCAGTTGGTTGCCCAGACCGGCGAAGACCGCCCTCAGGACCTGTCCGCGCTCGGCGGGAGACTTTTCCGGGAAGGCGATCTCCAGGTTACGCATCCCCGCGCGGGTGAGGCGGCGGTGCAGCAGCCGCAGCAGCGACGCCAGGGTCCGCCCCAGCCGGCGGCTCACCGGGAGCGGGAGCACGCCCAGGACGAAAACCAGAATGCGGACCGGAACGTACTCCAAGCGGTGACGCATAGAGGATTTTCGACGGTATAACCGGAGATTTGCCTTGTCAACGCGCGCGCATCAAAACGTTTATACTTCCAAAATCATTCCAGGAGCCCCCATGAAACGGATCATCGTGATGTCCGCAGCCTGCCTGGTGTTCGCCATCGCCGCCTGCAAGGTGGAGAAGCCGGGCGAGGTGGAGAGCGCCTTCGTGAAGTCGGTGAAGAAGACCATCACCATCGGCGGCAAGGACCTGAAGAACCCCGTCGCCTTCTCCGACGAAGCGGTGAAGACAGGCGGCGGGCACTTCCAGCACCACTGCCAGATCTGCCACGGCCTCGACGGCCACGCCACCGGCGTGCCCTTCGCCGCGCAGATGGACCCGCCGGTCCCCGACCTCTCCGACCCCGACGTGCAGGGCTATACCGACGGCCAGATCAAGTGGATCATGGAGAACGGCATCGCGCCATCGGGCATGCCCTCGTTCAAAGGCATCCTCGACGACGACGAGATGTGGGACATCGTGCACTACATCCGCCACCTTCCGCCCAAAGGCAGCCTGGGCGCGCCCGACGTCTATAACGAAGAGAAGGAAGAGCACGAGAAGATGCAGATGGGCGGCAAGCCGGGCGAGAAATCAGCCAAGCCCGAAAAGAAAGACGCGCACCAGCACGGCAGCGAGCATAAGCACTGAGCAGCGCCTGGGAAAATGAAAAGCCCCGGCGATCTGCCGGGGCTTTGTTCTTGTCGCCGCCGACTACTTGTGCGGCGGCGGTGTGTCGGTCTTGGTCGGCGGATGGGTGGTTGGCGTATTCGTTCCCGCCGAAGGTTTGCTGTTGGAAGATGGGTCCTGAGGCTCTTCGGTCGAGCGGTTCTCGGGGTTCGCCATCTCGGGCTGGTCGGCCTGGGTTGCAGCCGCGTCGCCGGTTTCGTTTTCTTTCGCCGACGTCTGGGCCTGGGCGGTCTGCGCCTCCTCCGGCTTGGCTGGGGTCGGCGAATACTTGTTCACCGTATCCAGGAAGCTCTTGGCTCCCTCCGGCGCCGGCTCGCCGCCGGTGAGCAGGGTGTGGAACGGCACGAACTTGCCGTAGAAGGCGCTGGTGTCGTCCTTGTTCTGGCGGATGGTGGCGCCGTTCAACGAGACGCCGGCGAACAATCCATGGGTGCGCGACCAGGAAAGCACCTCGGCGCTCATCTTCCAGTCGGTCATGGCTTCGGTGTGGCGGCCGACGGGCCCGGCGGCGGCGGTGGCGTCCGCCCCCAGCTTGAAGTGGTTCGAAAGCAGGGCCTGCATGCCGCGGTCATTCATCACCAGCATGATCAGGTCCACCTCCTGGCCGCCGATCTGCAGCCCGAAGCTGCCACCCTCCATCATGAAGAAAGCGGGCGCGCTCCAGCCGGTGGCGGTGCGGCAGGTGGCCACCCCCTTCCCGTAGGAGGCGCCGATGATGAAGCCTCCCTTTTTCATCGAAGGCACCACGGCGACGCACTTGGCGCTGTTCATGATGTCGGAGGGGATGCCGCTGTCGGGGGCCGCCATGATCTCGTTGAGGATGGCGGTGGAGTTGTCCAGGCGCTCCAGGTTCTTGTCCTGACGATCGGCGCTGGCCAACGCGCTCAGCATCAGGATGCTGCATCCCAATGCCAAAAGAGTTTTCATGAGTTCACGAGGCATCATGCGTTTCTCCCTTCCTAATCTTAGATTCAAATTCAAGGGTTGGGGGAGTTCATGACTCGATTCCCCGCTGTGGATATCCTGCCAAACTGGCAGGTGAGTGAGGATCTGCCTAAACTCCGCAAGGGCATGGGTCTTGTTAATGCCCAGTTAGGATGGTAGTTTCGAGCCCGAAAACATGAAGCGAAAATCGAATCCCTTCGGTTTACTGGCGGTTTTGTTCTTCGCATTGTCTCTCTTCACGCTCAACGAGGCAGCCCGCGGGAAGGGAAAAGAAAATGATTTCCAAATGATGGTCATCTACTTTGCTCTGTCGATAGTGTGTACGTTGGTGGCGATAGCTTGGGGAAAGGGCAATCGGAGTCAGTGACCGCTTTCCCTAGCCCAATCCTAATGTTTTTCAGGAAATGAAAAAGGGCTGGAATCGATGACCCTCGTTACCGATCCCAACCCTGTCTCCCAGGTTCTGTGGTAGGTGAGTGCAGTATGCCCGCCGGGCCGAAAAGCCACAAGAGTACCGAAGTGAAGTTAGCTGCGCGAATCGGCAGCCTGTCCGAAGGTACAGGTGGCCCTGCCCTTCGGTAATACAGGGAAAACCCGACTATTTGGCGATCACCAGCGAGTGGGTGATGGCGTGGACCGAGAGCGCGATGCGGTTCTGCACCCCGACCTTGCGCATCAGCTTGGCTACGTGGGCCTTCACGGTGCGCTCCTCGATGCCCAGCACCGAGCCGATCTCCTTGTTGGAGCGGCCGGCCACCAGCAGCTCGAGGACCTCTTTTTCACGGTCGGTAAAGCTCACGCGGCCGGCGGGAAAGATGCGTCCCGGGTTGGCGCTCACGCGTTCGATGAAGGTGGAGAGGACGCGGCGCGGCGCCCATACCGAACCCTGGTTCACGATGCGGATGGCCTGCACGAACTCGGCCGGCGTGGCGGCCTCGTCCACATAGCCTTTGGCGCCCGCGGCCACGGCCTTGAGGATGGTCTCGTCATCGGCCCCGGAGCCGGTCACGATGATGCGCAGGTCGGGACGCGTGGCTTTGAGCCCGGCCATGAGGTCGAAGAGGTTCTGGCCTCCGCGGCTGCCCAGCAGCACCAGGTCCACGTTCTCGCGGTGCGGCAGGTCGCCCAGGGTGGCGGCGAAGAGCTCGAAGTCTGACTCCGCGTCGAACAGGGTGCGGAACCCCACAAATCGCAGCGGGTCGCTCTCCACCACGGCGATGCGGATGCGCGGCTTTTTCGGCGTTGATTTCATGGCTTTATTTTACCGTTCGGGCAGGCGTAGCATATCCTTTCTTTTCAACGGCTGCCAAGAGGATGCATCTTATAGTTCACATCCCTTTGGGCCGTGCCCCAAGGTAACTTCCAGAGAGAGTCCGGCATGAGGCTGCGCCAAATCCTGGTTTTTCCGCTCCTACTGGCCGCGCTCTGCGCGCTGGGGCAGGACCCGCCGAAGGCCGGCTCCCCATCGTCTTCCTCGGCCCCGCCCGCAGCGCCGGCTGCCCCGCACGCCGGCGTGGCCTCGCTGGCGGAGATCCCCTACAAGCCGGCCTTCGACGGCGACCCGGCGCGCTCGCGCTCGGAAGCCTCGGCGCTCGGCTACATCCGGACCCTCATTGACGCCCAGCGCAACTTCAAGAAGAAATACAACAAATACTCGACCTCCCTGCGCATGCTGGTGGGCTCGGGCTCGTTCACCAAGCGCATGGTGAACACCGACCGTGGCGAGTATCAGGTGGCCTTCCACAACGGGCTTTCAGTCTCGCTCACACCGCGCCTGTTCGACGCGCGGCGGCGCGCCTTTTTCTCCGACGACGCTGGCAACATCCACGTGGATGAGACCCAGCCCGCCAGCGCCGCCTCACCTTACCTGCATCCCGATTGAGGCTGGGTTACACTAAAGCGTTCCCCAAAGTGCCGCCGTGCCCGTGACCGAACAAGACGTCCTCAACGCGCTCAAGGACTGCTACGACCCGGAGATCCCGGTGAACATCGTGGACCTGGGCCTGGTCTACGAGGTGCGTTTTTCGCCTGCCGAAAAAGACGAGCAGGACGTCGAGGTGGACATCACGCTGACCTCGCCGGGCTGCCCGGCGCACGTGCAGATCGGCGAGCAGATCAAGGGCCGCCTGGAGGACCTGGCGGGCATCCGGCATGCCTCGGTGCGCGTGGTCTGGACCCCGCCCTGGAGCCCGGAGCGGCTCAGCCACGCCGCCAAAAAACAGCTGGGCATCGAGGTCTAGGCTTCCCGAACAACACCGTCTTCATGAGCGCGGAAACATCCATCCCCGGCGCAGTCAACGTACTAGGAAAGGAAGGCGGAGTGCACGGTGCATCCTCACCTACGGCACAACAGGATGCGGAGCTGATGGCCGCCATGCGCAACGGCGACAGTGCTGCCATGGCCCAGCTCTATGACCGTTATTCGCCGGTGGTGTACTCGGTGGCGCTGCGCGTGCTCGCCGACACCGGAGCGGCCGAGGACGTGCTTCAGGAGGTCTTCCTCCAGCTGTGGCGCAATCCGGGGGCGTTCGACGCCGGACGCGGCAGCCTGGGCGCCTGGCTGGCGGTCATCGCGCGCAACCGCGCCATTGACCAGCTGCGCAAGCGGCGTCCGGAGACTGACCCCAGCGAGGTGAACCTCTCGCTCGACCTGGACCTGGCGGGCGACACCGAGCGCCGGCGCACGCTGGAGAAGATCCGCAGCGCCATGAACGGGCTTTCCGTGGAGCAGCGCAAGACGGTGGAGCTGGCCTTCTTCCAGGGCATGACCCACACCGAGATCGCCGCCAAGACCGGCGATCCGCTGGGCACGGTGAAGACGCGCATCCGCTCGGCGCTTTTGATTCTGCGCAAAGCGGTAGCAGGCTAGAGAAGAAATGAACACGAACAACCAATCCGTGCACGAGCAGTTCGCAGACGACCTGGCGCTCTACGCGCTGGGTGTGCTCGAAAAAGGCGGCTGCGCGGTCCTTGAATCCCACCTGGCGGCGTGCGTCGAGTGCCAGGCCGAGCTCGGACGCCTGCGCAACGATGCCGCCCTGCTGGCGCTGTCGGTGGTCGGCCCGGCGCCGCCCGAGCGCGCGCGCAAGCGCCTGCTTGCGGCGATCGGGCAACCGGTGCTTTCCCTGCCGCGGCTCGATCTGCGCGCCGTGGTGATGCGCCGCCCGTGGTGGGCGATGGCGCCGGTCTTCGCCAGCCTGGTACTGGGCATCTTCACCGTGCTGGTGTTCCTGGAGGCCCGCCAGGCGAAAGAGGCGCTGACGCAGCAGGCGGAGGCTCTCAAGAAATTCCGCGCACAGGGCGAGCGCACGAACC
>JACXTT010012526.1_pt1 | contig 11246 bp, 10 predicted proteins | sample 9270951 | NCBI WGS metagenome assembly JACXTT01 (sample SAMN15532306, study PRJNA645909) | rock metagenome | isolation source: weathered quartz diorite | place: Puerto Rico | collected 2017-06-21 | reverse complement strand
AAGATGTTTGAGCAGATGTTTGTAGCCAAATGAGTCCTGGATGACGGTGGTCCCGGCCAGCAGCAGCGGTTCGATAACATCGAACCTCAAGAGCACATTGGCGGCGAGTTCGAGCCAGGCTGCCCCGAACGGCCCGCACGCGGAAGGGTTTTCGATCGTTGCTGCGTCGAGCCGAGTGGCGCCCCACTCGTTCAGTTCCTTGAGGGTGCGCGGCATGACCCAAGGCCGCCCATCAATCGTGGCGCCCCCAAGAAATAAGCGGAACGACTCAAACCAGAGCGTTCTGAGAGAGGGATCCGGAAACGCCTGACTGGTAGCGGAATCTGCGACTTCGAGATGACGCCGCCACGAGACGAGGCGCGCTTGGTACCCCGCCGTCAGGATTTGACCTCTTAGCTCGGCCGCGAGCGTGGTCTTCCCGATCCCGTCTATGCCAAGCAGCGCGACGTAGAGACCACGGTGAGTCGAATTCTCAGTGAGCAGAGGCCGCCTCCCATCATCACTGACTGCCCGGGAACCGTATCACAAGGATCTATATGTGGTCAATAGTGCTTGACACGAGAATGATAGTGATATAGAGAAAGCTAGAACTAATAGTTCACAAATTCTTCACAGTAAGTAACCGTCGAAGTTGAACGGAGAGGAGGGCCGCGGTGAATCTCCCTCAGGTGCTTCAGGACGCCGGGAATCTCATCACTCCTCATCTGCGTGCCGCCATCGGAGGCCTATCGCCCTCGCTGCGGCGAGTCGTGGACTACCACATGGGATGGGCTGACGCCGAGGGGCGAGTGATCCAGGCGCGCGGCAGCAGGTCGATTAGACCGGCGCTTGCCATCCTTGGCGCTCGCGTCGCCGGCGCGGAGGATCGCGTGGCGATCCCCGGCGCAATTGCCGTCGAGCTGCTCAACAACTTTTCCTTCCTCCACGACGACGTCATGGACGGCGACCGTCAACGGCGAGATCGACCGACGGCCTGGGTGACATTTGGCGTTCCGCAAGCGGTGTGCACCGGTGACGCGCTTCTCGTTCTTGCGATCCAGACGCTCGCGGAGTGGCCCACAATGGGGGCTCAGGTCGCACTTCGAAGTTTCCTGGACACGACCTCACGGATGATCGCCGGTCAGATGCGCGACCTGACGCTTACGGCGACCGACCGCCCGAGCATCGCGGATTGGTCTGATATGAACCGCATGAAGACGGGCGCCCTCGTGAGCTGTGCCGCCTCGATCGGCGCCCTGCTATCAGACGCGCCATCGAACATTAGCGAAGGCCTGGCGGCTTTTGGTGAGAGTGTCGGATTGGCGTTCCAGGCCTTTGACGACTTTCTTGGTGTTTTCGGAGTTCCGAGTGAGACCGGGGGCAGGCCGGTCGGCTTCGATATCCGGGCTCGGAAGCCCTCGCTCCCACTGGTACTGGGGCTCAGTGACGAGACCGTCGCCGAAAAGATCGGCACGTATCTCGTGCAGCCGGATCTGGGCGGGGCTGATGTACACGATGTCCAAGAACTCCTGACCGCGCGCGCCGTTCCAAGGAGAGTCGAGGCCATCGTGTCGTCATACCTTGAGGAGGCGCAGCGCCACTTGGCCAAGACGGGAATCGTCGGTGAACTTCGCGACCTCTACGGCGAGATTGCGACGGCGGCACTGCGGCGCTGAAGCGCGTCGCAAAGCGGCCACGACCCACGACGTGAACAGCTCAGCGAGCCCTGGGGTCGGCTTGTGACTCAGCGCAAGCCTTCGGCGAGAGCCGTGGACGGGCTGTCGCCGGGCGACGGAGCGATGACCTCCGTTCGTAAGGATCAGCATATTCAGATCAATCTCGAGGAGGATGTGCAGTTTCGAAGTCTGACAACTGGTCTGGAGACGCTGCATCTTCCCCATGCGGGGCTGCCCGAAATCAATCTCGCAGACGTTGACGTGACACAAATACTGTTTCGAAAGCGTCTGAGTAGCCCGCTGCTCATCTCGTCAATGACCGGCGGTACCGCCCAGGGGGCCGAGATCAACCGCCGTCTGGCCATCGCAGCACAGACGACAGGCGTGGCACTTGGACTCGGCTCGATGCGCATCCTGATCGAGCGGCCTTCCGTCCGGTGGACATTCCAGGTGCGAGACGTCGCGCGCGACATCTTGTTACTTGCGAATCTGGGCGCCGTCCAGCTGAACTATGGCTACACCATAAGAGACTGCATGCGCCTCGTCGAGATGATCGGAGCCGACGGCCTCGTGCTACACCTCAACAGCGTACAAGAGGCAGTTCAGCCCGAGGGAAATACAAACTTTGCGGGCGTGCTCGCGAAGATTCGCGATGTTGCCAAAGCGCTCGCAAAGGAAGATGTACCGGTCATCGTGAAGGAGATCGGTTGCGGACTGTCCGTCGAGACGAGTCGACGATTGGTGGATGCGGGAGTCGCGGCCATTGACGTCGCAGGGGCGGGCGGCACGAGTTGGAGCGAAGTCGAGATGCACCGAGCTGGAACGCCGTCTCAACGGCGTATCGCGCGAGCGTTTCGCGAGTGGGGCACTTCGACCGCCGAGTCCATCCGGAGCGTTCGGACAACTACATCCGACTTACCGGTCATTGCGTCGGGCGGCCTGCGGAGCGGAATCGATGTTGCCAAATGTATCGCGCTCGGCGCCACCGTCGGCGGCATGGCGAGCCCGTTCCTCAAGGCTGCGGTCAACTCGGTCGACGCGGTGCTACAGGAAATCGAAGATACCGTGCAGGAGTTACGGATAGCAATGTTCTGCTGTGGCGCGCGGTGTCTTGCGCGCCTGCGTCAACTGCCGTTGAGATGTCGCCGACCTGACGAGCCAACATAGCGAAGACGGAGAAGCGATGAACATACGAATTCTTGAAACTAAAATCACCCGCGTCTTCCCGGATGGGTCCCGTGAATCTGCCGACGCGGCGCTCGATCGCGTGGCCAGCGCGGTCGCGGAAGTTGAGCGGGTCTATGGCGGCTCGAGCTCGACAGTTGAATTCTGGCGGCATCGCTTCAGGGATCTCATGGAGGGCAACGTCTTTTGGCCAGCCGGAAGAATTCTCAACAACGCGGGGACGCGACAGGGACAGCTGGCGTCATGCTTCGTCCTTCCGATGCCGGATGACTTCGAAGGGATCTTCGAGACGGTGCGATTGGCGGCCCGTTGCCATCGTACGGGGGGCGGAACAGGATTCGATCTTTCTCGCGTTAGGGAGCGCGGCGCTGGGATCAATGGCAGCGATGCGGCGGGCGCGAGTGGCCCCGTGTCATGGATAGAACTGGTCAACGCGGAGACGGCGGTGGTGATGTCGGGCGGAAAGATGAGGGGCGCGAACCTCGCGGCGTTGAGCGTCTATCATCCCGACATCTTCGAGTTCATACAGGCGAAGTCACTGGTCGGGAAACTGTCAAACTTCAATCTGTCGGTCGCGGTCGATGAGCCGTTTCTTCACGCCGTGGAGGCCGATCGGTGCGTGGATCTCGTGAGTCCGGCGACGGGCCGGACGGTGGCGACGCGGGCGGCTCGGGAAATCTGGTCCGAAATCGTCCGGCACGCGTGGCGGACCGGTGATCCTGGGCTGCTCTTCATCGACGCGCTCAACCGCAACAACCGACTTCTACAGACCTTGGGTCGTATTACGGCGACCAATCCGTGTGGCGAACAAACACTGTACCCCTACGAAGCGAGCAACCTTGGCTCAATAAACCTGGCCGCGCTGTGCCGTTCGAGCGAGAGTGGCCTCGACTGGGATGGTCTCGCCGATGCCGTACGCGTCGCCGTCCGTTTTCTGGACAACGCGATCGATGCGTCGCGATATCCCGATCGACTCATTACCGACATGGCTCAAACGAATCGTCGGATCGGGCTCGGCGTGATGGGCTTCGCTGACCTCCTCATTCGATTGGGATTGGTCTACGACGCCGCCGAAACGCTGGCCTTTACGGAAAGGCTCGCGTCGTTCTTCGCTCACGTCGCTTGGGATACGAGCGAACAGCTCGCCGTACAGCGAGGTGCCTTTCCCAACTGGCGGCTTTCGACGTTCGCGCAACGAGTGCGCAACTGCGCGGTGACATCGATCGCTCCGACGGGCACGATCTCGATGATTGCGGACTGCTCGAGCGGCATCGAACCGCGTTTCGCACATGCGTATCGCAAGAGTGTCATCGAGGATGATGGCCTGCTCTATCTCGACGACGATGCCGTTCGCAGAGCCCGCATAGTCTTGGGACTGTCCGAGGAAGATGCACGGAACCGCCTAAGTGAGGCGATGCCAAGTGAGATTGGGCTTCGCTCGACGGATATGGGCCCTCTTCGATACGCACACGACATATCTCCAGAGGCCCACGTGGCGATGGTTGGAGCATGGCAGCGGCACATCGACAACGGAGTGTCGAAGACGGTAAATCTTCCGACGACGGCGACCGAGGATGACGTCGATCGTGCATTTCGTGCTGCATGGGAAGCCGGATGCAAGGGAATTTCGGTCTACCGCGCTGGATCCAGAAGCCAAGATCTGCTCGAGACGGTCGGCGCACGAAGCGACGCGGTCCAGAGCAAGCTGCTCACGCGAGCCCTGGCGGAGTCGCGGGTCCGGCCATGACGACCGCGATTGATGAGCGCCTGGCCATCGGTGGCGGAACGCCAACGGTGACGGTGGCGCATCCGCGTCAGTGGCCGCAGATTGATCCAATGACGATGGCTCGCATCACGGCGTTGCTGGCGACGGGCGAGCTCTCTGACTTCGAGTACGGGCCGGTACTTCGCGAACTCGAAGAGAAACTCGCTGGATACCATGGCGTTCGCTATGCGCTGGCGGTCACTTCTGGGACGGCGGCGCTCCACTCTGCCTACGCCGGGCTCGGGCTGCGGCCGGGTGATGAGGTCATTGTTCCGACCTACACGTTTCACGCGACCGTGAGTCCGCTCTTCCTGTGCGGCGCCGTCCCGGTTCTCTGCGATGCGGACCGTGTCACCGGCAACCTCGATCCCGAGGACCTGAAGCGACGGATCACGGCTCGGACGAGAGCCATCGTCGTTACGCACGTGTGGGGTCATCCAGCCGAGATGGACGAGATCATGTTGATCGCTCGAGGTAGCGATCTCGCGGTCGTGGAGGATTGTTCACATGCACACGGTGCCCGGTATCGCGGGCGTCTCGTGGGCACCTTTGGTGATGTCGGAGTGTTCAGTATGGGTGCGTCGAAGATGATCTCCGGAGGGATGGGCGGCGCGCTCATTTCGAATCGCCAGGACGTCTTCGAGCGCGCCGTGTTGCTGGGACACTGCCACGAGCGGTCCGAGATCAGCGTTCTGATGCCAGCACATCGACGCCGAGCTTCCTTCGGTTACGGCGCCAACTACCGTATCGGCCTGTTCAGCGCCGTGATGTGCCTCGAGCAGCTCCGAACCCTGGACCAGCGGATCGCACATAAAACCGCGACGCTCGAGCGGCTGAGCGCTCTCCTCACGGGAATCGAAGGACTTAGGCCGCCTCTTACGCGGCCACATGTCACGCGCGGTGGCTGGTACGGCTACAAGGCACAATACGTGTCAGCTGAACTCTCCGGGCTTCCGATCGATCAATTCATTCGTGGCCTTCGCGCGGAAGGCCTTCGCGTCGCTCGGCCTAGCGGTCGTCCGCTCCATCTGGATGACGCGTTCGTGACATCGTCGACCGATCCATCGTTCTATCGCCCAGGTCGTTCACGGCCTCTGTACAAATCCGGTGACTTTCCTGGCGCCGAGCACTACTACGATGTCGCCATCAGCTTTCCGGCGGTCCTTTTCCACGAGACCTTCGACGAGTTGCTTACGCAGTATGCCGACGGCGTCCGAAAGGTCGTTCGCCAGCACAGCACGTTGCTTTGATGGCGTCGGTCATTCAGGCACGCCGCGACCTCGTCGCGTGATCCTCGGAGACCCTGAGAGAGGGAGAACCTCAATGACGCACAGTCCTGGAGCTCAAGTTTCCGTCCCGGCTAACGCGTTCTATATGCCGTCGCCAGTTGTTCTCTTGGTAACGCTCGGGCCTGATGATCTCATCGATATCTCGACGATGTCCGCGGCCGGGGCTCTTTGTCTCGAGCCTGCCATTGTCGGCGTCGGTATCAAGCCGTCTCGACGGAGCTATCGCCACATACGCCAACGACAACACTTCACGCTCAGCCTACCCCTCGTGGAGCATCTGGACGCTGCCGACTTTCTCGGCACCCGCAAGCTGGCGCGGCACCCGGACAAGGTGAAGAAATCGGGACTCACGGTCGGGCGCACCCCCCAGCACGGCTTGCCCTACGTCCTGGAATGTCCGATCGCCATGGCGTGTGAGCTTGTGGGCATCTGGGACGGCGACGACTTTGGGATCAAGCAGCCGCTCTCACATCACATCGTTCTCGGCCGGATCGTCGAGTGCGTCGTCGGGGGTCGATGGATTCGCGATGACGAAGTGCGGCTGGAGGAGATGCCGGTCATTCTCTATCTCAACCGCTACTATGCCGCGGTCGGTGCGCAGCTCGGGAAACAGCGATTCACGGACGAGCCGACAAAGCGCGAACAGAAGATGAAGGAGTATCGTGCGCTTGGAATGGAAGAACGTGAGGAATCACGTTCATGAATCGGACACCACAGGAGTCGATCGCGCAATTGTTGACACATAGTGCGGTATCGGTCGATCGAAGACTCGAAGGGTGTTTCGCCCGAAGATACTCTGCAGAAGAAATGACAAATGTCTTCGGCGAGCCACGTTTCGAGCATGATTCGGCGAGCTTTACGGAAACGATTGCGCGGCCCGTGTGGCATTGCCTCAGCTCCGGAGGAAAACGGTGGCGCGCCGTACTGATGATGCTCCTCGGCGAGGCGCTTGGCGGCCCTCTCGAAGTGCTCGAAGAGTTAACGGTGCTCGTGGAGGGTTGCCACAATGGCTCGCTCCTGGCCGACGACATCGAGGACGACAGCCCGTTGCGCCGTGGTGTGCCCTCGGTACACAGAGCGTTGGGGATCGACGTCGCGGTCAACGCAAGCGGCATGATGTACTTCTTGCCTCTACGGACGCTGATTAACAACACGATGCGACTATCAGAGGCGCATCGACTTGCCATCTATGACGTCTATGCGGAGGCGATGATCCGTCTGCATGCGGGGCAGGCATTGGACATCGCATGGCACAACGGATTCCGCGTGCCAAGTATCGATCAGTATTTGCAGATGTGCGCATTCAAAACGGGTGGGCTCGTATGGATGGGCGCTCGAGTAGCCGCCATCGTAGGCGGTGCTCCGAGCGTGACCGCGAATGCCGTCGCTGAATTCGCTGAAACGATTGCCCTCGGTTTCCAGATTCAGGACGATATACTGAATGTCACGCACAGCGCCCTGGCGCAGGGCAAGGGATACGGCGAGGATATTCACGAAGGGAAGAAGACATTGATCGTGGTTCATTCACTCTCGAATGTCGGCGCAAACGAGCGCAATCGGCTACTCAAAATTCTATCTATGCACACTCACGACACTCGGCTTATCGACGAAGCGATTGATCTTTTGAAGGCAACTAACTCTATAGAGTTTGCGAGTCTTAAGGCGCGCTCTTTGGTAGAGCAGGGATGGGAGCGAGTCGATCCTTATCTCCAGAGCGGCCCCGCGCGTGACCGAATTTACGAATTCAGCCGCTTTCTTGTGGAGCGCGATCTTTAAGTCTCGGTTGCTAGAACCGTCGAGAACGAGATCTAGCGCGGACGCGGCCACTTACTCTTGATCAATTCGGTCAGTTGTGCGAGCTGTTGCGCACTGAGAATCACTATATCGCCCATGTCGGGGGGCTCCGGCCAAGCTCGATCCAGAAAAACTGAACCGCAAGCTGTCCTCGCCGTTGCATACCGAGGAAGAACATGCCAATGGACCTGCTTATCGACCATCATCAGCAGGAGATAGTTGATCTTATCGAATTGAAATGCGGCGTGAAGCGCGGCTTCGATGTCCGTGGTCACTTTGTGAAGTTCGGAATAGGCTTCGGGCATGACAGTTGATAGCGTCCGAACATCTCCTTTGCAAACGAGCGCGAGGGAGCCGACCGTGATCTGACGTGGTCGCACAAGTACGACCCAGTGTTCGTATTCACGCACCAGCGTTTGAGGGTAGCCGAACTTCTCCATCGTTGGGTTGATCATCGGACGAACAATATGGGACGACATGATAGCGGCATCATAAAACTGAATAGAGTTCGCTGTAAAACGAAAGCGCTATCACGATTGCTGGCAAAAAGCGTGCAGTGAATGCGGAAATGGGACACGACGTGGGGCTTACCGCCGTGCACGATGGTTAGGCGTGCGCCGATGTGGTGAACACTCCACGCACGAAATTGCGATAGGAGTGGCCATGGCGAATCGTCGACGGCGCCGCGGCTTTACTGAGAGCCGCAAAGCTTGGGCCGTGCGGTTGGTGCGGGATAGCGGCAAGACTGCCTGGCCATCGCCTGCGAGCTCGATCTCACCGAATGGACGCTGTGCCAGTGGATTTCGTGAGGCCGAGCAGAAGGCTCGGCATACGGGTGCTGGGCAGCTGAGAGCGCCGAGACTTGGAGCAGTTGCGGCGGAAAGTCAAGACACTGCGGATGGTGCACGACATCCTAAAGTGGTGGCGGCTTCTTCGGCAAGAAACACGCGTGAAGTTCGCGTTCATGCAGGCGGAGAAGGCGAACTTCGCCGTCAGGTCCTGTGCCGCGTGCTGCAGGTTTCTCAGCAAGGGCTCTACGCGAGCCAACGTCGACCGGAGTCGACACGCCGTGTCGTCGGCCGCCCCCTGAGTCTCGACATTGCTGCGAGTCACACCGCGAGTTGCTGTCGCTACGCCAGTGCTCTGATGTATGTCGAACTCCGCTCGCAACCACTGCACGAGCCGCAAATGGGTCGTCTAGTCCATGCGCGGGCGGGCTGATCGTTCAGCGGCGACCGGCGGTTTCGAGTCCGTAGCCCCCTCGACCGGGCTGGCCATCGTGCGTAATGTCTTGGACCGTCAGTCGCGACGACCGCGCCGAACCAGCGCGACATAACCTGTCTAACCATCGCCGCGGCTGGATCTACCTGGCGGTCGTGCTCGATCTCTTTCTGCCGCGTGTCGCGACCTGGGCCACGAGTGATCGCCCAAGCGACGACGCGCTGTTCGACCCCGGGTGTCCACAAAACTCGGGCTAGCCCGGGCTGGGTTTGCTCTTTCGCCTCCCGTTCAGTCCGCGATAAAACGTGATGCAACGGGATGGCAGATCCAGCCAAAGCTGACCATTCCGAGGCGCGTGCGAGACCTCGGGCCGTTTGACACAACGGTCGATAAGCAGCTCTAAGCGGGCGAGTCGGGTCTCTGGTACTATGGACGACACGAGCCCACTTGCCCCTCTTTTCAGCGCGGCACGCGTTGCTGTAGCCAGAATCCGATCTGTGAAGTGTGTTCCTATTCGGAACAAAACTCTGCAGAGTATCGTTGCGGAAGTCCATCAGGACCTCGTCCGGCTAGGGAGTGGCGCCGACCTTCGGGCTCGGGCCTTCTTACGCGGCCGAACCTCGTCGGTTCTGTCCCGCGGCCTTCGTTCCTTCGCGGCACCGCCATTGAGCGTTCCTTTGTCGGAGACTTAACATGTGGTCGCTGCCGTTGTAATTGAATCGGTTTTCAGAGCAATGGCTGACTATAAGCACCATCATGCGACGATCTTCGTTACGCCTAGCATTGCGGGTCGCATCGAGGCTCTACGTCGAGAATGGGATCCGCGCATGGCGGGTCAAATAGCTGCTCACGTGACGCTTGCATATCCCCAGGAAGCCCCCAGGCTAGATCTTCTCGTAGCACGAGTGCGGCTCAGTAGCAATAGAATCGCCCCATTTCGGCTTCGCCTCGGCGGCGTCACGTACGACGGACGCCCCGAGGACGGTATCTATATCGTCGTGGAGGATGTTGATGGAGGCTATCGCGACCTCCGGGCAGAGATCCTGTGTCCACCGTTCAAACCTCTCGACTTTTTGCCCCACGTGACGCTTGTGCATCCGCAGACGTCGTCGCTTGGCCGCGAGTGTTGGGAACAATTGCGAGACAGAGATCTTGATCTGATGTTCACCGCAAACGAAGTCGGCATCACCGCATTCGACGGCAGACAGTGGAGAATTCTGAACACATTCGTCCTTCGCCAAAATGGGTAGTCCGGAGCGTCCAGTATGGCGAAGGAACTCAGGCCACCGGCGCCATCCAAGGTCGGAAGGGATAAAAGCGTCCACTAACAGGAGCTTGACGTCTCGTGTGATACCGGCTTTAGGTTTTGAGCGTTGCTGGGGATAGTGATGGGTGTGGCGGGTTCCGTGATTGTGGCGGGTTCCGTGATTCCGCACGACTATGGTGATCTGCGTATACTACGTGCCGGTCGGACGGACGCGTGAAGTCATCTGCTCCTAAGATGTGTGCCAGTCCTGTCGCTCTCTGCACTGAAGTTCGTCGAGACGGCGGTCAAAGCGAAAAGACGATGCTGTGGCTTGGCGAATTCTATATAGGCTAGGCGCTAGTGGTCTGCTGACATTGGCCTGTCTGTACTTCGCGGCGATCGAGGCAGCGGAAATCGAACAGAAGGTTGAAACATGGGCTTCATATCAGAAGGGAGTCATCGGAGGAATAGTGACTGGAAAAAAATATCCGAGATTCGCATCCTCGAGGTATGAACCGGAGATCATCATTGATAGTGGGCGAAGGCTCTGTCACTGAAGAGCGAACGTGACCGTGTGAGGATTGGGCGATCGCATTCAGCTCCGCGACGGACCAGATGGGACGGACGGTGAAGTACGTCTACGACGCGAGCGGGCGATTGACGCAGGCGATTGACTGATCACGCAAACCCAGGCCGACGGGACCAGTAGTGGTCGATAGTGGTGCCAGCGCCACTTGACTGGACGCGTCAAAAGCCTCCACTATCGACCACTATCGCCCTGCCGACAACGCCAATCGATCAATGGGGTCCTCTTTCTCCTCCATCTCGCGGCGAAGACCGTGCTCTATCGACTCACCGAACTCCAGCGTGCCGCCTGGGAGTGACCAAGCACGAGTCAAAGACTCGGTCAGGTGCTGCTGATACAAAAGGATGCAGCCTGCTTCCATCAGGATGCCCGTAACCAGTATCCGATGGTCCCAACCGCGCGCGGCCCTGTGCAATCCTTCAGCAGTCTGGTACCTCTGATCTCGTGCCTCTGCCGCGCCCTCGTGGGTTACGGACTAGGTCCAGAAGGTCCAGAGAAGGTACCA
>JACXTT010012525.1_pt1 | contig 11248 bp, 13 predicted proteins | sample 9270951 | NCBI WGS metagenome assembly JACXTT01 (sample SAMN15532306, study PRJNA645909) | rock metagenome | isolation source: weathered quartz diorite | place: Puerto Rico | collected 2017-06-21 | reverse complement strand
GCCGGGAACGAGCGGGAGAGAACGCCGTCCAGGTCGGAGCGCAGCTCGCACAACGCGGCCCGCGGCGGTCCGAGACCGGCCTCGCCGAAGAGCGCATCCAGCTCGGCGAGCGTCAGCGCCCGGACGTGCGAGGGATCGCGCAGCCGCTCCATGCGATCGAACGCGGCGGCCTTCGCGGGGTCGGTGGACGCGACGACGTCGGCGACGACCACCCGCCCGCCGGGCGCGCACACCCGCCGCATCTCGGCGAGGACGGCGCGCGGCTCGGGGAAGTGATGGAAGGCGAAGCGCGAGACGACGACGGAGAAGGCCCCGTCCGGATACGGCAACGGCACGACGTCGCCGACGCGCCAGGACACGTTCGCGAGCCCCTGCTCGGCGGCGAGCGCGCGCGCCCGCTCGATCATCGCCGGCGTGACGTCGATGCCGGTCGCATGCCGCGAGATCCGCGCGAAGGCCGACACGACGAGTCCGGGACCGCACGCGACATCGAGCACGGTGTCGCCCGGGCCCGCGCCGGCGAACGCCACGAGCCGCGCCAGGGCCTCCTCGTCGCGGATGCCCGGCGCGGTCGAGAACGGCACCGCTTGCTTGGTGAACTGTTCGACGATCACGTCCCGGTGGCTCATCCGCCTTCCTCGCTCAAGCGAAGTCCCGCTTCGTGATCGGGACGTGGCCCGGCTCGGCCGCGACGCGTGCGAGCCAGGCGCGGACGCTCGGGTACGGGGCGAGGTCGAAGCCACCCTCGTCGGCGACGTGTGTGTAGGCGTAGAGCGCGATGTCCGAGATCGAGTAGGCCTCGCCCACGAAGAAACGCCTGCCGGCGAGGTGTCCCTCCATCACTCCAAGCGCCTGCCGGCCGCGCTCCATCAGCTCCCCGGGCACGGGCTTTCCGTCCATGTGCCGGAGGCGGCGGGCGACGGCGATGTAGGGCTCGTGGCTGTACTGCTCGAAGAACATCCACTGCAGCACCTGGGCTCGCGCGAAGCGTTCCGCCGGCAGGAACGGAGTCCCCTCCGCGAGGTAGAAGAGGATCGCGTCGGACTCCGCGAGCCGCCGCCCGTCGTCCAGCTCGAGGACCGGGATGCGGCCGTTCGGGTTGAGCGCGAGGAACTCGGGGGTGCGCGTCTCGCCCTCGAAGATCCGCTTCTCGACCAGCGTGAATGGGATGCGGAGCCGGGAGAGCAGCAACCGCACCTTGTAGCCGTTGCCCGAGGGCAGGAAGTCGTAGAGCCGCATCGCGCGACATGTACTACGCCCGGGCGTCGCCCGGAACGGGCTTCCTGCATCGTGGAAACGCGAGCGATGCCGCGGCGACGACCGTGCGTCGGATCGTCACCCGCGGCCGCCCGAGGCGCGCCCGGCCCGCGGCCGACGGTCGCGTGCGGGACCATGGCGTCGCTTTTGCTCGTACTCGCGTTCGATGACACGCCGGGCGGGAGCCCTCGCGACGCTCGCCGTGGCGTGCGCCACGGCGGGTGCCTTCGCGGCGGACCGCGAGCGGGCGCCGGAGGAGACGCTCGAACGCGGCCGCCCGGAGGCTTCACTCCCCGTTGGGGACACACCGACGCTTCCGGGGCAGGTGGTGGAGGGTCTCCAGCACCTCCGGCTGCATCCGGGCGTGGACGGCCTCGACGTGTCGGAGACGGCACACCGGCCGCCGGCGCCCGGCAAGGAATAGCACCCGGCTGGTGCGCCGGCCGCGGCACGTGCTAGCGACCGCCCGGGATGAGCGGCGTTCTGGACGGCGTGCGCGTGATCGAGGTGGCGCAGTGGTGGTTCGTGCCCGCCGCGGGCGCGATCCTCGCGGACTGGGGGGCCGACGTGATCAAGGTCGAGCACCCGGTGAGCGGTGACCCGCAGCGCGGGCTGGTCACGTCCGGGCTCATCCCCGCGACCGGCGACGTCAACTTCATGGTCGAGCAACCGAACCGCGGCAAACGGAGCGTCGGCATCGACCTCGCGCACCCGCGCGGCCGCGCGCTCCTCCACCGGCTGGTTGCGAGCGCGGACGTCTTCCTCACCAATTTCCTTCCCGCGGCACGCCGGCGCCTCCGCATCGACGTCGACGACATCCGGCGCGTGAACCCGCAGATCGTCTACGCGCGCGGCCACGGCCAGGGGGCACGCGGACCGGACGCGGAGCGGGGCGGCTACGACGCGGCCTCGTTCTGGTGTCGCGGCGGGATCGCGAACGCGCTCACACCACCCGATGCGCCACAGCCGGTGATGCAACGCGCCGCCTTCGGCGACTCGACCGGCGGGCTCGCGGTCGCGGGCGGCATCGCCGCCGCGCTCTTCCGTCGCGAGCGGACGGGCGAGCCGGGGGTGGTCGACATCTCGCTCCTCGGGACGGCGATGTGGATCATGGCGCCCGACATCGCGTTCTCGCAGGCCCTCGGCATCGACCTGCCGGTCGGCGACCGCACCCGGCCGCCGAACCCTCTCGTCAACAGCTACCGCACGAAGGACGGTCGCTGGCTCTTCCTGAACATGCTCCAGCCAGACCGCTTCTGGCCGGATCTCTGCCGCCGGCTCGACCGCCCGGACCTGATCACGGATCGGCGCTTCGCCGATGCACGCGTGCGCTTCGAGAACGGCGCCGAGTGCGTGCGCCAGCTCGACGCGATCTTCGCGGCGCGGACGCTCGCCCAATGGCGCACGGCGCTGGCCGACGCCGAGGGCGTGTGGGCACCCCTGCAGACGGCGCGCGAGCTACCCGCCGACGCGCAGGCGACGGCCAACGGCTATCTCCCCGCGGTGGAGCGCGGCGACGGCACGAGCTTCACGCTGGTCGCGAGCCCGGTCGAGTTCGACCAGCGTCCGCCGACGCTCCGGCCCGCGCCGGATCTGGGCCAGCACACCGAGGAGGTCCTGCTCGACCTCGGGCTCACGTGGGATGAGCTCGCGGCCGCGAAGGACGCGGGCGCGATCTCCTGAACCGGCGACAGCGGACCGCTCAGGCGAGGAGCCCCTTCCCGGGAACGTGATTCACCTCGAGGCGGATGCCGTCCGGATCCTCGAACAGGACGGAGTAGTAGCCTGGCGCCCACATGCCCTCCTCCGGCGGATGCACCACGCGCGCCCCGATGCGGAGGAGAAGCTCGTGCACGGCATCGACGTCGGCGCGCTCGCGCGCGCGGAAGCAGACGTGGTGGAGCCCCACCCGGAGCTGGGCGAATCGCTCGTCGCGGTAGCGGTCCTCCGCCTGCACGATGCCGACCGCCGTCCGGCCGCCGACGCAGTAGAGCATGCCGTCCGCCTTGATGATCGGCCGGAGCCCGAGGAAGCCGAGGAGCTCCTCGTAGAAGCGGGCGCAGGCGGCGAAGTCGCTGACGGTCAGCATGACGTGGGCGACACCGTTGATCTCCATCGGCCGATGCCATGACACGGCGCCGCGCCTCCGTTCAAGGCACGATCCCGCGGCTGCCTCGGGTCGGCGTGAGCGCGTGTCTCGCCGGCGCGCCGGTGCGGTGGGACGGTCGCGACAAGCTCGACGCGACGCTCCTCGATGCGTTCCGCGACCGCGTCGAATGGGTGCCCGTCTGCCCGGAGGTGGAGCTCGGTCTCGGCGTACCGCGCGAACCGATCCGGCTCGAGGGGGACCCACACCACCCACGGCTCGTCGCGCCCGGCAGCGGACGTGACCTGACCGGGCCGATGCGAGACCTGGCGCGGACCCGGATCGCGGCGATCGCTGCTGAGGGCATCGCCGGCTACGTATTGAAGGCCCGGTCGCCGAGCTGTGGACTCACCGACGTGCCCGTCGTCCGGCGGGGCGCCGAGCGTCCGGGACGCGGGCTCTTCGCGCAGATGCTCGTCGAGCAGCTGCCCGGGCTTCCGGTGGCGGAGGAGGACGACCTCCGGAGCGCCGCCGCCCGCGCGCGTTTCCTCGCGCGGGTGCAGGCCTACGCGCGCGCCCTCAGGCGGTGACGGCCGGCGCCGGCGTCTCGGCGATCGCCCAGAGGGCGACGAGCGGGGTCACGACCAGGGCCTCGGCCGCCGCGAACCCGGCCTTGAAGACGATGAACCGCCCGAGACCGAGGTCGGCGACGTGGAGCCGCATGAGGACGAAGAGGGTCAGCGGCGCGAGGACGATCGCACACACGAGCCCGAGGACGAAGGCGCGGGCAAGGGTGCCCCGTGGCAGCCAGCCGAGGGGCGGGTGGGTCGCGCGCGTCCAGCCGAGTGGCGAGACGCGGCCGGCGCGGAGCTGCCGGCGGGCCGTCGGCGTGACGATGAGCGTGGTCAGAAACGGCAGGATCATGCTCGTCGCGACCGTGTCCCCGGCGATGCTCCGATCGCCCCAGAGTGGGACCACGTCCTGGGAACGGAAGAGCAGCCAGGCGATGCCGGCGTTCAGCCCGAAGTTGAACACGGCCGCGCCGATGCCCTGCTCCAGGACCAGGTAGCGGCGGTGCGCGGGGGACATGGGCGCGCTTATAGCGTATGGTCGCCGCTCGATGTCGAGCAGGCCGGCCGACGCGCCGCCCGCGGTGGTTCTCGGCGGTGGCCTCACCGGGCTCGCCGCGGCGCGGCTTCTCGTGAGGCACTTTCCCTGCGTCGTGGTCCTCGAGCAGGACCGGCGGCCGGACGGCGGGAGCCCCGAGGACGCGTTCGCGACGTGGACCCGACCCGGCGTGCCCCAGTTCCGGCACTCGCACGCCTTCCTCGCCCGGCTGCGGGTCGTCCTCCTCGCCCACTTCCCCGACGTGCTCGATCGGCTCCGCGGCGCCGGCGTGCGGGAGTTCGGCCTCGATGTGCTGACCCCGCCCGCGCTCGTCCTGGCACCGCGCGCCGATGACGAGGACGTCGTCCTCCTCGCCTGCCGGCGCGCGACGTTCGAGTGGGCGCTGCGCGAGAGTGTCGTGGGCCGGCCCGGGATCGAGCTCCGGGGGGGCGTCCGCGTGGCAGGGCTCGTCGGCGAGGCGCACGACGGCGGACGGCCGCGCATCACCGGCGTCCGCCTCGACGACGGTTCGGTCGTGTCGGCGGCGATCGTCGTCGACGCGAGCGGGCGCCGCTCGCGGGCGCCGGAGTGGCTCGCGGCACTCGGCGCGCCTGCCCCGTACGAGCGCGGTCTCGCGGCTGGCATCTTCTACTACACGCGCTTCTATCGCCGCCGCCGCGGGCGGGCGCCTGCCGGGACCGGGCTCGTCGCCGGGGACCTCGGCTGGGTGAAGATCGCGATCTTCCCGGGCGACAACGACACGTTCTCGATCACGGTGGGCGCTCCCGTCGACGATGCCCGGCTCCGCGACCTCGCCGATCCTCGCCGGTTCGAGCGCTTCCTCCGCGCTTTCCCCGCGGTCGCGCCCTGGCGGACACCCGGCACCTCGGTGCCGATCGCCGGGCCGACGACGCCGGTGCTCGTGATGGGGCAGATGCGCAACCGTCTCCGCCGCTTCGTCGACCGCGCGTCGCACCCGCTCGCGGACGGCTTCTTCGCCATCGGCGACGCCGCCTATCACTCCAACCCGGTCTACGGCCGCGGTGCACCCTCGGGCCTCGTGCAGGCGACCCTTCTCGACGAGGCGCTCGGACGCCATCCCGGGGACCTCGCCGCCGCCGCGCGCCACCTCGACCGCCGCAGCGAGGCCGAGCTGCGTCCGTTCTGGGAAGCCGCCGTCGCCGGCGACCGGCGTGCGCTCGGCGACCGCAAGGCCTTCCCCCTGACGAACCCGCGCGCTCTCCTCGTGAGCATGGCCGAGATGGCGTTCGGCTGGTTCGTCGACCGGGCGCTTCTTCCCGCAACGCGCGTCGATCCGGTCGTCTTCCGCGGCCTCATGCGGGTCTTCAACATGCTCGACGCGCCCGAGCGACTCCTGACGGATCCCGAGGTCGTCCTGCGGGCATTGCCGGTGCTCGCCCGCGTCCTCCGGGGCGACGAGCCCGCGCACCTCTTCCCGCAGGTCACGCGCGCGGAGGCGCTCGCCCAGCTCGCGGAACGCTAGGAGAAGGCGCGCGCCGGTTCGCGGGTCGCCGGCCGGCCGCTCCGGCGGCCGACGAGCGCCTCGAACAGGCGCCGCTGCCGTTCGTCGTCGAGCGCGCCGAGCTCTGGATGCCACTGCACGCCGATCAGGAACGGATGCCGCTCCGACTCGACCGCTTCGATCACGCCGTCCGGACTCCATGCGGCCGCGCGGAGGCCACTCCCGAGGCGGCCGACCGCCTGGTGGTGGACGGAATGGACGCTCAGCTCGGTCGCTCCGAGCACGGACGCGAGACGGCTCTCCGGATCGATGCGGACCGGGTGAACGACCGGGCGGTGCTCGGGATGGCGATGCGAGACCGTGTCGCCGAAGCGGTCGGGGATGTGCGACACGAGGTCGCCGCCGAGGGCGACGTTCAGGAGCTGCATGCCGCGACAGATGCAGAGGACCGGAAGGTCGGGGCGCACGAGCGCAGCGCGCGCGAGCGCGAGCTCGAAGCCGTCGCGCTCGGCCGAGATGCCGTAGTTCGCCTCGTGACGCGGACCGCCGTAGTGGGCGGGGTCGATGTCCCCGCCCCCGGGGAGGATGAGCGCGTCGACCGCGTCGAGGGCCTCGGGGATCTCGCCCTCGACGGCGGGAAGCACGATCGGCACCCCACCCGCCAGCCGCACCACGTCCACGTACTCGCACGGGAGAGAGAAGGTCTGCCGCTGCCCCGCTCGCCCGTAGCTCGAGATGCCGACCAGAGGCCTCGTCACGGCGTCCACGGTAGCGGGCAGCGGCCCGATGTTCCAGCACCGTGTGGACCTGTGGTAGTGCCCTCGGGATGCCGTTCCCGCGTCAAGTACCGAACATCCCCCGGCGCTCGGAATTCCACGAGCTTCGCCAGGACGTGGTGTTCGGCGACGCCGATGGCGTCCCGCTCCGCTTCGACCACTACCGGGCGCTGAAGGCGACCGGCGCGGCGCTGGGGGTGGTTCTCGTGCACGGCGGCGCCTGGATGAGCGGCGACCCGAGCCAGGCCGCCGGCAACGCGCTCCACTTCGCGCGGCGCGGCATCGCGACGGTGTCGCTCTCCTACCGCCTCGCGCCGGCGCATCATTTTCCCGCGCCGGTCGACGACATCCGGCAGGGTCTCCGCTGGGTGCACGCGCATGCCGGCGAGCTCGGGATCGATCCGCGGCGGATCGCGCTCGTCGGGCTCTCGGCGGGGGCCCATGTGGCGCTCATGGCGCACGTCGCGCCCGCCCTGCCGGAGCTCCGGCCGACCCTCCCCCCCGAGCTGCGCGACGTGTCGGAAGAGGTGCGTGCGGTGATCCTCCACTACGGCCCGTTCGATCTGACGCGCGCGCGTCCCTTCCCGGACGGCATCGATCCGGCGGGCGAGCTGCTCGGACCGCGCCGCGGCGACGCTTCCTGGGTGCGGCTCGCGTCGCCGGTGAACCACGCCGCGCACGTGACGGCCCCGGTCCTCCTCGTTCACGGCACGGCCGACACCGTCGTCTCCTACCGCGAGTCCGTCCGCATGCACGATGCGCTCGTCGCGGCCGGAAAGCCGGCCTCGCTGCTCCTTCTCGAGGGCGCCCCGCACGCCTTCCAGATGGAGTGGCGCGGCGACGCGAACCGACGCGCGAACGCGGCCATGGACGCGTTCCTCGCCGAGCACCTCGGGAGCTGAGCCACGGAGCCCGGCCGCTTCCGCAAGACCGAGGCGCTGTTCGCGCGCGCACAGCGCGTCGTCCCGGGCGGCATCTACGGACACCAAGCGCCGGCTCTCCTCGTGCCCGGGGCGTATCCGTACTTCTTCGCGCGCGGCCGCGGCGCGCACGTGTGGGACGTCGACGGCAACCAGTACGTCGACCTTCTCTGCTCGTACGGCCCGATCGTCCTCGGCCACGGCCACCCGAAGGTCGACGAGGCGGCGCGCCGGCAGGCGGAGGAGGGCGACTGCTTCAACGGCCCGGCCCGGGTCTTCGTGGAGCTGGCGGAGCGTCTGGTGGCGCTCACGCCGTGGGCGGCATGGGCGACGTTCGCCAAGAACGGCTCGGACGTCTGCGCCTGGGCGACGATGCTGGCGCGCGCCGCGAGCGGGCGCCGCAAGGTGCTGGTCGCGCGGGGCGCCTACCACGGCACGTACCCCTGGTGCACGCCGGTCGCGACCGGCACCACGCCCGAGGATCGCGCGCACGTCGTCCCCTTCGGGTGGAACGACCTCGGGAGCCTCGACGCGGCCCTCGTGGAGCACTCCGGGGACGTTGCCGCCGTCATGGTGTGCCCTTTCCGTCACGACGCCTTCCACGATCAGGAGATGGCCGCACCCGGGTTCCTCGCCGGCATCCGCGAACGCTGCGACCGGCTCGGCGCCGTTCTGATCCTCGACGACGTGCGCGCGGGCTTCCGCCTCCATCTCGGCGGCTCGGGAGAGCACGTCGGCGTCCAGCCGGACCTCACCTGCTACTCGAAGGCCCTCGCGAACGGGTACCCGCTCGCTGCCCTCGTCGGACGCGACGTCCTGCGCGACGCGGCGACCCGGGTCTTCGTCACCGGCACGTACTGGCCGGGCGCGGTGCCGATGGCCGCGGCGCTCGCCTGCCTCGCCGAGCTCGAGGCGACGGGAGCCATCGGCCGCATGGCGGCGCTCGGTGAGCAGCTCCGCGGCGGCATGGAGGCGCAGGCCACCGCGCATCACCTCGCCGTCCGCTACACCGGCCCGCCCGCGATCCCCTTCATGACCTTCGTCGCGGACGAGGGCTCGTTCCAGCGCAGCCGCGCGTTCGCCACCTCCTGCATCGCCCACGGCGTCTACCTCCACCCGCACCACAACTGGTTCCTGTCGGCCGCGCACACCGAGGCCGACGTGACCCGCGTCCTCGAGGTCACCGAGGAGGCGTTCAACGACGCCGGGCGATGCTGACCATCCGCACCGCCGGCATGGAAGACGAAACGATGGTGCTCGATCTCATGGAGGAGCTGTTCGAGCCGCCCGGCTCGCGCCCGCCGGGCTACCACCGCGAGCGGGCCGCCCGGGCCTATCGACACACCGTCGAGGCCCTCGACGCCGACGTGCTGCTCGCCGCCTACGCCGGCCGCGTGGTCGGGCTCGCGTCGGTCTACGTCGACGTGAACACGATCCGCTTCGGCCGGCGCTGCTGGCTCGAGGACCTCGTCGTGACGGCATCACGACGTGGCGGCGGCATCGGACGGCGGCTCCTCGATGCGGCCTCGGAGTGGGGTCGCGTGTATCGCTGCACGCACCTCGGGCTCGTCTCCGCCGCGGCCCGGCGTGATGCGCACCGCTTCTACGTCGCGAACATGGCCGTCATGCAGCACTTCACGCGGGCACTGTGACGATGGCGAACTACACGCTCTACGTGATGTCGAACAGCCCGTACTCGGACAAGATCCGCATGTACCTGCGCCTCAAACGCCTCCCGGTCACGGAGGTGCGAGAGAACATGCGGAACCGAGAGCAGGTACTCCGGGCCCGCACCGGCCGGACCATGGTCCCGGTCGTGATAACGCCCGACGACCAGGCGATGAACGACTCGACCAACATCACGCGCCGCTTCGAGGCCGCGCATCCGACACCCCCGCTCCGGCCCGCCGACGCCGGCCGCCGCGGCTTCGACGCGCTCGTCGAGGAGTACGCCGACGAATGGATCGTGCGCGGCATGCTCGCCTCGCGCTGGCTGCACGAGCCCGACGCGGAGCAGAATCGCATCGTCATCGCGGCCGACATGACGTGCGGCGCTCCGGAGATCGACATGGCGGTCGCGAGAGATCTCTTCCCGCAGGGCATCACCGCGACCCTGCCGCCCATGGGCGCGACCGCCGAGACGATCGGTTTCCTGCTCGACGATCTCGGCGGGCTCGTGACCGATCTCGACGCGCTATTCGCCTCGCACCGTTTCGTCGGGGGCGCCGAGCCGACCGTCGCCGATCTCGCGCTCTACGGCCAGCTGAACCAGATCCGCCGCGACCCGACGGGCCGCGGCATCGTCGGCGACCCGGCGCGTCCGCACGGCCGGTGGCTCCGCGACCTCGAGCGGCGTGCCGACGGCGAGCCGGCGGAGCACGCCGGTGAGGGCGCACCCGACGGCGAAGCCCTCGCCCCGCTCGCGCGGCGGATCGCGTCAACGTACCTCAGCTTCGCGGTCGCCAATGCGAAGGCCATCGAGGAGGCACCGAAGGGCCCGCTCACGGTCGAGCTGGCCGGCGGCGTGCCCTTCCAGGCGGCACGCGCCGGGTACAACCGGAAATGTCTCCAGGCGCTCCTCGGAGAGCTGGAGGAGGCGGTCCTGGCGGCGGGGAGGCTCGTCGGAGGAGCGGCGGACGCGGCCGTGTTCACGGAGCTTCGCGGACTCGGTTCGCTGCTCGAGCCCCATCCGGCGCTCCGGCGCGCAACCGCATCGTGAAGCCGGCTCCCGCCCGCGCCTAGATCGTCGGCGCCGTCACTTCGCGACGTAGCGGGGTCGCTCGTCCTTCCCTTCCGTCATCACTTTCCGCCAATAGCCCCACGGGAAGTGAACGAGCTCGAGCTTCATCCCGTCGGGATCGACGAAGAAGATGGCGTAGTAGTCGGTCCCGTATTTCGGGTACTCCGCGGGCGGATCGAGGACCGCGAGCCCCTCGCGGACGAGGAACGCATGGAACTCGTCGACGTCCGCCCGCGTGCGGGCACGGAGCGCGAGGTGATGGAAGCCCGGCCGCCGTCGCGTGTGCGCCACGTTCCGCTCCTCCGGCGCCGCCTCGTAGAGGCCGATGCTCAGCTGGGCATTGGCCCAGTTGATGTCGTGTTCGTCGCTCTCGTACGCGATTCGCCGGAAGCCGAGCGCACCGAGGACCTTCTCGTAGAAGGCGACGGAGACGGCGAGATCCTTCACCGTGAGGTCGAGGTGGTCGACGCCGAGGACCTCCATCACTTCTCCCTCCGCTTGCCGCGTGGTCCGGAGCCGTAGTCGGCGAACGGATCGTCGCGCTCGCGAACCGCCTGGCGGAAGCCGACCTCGCGCGCACGGGAAACGAAGTCGAGGCCTTCCTGGGTGTGGCGGGCTACGCCGTCGAAGAGCGTGCCGAGGAGCCGCGTCGAGCCGAGGCCCATGTGCTCCGCGGTCTGGTTGCAGAGGAGCTTCAGCATCACGAGCTGGTTCGTCGGCACCTGCGCCATGCGGCGGGCGAGCGCCATGGCGTGGTCGAGCAGTCGGTCGTCGGGCACCGCCTCGAGGATGAGGCCGATGCGCGCCGCTTCCGGCGCCGGGATCTCGTCGCCCGTCAGGAGATACCGCTTCGCCCGCTCGAGGCCCATGCGGTAGACC
>JACXTT010012524.1_pt1 | contig 11250 bp, 8 predicted proteins | sample 9270951 | NCBI WGS metagenome assembly JACXTT01 (sample SAMN15532306, study PRJNA645909) | rock metagenome | isolation source: weathered quartz diorite | place: Puerto Rico | collected 2017-06-21 | reverse complement strand
AGGCCGAGGGCGCGGGCGAGCGCGAGCCTCTGCCGCCCGAGCTCGCCCGCCAGCTGGAGGGTCGTCTCGTGCGCCGTGCGGGCGGCGGCGCGGGCGGCGGCGAGATCGACCACCGTCTTCTGGTGATCGGCGGCGGCCTGTTCGACGATTCGCTCGTTGGCGGCGAGCGCGCGATCGGCCTCCTCCGCCACCGCCAGCTCGGCGGCGAACGCGACGCAGTCGAAGAGCGCGGCGCGGGCCGCCTCGGCGACCTGCCATTCGAGCCAGGCGATGTCGAGATCGACCGACGCGAGCTCGGCCTCGGCCGCGTCGATCTTGGCGCCGCGCGCGATCAGCGCGGACAGCTCCCACACGAGCCCGACGTTGTAACCGAAGGTCGTGCCCTCGGGGTTCTTGCCGATGGGAATGCCGACGTCGGCGGCGATCTCCGGGTTCGGCAGGATGCCGGCGGCGACGAGCTGGGCGCGGGCGACGGCGCGGCGGTCGCGCGCGGCGCGGAGCGACGGATGGATGAGCACCGCCACGAGCGCGGCCTCGTCGGGCGAGAGGCCGTCGCGCAGATCGATCGCCACCTTGCGCAGCAGCGGGTGGCGGAGGTCGCGCGCGGCGACGCGCAGCGCCGCGAGCTCGGGCGGCCGCAAGCTTTGCTCGACGCGGGCCGCGGTGATGGGCTCGGCCCGGTAACGCGCGCAAGCCGCGAGCGCAACCGCCGTGAGCGCGCCCGCGACACGAGTTCTCACGTCGTCCACCGAGTCTGTGGTCAGGACGTAAACCCGGCGCCTCCCGGGACAACGCGTCCGCGCCGCGGATCATTTTTTCGCGCCGACCGATGAGTTTCGCCGGGGGGTCCTGTCCATACCGGCGTAACCGAAGCGAGCCGGGCCATAGGAGGCCGCGGCCGCGCCGAAGTCCTCGAAATCAAACAGGAGAAGTACCATGACCAACCTTCAACGCCTGACGTGGGCCACCGTCATCTCGAGCGCGGCGATCGCGACCGGCTGCGGCGCGAGCCATCCCGACGACGGAGCGGGCACGACCTCGACCGGCGGCGCCCCGGCGCACGAGTACGCCGCCGTCGTCCGCGGCAAGCTCGTGAGCACCGACATCGCCAAGGACAAGATGACCCACGACGGCATCGCCAAGGGCGCCGAGGCCCCGTCGAAGGCCGCGGGCGATCACGCGCACGACGTGCTGCTCGGCACCACCATGCTCGACTCGGTGGAGAACGAGTTCCTCGCCGTCGACCGCTGGAACGACGCCGCCGCGATGAAGGCGTTCTACGCCGATCCGAAGATCCAGGCCGCGTTCGGCAGCCTCTTCAGCGCCCCGCCGACGGTCCAGTTCTTCGAGCTCCAGCCGACGTGGGCGAACTGGGGCGACATGAGCTCGGGCAAGAGCTTCAACCCGTACTACTACCATTTCGCCATCGGCCAGCTCGCCAACGCCGACAGCGAGAAGAACCACGCGGCGCACGATCAGGTCGCGAGCGGCGGCAAGGCGCCGGCCCTCGGCGCCGGCAACGTGGCGCACGTGGTGTTCCTCGGCGTCGACGACCCGCGGCAGTTCCTCGCCATCGACATCTGGGGCAAGTCCGACAACCTGGTGGCTTTCTACACGAACCCGCAGTTCGTCGCGGCCTTCGCGCCGCTGTTCAGCAAGGTGTCGCAGCCGGTGTACCACTCCACCGACTGGTACCAGTGGTGAGCTACTCGTCGCGGCGCACGCGGCAGCGCCTCGAGATCGCGCTCGAGGCGCGGCGGCACCCGCTACTGCACGCAGTCGGGCTTGATCTTGGCGCTCTCGTCGTTGTCGGCGCGGCACTCGCGGAATTTCGGCGCGTTCGGGTCGATGACGATCTGCGCGACGAAGGTGTCGCTCTTGGCGGCCGACGCGTCGAGCTTCGCGGCGAGCACCTCGGTCTGGCCCGGGAATAGCGGGTGGGTCGTGGCGGCGACGGCGACGGTCTTGCTCGCGGTGAGATCGACCACCTTGACGTCGACACCGCCCGGCAGCGAGGCCAGCCCCATGTTGCGCACGCTCACGTGCGCGACGAGCGGCGAGTCGCACGCGACGTCGAGCGCCACGATCGGATCGGGCGCGTCGAACAGCCCCTTGTCCTGCACGTTCTGACGGAAGTCGTTCAGCCACGGCAGCGTCCAGTTGCGCTGCTCGACCTTCGGCACCGAGCCGTAGACGTTGGGCGGCGGGCACGCCCCGTCGCGATCGTCGCAGACGTTGGTGACGTGGTAGGTGTGCTCGCTCCACAAGGTGCGCGTGCCGACCCACGAGCTGGCCGCGTCGCCGAACACGGTGATGCCGCGGTAGGCCTTGCCCTTGTCGGCGCTCGGCGTCCATTTCACGCCGTTGACGGTGGTCGGCTGGTTGGCCGCGTCGAGGCACTTCCAGCCGCTGGCGCTCGGATCGGCGCCGTTCGACACCATCACGATCTCGGCCCGGCCGTCGCCGTCGACGTCGGCGACGATCGACGACTCGGTGCCGGTGAACGAGGTGTGCGGCGCGGCGAAGCGCACGTTGCCCGTCGAACCGTCGAACACCCACAGGAAGCACTCGTCGGCGTAGATAACCTCGGCTTTGCCGTCGCCCTCGAAGTCGAACACGCTCGAGCCGGTGGTCGAGCTCGACAGGTCGTGGTTCGGCATCTGCCACAGCACGCTGATGGTCTTGGCGGCGAAGCTCAGCTTGAGCACCGAGTAGAAGTTCTGCTGCGCCACGCCGATCTCCGGCTTGCCGTCGCCGTCGAAGTCCGCGACCGTCGGCGGGCCGCCGAAGCCGTCGCCCGGCAGCGCCTTCGGCCCGAGCAGGGTCTTGCCGGTCGCGCCCTCGAGAATCACCAGCTGGTCGTTGTCGACTAGGGCCACGTCGGGCTTGCCGTCCTTGTCGAAGTCGCCGACCGCGGGGAAGCCGTCGGCGAGATCCTTGCGCTCCCACAGCACCGTGCCGGCCGCGGTGTAGGCGGTGCGCCCGGCGAGCAGCTCGAGGTGGTTGTCGGCGGCGCCGTCGAGATCGACGAAGGTCGGCAGCGCGGCCTCGTTGCTCTCGCCGCCGAGCCCGCCCGCGCCGGTGAACAGCAGGGTGATCTTGCCGCCCGCCGTCGTGAACACGGTGCTGCCGTAAGCGATCTCGGGGAAGCCGTCGTTGTCCGCGTCGGCCAGGGCCAGGCCGCCGCCCCAGCCGAACAGGTTGGTGGCGCTGCCGGGGATAGGCTTGTCGCTCTTGCGCACCACGTCGCCCTTGGCGTTGACCATCACCACGTAGCCCTCGCCGGTCACCGCCAAGATATCGAGGTGGCCGTCGCCGTCGACGTCGCCGAGCGCGACCGAGGTGCCCGAAAAGCCCATCGAGCTGGCCTCGGGCTTGGCGAGCGACCACACCTCCTTGCCGCTGCGGCCGTCGAGCACGCGCAGCACCCCGGTGTGGCATCTCGTCGATCCGGCGGAGACGATGGATTGGCAGTTGCTGCCCTTGCCGGTGTTGGGGTCGATGACGCTGCCCGACACGAACACGACGTCGGGCGCGTCGAGCTCGTCGATCTTGCCGTCGCAGTTGCCGTCCACGACGCGACCCACGGTCGGCGTCGCCCACACGTCGGTGACGTCGGGGTTGGCGATCGCGACCGGGCCCCACTGCCACTCGGTCACGGCGTTGAGCGGGCCGGCCTTGGGCAGGTAGGTGCAGGCGGGCACGCAGCCGTCCGGCTTGCCGTTTTGATCGCACACGGGCGGCAGGTCGAGGCAGCGGCCCGCGAGCGTTTCGGCCATGCAGCCGCCGCCGGCGCCGCCTGCGCCGCCCGCGCCGAGCGCGGTCTCGCAGTATTGCCCCGGGCCGCAGTCGTTGGCGGTATGGCACGCCTTGCCCGGGGTGACGCATTTGTCGAACAGGCACACGTCGTCGCCGTGGCAGCAGCTCGCGCCGCAGACCTTGTCGGCGCCGGCGCAGCTGCCGCCGCTGCCGCTCGTGGACGCGGTGGTGCTTCCGGCCGTGGCGCCGGCGCCGCCCTTTCCCGAGCTCACGCCGCTCGCGCCGCCGCCCCCCGTGTCCGACGAGCCGCCACAATGGATCACCGCCGTCGCCACCCCGGCCGCCGCCAACCCCAACCACGCGTAGCGCCGCATCGCGCGATGGTAGCGGAGCGCGCCGCGGGCGTCACTTCGCGCGCGCGGCGAGGGCAGTACGCCACCCGCGGGGACGTTCGGGATGCGCGCGCTCGGATTGTTGGCGGTGGCGCGCCGCTGTCCAGTTTCCTGGACTCAACCCGCAGTAGAGCGCAATGCCAGCCGCGGCGAGGACTGCGCCCGTGAGCCCGACCGGACCGGCGCAGCATCTTGTCGTCTCGACGCTCGGGCTCGGCGGGGATGTCGATCCTGACCTTCTGTCGTCGATGCCTAGAAACGCCCGGGTCGTTCGTGTTACATAGGGGTGCTGCGCGTTCTCGAGCGTGCTCGCCACGCATGAAACGCGCACAAGAAATCCCCTCCGACGGTTCCAAGACGCGCTCCGACGAGCGCATGGTGCTTGGCGGCGCGACGATTCCGTTCTTCGCGGTGCACGTGGCCGCCCTCGGCGTCTTCTTCGTGCCGTTTCGCGGCGATTGCCTGATCGCCTTCGCCATCTCGTATCTGCTCGGCCTGTTCGGGATCATGGCCGGCTACCACCGCTACTTCTCGCACCGCAGCTTCAAGACGGGCCGGGTGTTCCAATTCGTGCTCGCGTGCTTGGGGACGATCACGGGCCAGAAGGGCGTCCTGTGGTGGTCGGGGCATCATCGCAACCACCACCGCCACAGCGACACCGCCGACGACGTGCACTCGCCGCGGCGCGGCTTCTGGTGGTCGCACATGTTCTGGTTCCTGGCGACGCGCTACAACGCGACGCCCGAGTCGCAGCTCCACGAGTTCCGAAACTACCCCGAGCTTCGCGTCCTCAACCGCTATTGGATCGTCGGCCCCGTCGTGCTGTGCGCCGCCATGCTCGCCGCCGGCGGCGTGTCGTGGCTCTTCTGGGGCGGGTTCTTGGCGATGGTCGGAATGTGGCACGCCACCTTCTTCGTCAACTCGCTGGCTCACGTGTGGGGCTCGCAGCGCTACCGGACCGACGACACCTCGCGCAACAACTTCCTCATCGCGCTCGTGACGCTCGGCGAGGGCTGGCACAACAACCACCATCACTACCAATCGGCCGCATGCCAAGGTTTCTTCTGGTGGGAGATCGATGTGACCTACTACGTGCTCAAGGTGTTGAGCTGGCTCGGCGTCGTATGGGACCTCCGCCGCCCGCCCGAGCGCGTGCGCAGCGGGCGCTAACGAGCCACCCGGCGCCGCCGCGTCGCCGACTGCTGCGACGCCGAAACATTGCCATCCATCGAAGCCCGCTGATTCGACGGCCCGGACGTGAAGATCGCGGGCCAATGCCGCGCCACGCGCGACGAGGACTGCAGAATGGCGCGCCGCTGCGTGGAGGAGGGCGAATGCACCGCCGCCGACGGCAACTGCCAGGCCGTGACGCGCGACGACTGCAAGTTCTTGCCGCGGTGTCGCGATTACGGCGCCTGCTCGGCGATCGACGGCAAATGCGACATGAGCGCTGAAGACTGCGCCCGCTACCTCTGCCCGGTGTCCGGCCTGTGCCTGGCGGAAGGCGGAAGGTGCGTGGCTACGTCTCGCAGCGATGGCCGAGCGCCGCCAGCGACGCGTCCTCGGAAGCCGCAGCCAGGATCGCCGCGCGGTCGCTCGGCGGTACGAGCGGCGGGCTGCCTCCGAACGGCGGCGGGCTCTTCGACGAATGGCTGATCTTCGCGATGCGCCACTCGCCGTCTTCTTGCACGAGCTGGTATTCGAAAAAGCGGTTCCGTCGCCGATCGACGGTGCGGACCGTGGCCTTTTCGTCTTCGATAGCGCTGGCGGTGATGGACTCGACCCCGACGCGGTGCTCGGGCTCGTCGGGGGAAAATGCCGCCGGCGCGCGCGGGCCTGCGGCGCGGAAGAAATGAACCGCGAAGACCTGTCCGATCGACTTCTCCCAGTCCGCCACCGCCGGCGTCGACGGGGCCGGACGCCGCGGACAAGTGAAGTAACCGGCGGGCCCGATCGGCCATACCATCTTGCGGATGAGCGCCGCCCTCGAGACCAAGCACACTTTTTGCCGCATCTGCGAGGCCCTGTGCGGGCTCGAGATGGATGTCGAGGACGGGCGCGTGGTCGCGGTGCGGCCCGATGACGAGCAGGCTTCGCTGGTGCGCACGAGCTGGGACGAGGCTACCCACCCTTACGCCCTCTCGGCAGGCCCCGGGGGGCCACCAACCCACACCTCCGAGCACCTCCAACCCAAGGCCGCAGCCTTTCGACAAAGGGCAGGTCGCGCGCTTCGAGCAGGCCGAGGATCTGCTCGGCAGCGTCATCAGCGCCGACAAGCCAATCGGCGTGTGGGGCGAGCAGCAGTGCATCAACGTCGACGACAACGAGGTCGTCGTCCCGCCGAACCCCAAGTGACATGCGCCAGCCCACGCTGATCGCCGGATTGGCCGTCGCGTACGCCGCGGCGGCGTCGTGCTCGAAGAGCGCCGAAGAGACCGGCGCGGGCGGCGCCGCGTCGAGCTCGTCGGCCACGAGCGCAACCTCCGCGGGCGGATCGATGCTCAGCTTCTCGAACGGCTCGGGCGGCGGCTGCGACCTCGGCTGTTCGAGCGACATGCACGCTGTCGTCGACTGCAACGGCCAGCCGGTGAAGAGCTGCCCGCCCGATCAGGGCTGCGCCGGGGGTCAATGCGTCCCCGCCTGCCAGGCCGCGCAGCAGAGCAAGAGCAGCATCGGCTGCGAGTACTACGCGCACAACCCCGTCACGCAGGACGGCCGCGGCTGCCACGCGCTGTTCATCGCCAACACCTGGACCGCGCCGCTCACCTTCGGGGGCGACGTCGGCGGCGCCAAGATCGACCTCGGCAAGTACGCCTACCTGCCGAAGGGCAGCGGCACCAAGCTGACGCTCTCGCCGCTCGGCGCCGCGCTCGATCCCGGCCAGGTGGCGATCGTGTTCCTGCGCAACGGCGACGTTTCGAACGGCGGCATCGCCTGCCCGAAGCCCGCCGCCGAGACCGACCCGAACGCCGGCGCCTGGACCGACGGCAACGACATCACCGACTCCACGGCGATCGCCCTGCGCCTGACGACCTCGGCGCCGGCGGTGGTGTACGACATCCAGCCGTTCGGCGGCGGCCCGAGCGCGATCACCGACGCGGCGCTGCTCTTGCCGACCTCGACCTGGGACGGCAACTACATCGCCGTCACGCCGCGGCCATTCGGCAAGAACACCTTGAAGCCGACGCTGGTGATCGTCGGCTCCGAGGACGCGACCAACGTGACCCTCCTGCCGACCGTGGCGATCGTCAAGGGCACGCAGGTGTCGCCCAGCCCCGCGAACACGCCCGCGAGCTACAAGCTGTCGCGCGGCCAGGTGCTGAAATTCAAGCAGCAAGAGGATCTGCTCGGCAGCGTCATCACCGCCGACAAGCCCGTCGGCGTGTGGGGCGAGCAGAACTGCATCAACATCGATGCGGGGTTCTGCGACGCGGCGCACGAGCAGATCCCACCGATCCGCGCGCTCGGCAGCGAGTACGTGGTCGTGCGCTACCGCAACCGCGTCGCCGGCATGGATGAGTCGCCGCCGGTGCGGATCACCGGCGCGGTCGACGGCACCCAGCTCAGCTGGGATCCGACTCCGTCGGGCGCGAGCGCCACCGTGGGCCGCGGAGAGAGCATCGAGGTGCGCTCGTCGGTGCCGTTCGTGGTCAAGAGCCAGGACGACAAGCACCCGTTCTACGTGGCCGCCTACATGACCGGAGGCGACGCCTTCCAGGGCCGCGGCGACCCCGAGTTCGTCAACGTCATCCCCGCCGCCCAGTACCTCGAGGAGTACCTGTTCTTCACCGACCCGACCTACCCCGAGACCAACCTGGTGTTCGTCCGCAAGAAGGGCAAGGACGGCTTCGCCGACGTCACCCTCGACTGCGCGGGCACGCTGACCGGGTGGCAGCCGGTCGGGGCCGGCGGCAGCTACGAATTCACGCGCGTGGACGTCTCGACCGGCAATTTCCAGGGCGTCGGCAAGTGCGACAACGGCCAAAACCACGCGTCGAGCAAGCTGCCGTTCACGCTGACGGTGTGGGGCTGGGGCAGCGACGTGACCGGAGATCAAGGCACGCCGGGCTACAGCCAGTACGTGTCCTACGCCTATCCCGCCGGCGCGCGCATCCAGAGCATCAACGACGTGGTCGTCCCGCCCAACCCGAAGTAGTCACTTCGGCGGCGCGGGGGCGGCGGCTGCTGCTGCTGCGAGCCCTTGGCGAGCGCGATGGTACCGTCGCTCCAGGGCTTCTTCATCGTGTACCACTCCACCGACGGGTACCCGTGGTGAGCTACCCGTCGCGGCGCACGCGGTGGAGGCGCAGGGGCTCGTCCTTGCCCTTGACCGAGATCGGCGGCAGCGCCTCGAGATCGAGCTCGAGGCGCGGGTCGAGGCGGGCGCGCGTGCGCTCGTCGACGAGGATCTGCCCGGGGCGGGCGACGCTGCAGATGCGGCTCGCCACGTTGGTGGCGTCGCCGACGGTGGCGAACTGCAGGTACTCGGGCGAGCCGACGTTGCCGGCCGCGACCGGCCCGGTGCCGATGCCGATGTGGACGGAGAGCGGCACGCGCCGCTCGCGGCCGAGGCGCTCGGCGGCGCGCCGCATCTCGAGCGCGGCGCGGACGGCGCGGGTCGGGTCGTCGTCGTGGGCCACGGGCGCGCCCCACACCGCCAGGAGCGCGTCGCCGATGTACTTCTCGATGGTGCCCTCGTGGCGGAACACCACCTCGCTCAGGGTCGGAAAATAGCCGTTGAGCAGGGCGATGAGCTCGCGCGGCCGCATGCGCGAGGCGAGCTTGGTGAAGCCCGAGATGTCGCAGAACAGCAGCGTCGCCTCGGTCTCGACCGGCTCGAACGGATCGGCGCGCCGCGCGAGGATCGCCTCGACCACCGCGCGCGGGAAGAAGCGCTCGAGGTGGCTCTTCTGCACCGCCTCGCGCTCGAGCTTCTTCGCCAAGAGGGCGTTGTCGATCGCCAGCGCCGCTTGGCTGGCGAAGGCCGACAGGAAGTCGAGATCCTCCTGGCCGAAGCGGTTCGGCCGGGCGAGGTTGTCGACGTAGATCACGCCGTGGACGCGACCCGCGCCGAGCAGCGGCGCGCACATCGCGCCCTGGATCGACTGCGCGGCGATCGACGCCTGACCGACGCGGGCGTCGCGCGGGGCGTCGGCGAAGAGCGCCGCCTCGCCGCGGGCGAGCACCCAGGCGACGATCTGCCGGCTGTAGAACGCCCCGGGCGGGGTCCCGCCGCGCGAGCGGGCGGCGCGGGCCTCGAGCGCGTCGGCGGCGGGCGGCGCGTCCCCCTCCCCGGGAGGAACGAGCACCACCCCGCGATCGACGTCGAGCAGCGAGAACAAGAGCTCGAGCACCCGCGCGAGCAAGGCGTCGAGATCCATCGGCGCGGACAGCAGGCGGCTCGCGCGCAGCAGGAGCTCGAGCTTCTCGCGGGCGCGCTCGGCGGGGGCTTCGGCGCGGAGGCCGAGGGCGCTCTCGCCGGCACGAAGCGATGGCGGCGGGCGAAGCGACTCGGTCTTGGCGATCAGCGTGGGCGCGAAGGCGTCGGCCTCGTCGCGCACGAACGAGAACACCACGTCGCCGCAGGTGATGTAGTGCGCGCGGCCCAGCGGATGACGGCTGACGCGCACGCCGTCGACGAAGGTGCCGTTCTTGCTGTGCAAATCCTCGAGCACCACCTCGCCGTCGCTCACCACGAAGCGGGCGTGGCGCCGCGACAGGCTCTTGTGCAGCACGTACACCGCGTTGTCGGAGGTGCGGCCCACGGTGCTCTCGCCCGGAGCCAGCGGAAAAACCCGCTCGCCGGGCTTGCCCGGATCGAGGATGAGCCGCGCCGACACGGCGAAAGATTAGATCGCGCCGGCCGGCGGCGCGTCGAAAAGCGTATGCGCCGATGGCTCTGGTCGGCGGCCGCCGCCTCGGGCGCGCTGGCCGCCATGGTGAGTTGCGCCCCGCAATGGGATCCGGTCCCGCCCAAGCTGCCGGACGACCCCTGGTCCCGCGGGGTGGTCCTGTACGGGCAGAAGTGCGCCGGCTGCCACGGCGAGGACGGCGAGGGCAGCGAGGATCGCCCCGCGCTCGCCCCGCTCCGCCGCGCGCCTGCCGCCGGTTCGGAGCGGAAGACCGCCTTCGCCACCGCCGCCGACTTGCAAGCGTACGTGCGCGCGAACATGCCCCCGCTCGAAGCCGGCTCCCTCAGCGACGACGAGGCGTGGGCGCTCACCACCTATCTCCTGCGCCAAGCCGACATCGCCGCCCCCGCGGAGCTGACCGCGAAGAACGCCGCGCAGGTGAAGATCCCCTGACCGTCGATCACTCCTCGTCGATGGCGAGGCGCGGGTTGGCGTTGCGGATCTCTTCGGTGCGGAACGGCGCGGTGCCTTTCGGGACCACCACCTTGCTCAGCGTCTTGGCGTTGGCGGAGGCGAGCAGGCCGCGGAAGCTCGTCACCTTGGTGCCGCCGAGCAGCACCGTGTCGAGCTTGGCGAGCGATCCGAGCGGGAGCACGTCCTGCAGCGGCGCGCCGGTGAGATCGAGGTACTCGAGCGCCTTCATGTGCGTCAGCACCGAGATGTCCTTGAGCTGTTCGAGGTGGCGGAGCTCGAGCCGGCGAAGCTTGGTCATCGAGGCGATCGGGTTGAGGTTCTTCCAGCCGCTGGCGTCGACCGCCAGGCGCTCGACGTTCGCCAGATCGGCGAGCGGTTTCCAGTCGCCGGCCTTCACCTCGGTCAGATCGAGCACGCGCAGGCTCTTCATCCCGCGGAGCGGCGCGATGTTGGTGACGCCCGTGCCCTTGAGGCTCAGCTCCTCGACGCTCACCAGCTTGGCGAGCGGCGCGATGTCGACGACCTTGGTGCGTTCGAGCGTGATCGCCGTCAGGTTCGTCAGCCCGGCGATCGGCGCGATGTCGGCGACCCCCTCGGCGCCGGCGAAGTCGAGCTCGTTGAGCTGGGTGAGCGCGGCGAGCGGCGTCAGATCGGTGATGCTCTTGCCGGCGACGTGGAGGTTGCGCAGCCACGGGACCTTGGCGACCGTCTTGAAGCCGTCGTTCGTCGTGCCCTCGACGAAGGTGATGTCGGCCTCGTGGCCGATCTTGCGC
>JACXTT010012522.1_pt1 | contig 11250 bp, 9 predicted proteins | sample 9270951 | NCBI WGS metagenome assembly JACXTT01 (sample SAMN15532306, study PRJNA645909) | rock metagenome | isolation source: weathered quartz diorite | place: Puerto Rico | collected 2017-06-21 | reverse complement strand
AGACCGACTTGCCTCCACAGGAGGCAGCAGGGTAGAACAAACTGGTCCCGGACCGGCTACTTCCGTTGGCCGGTTTTGAAGTGATAATCGTTGGCCGCTTTTGAAGTGATCACCGAGGCAAGCGTTGGCCTTCCTTGTGCTCGCGTTGGCTCTGGCCTTTCTCGGAATTAGCTCTATCAATCCGAATTTCTGCAAGGCTCTTCTGGCCTGGATGCCAGCATCGCGTAACATCGCACTTCGGCTCTCTACCAACTGGAATCGGTGGGGTTTGGGCAGATCTAGTTCGGTGAAGGGACCGCGGTCAATGCGGGAAGAGAAACAAGGACACGTGTGCCCACGCCATCTGCACTTTCTATATCGATACGTCCGTCGTAGGCCTCAACAATTGCCTTGCAGATCGACAGTCCAAGCCCGAAGCCGCCTGTAGTGCGGGAACGCGAGGGGTCGCCACGGCGAAAACGCTCAAAGATATGAGGCAGATGTTCTGCCGGTATTCCGGTACCTGAGTCTTCAATTACCACCGATACAGTATCCCGTCCGGAAGCCGACACTCGCACGGACACAATTGATTCGGATGGACTGTGCTGGATGGCGTTTTGTAACAAGTTCAGCCACACCGTTTGCAAGTCCACTGGATCGGCTCTGACGAGGGATTCGTCACTGGCCTGGAATCGCAGTTCCACACCCCTCGACTGCGCCAATGCTTGCAGATTGGCGACGGACTGCTCGCAGCTATTCACAAGGTTGACATGCTTAATATCGTCAGACTTCCCCTCTTCTGCCGATTGCCTCGCACGAGCCAGACTCAACATCCCGCAGACGAGTGCTTCCAGGCGATCGCAGTCCTCGAGGGCATGGTCCAAACCGTTTCTGTAGTCGTCGATGGATCTCCGTTGACAGCTCAACAATTGCAATGACGATTTCAAAATTGCCACCGCTGTCTTAAGCTCGTGTGCAGCATCTGCGGCAGATTCGCGCTCGCGATCGAGCGCACGTTGCAGGCCAGCAAGGGTTGCTTCCAGCGCATCTACCAACGGCGCTAATTCCCGCTTCGTCCGCGCCTTTTGCGGCGGACTAAAACTCCAATTCCGAATGGAAACATTCGACGCACTCTTCGCCAGTTCCTGCATCGGCGATAGCCCTCGGGACACGCCGTAGGCAGCAAACAACCCGGCGAGGCACAGCAGCAGCAGACTCGCAGCGCTTGCGAAAAGACCGATCTTGAAAATGCGCCGGTCAAGCTCCCGAGTCGAAGAAGCGTAGACAATTGTGACCTTCCTCAGGGGGCCCGGATGATTGTCTTCCTCATCAAAGATCGTGGCCTTGCGAACTACCATCCCACGATACGAAGAGCGCCCTTGTGCGAGTTCAAATGTCGGTGAGCTGCCGGCGATCACCGCAGCAGGAGCACCACTCCAGTTCGGGGAACGCCAGATGAGACTGCCGTTCTCGTCCCACACCTCGAGGAGGTCGCTATTGGGAGTGCTTAAGCGTTCACGATCGAGGATCAGTGTCCGAGTCTCATCTTCGGCATCATGAATTACCGCCAACACCGAATCAGCCCGACCTTCCAGCATGATATTAAAGGCCGACAGGAGTTGGGCACGGCTGTAGAGAACAATCGCCACCGTCAGCCCCATTGCGAGGAGCAACTGGGAGATTATGACAGTCGTAATAATCTGTTTCCGGAGCGAGTCTTTCATTGCTCTGGCTCAGCATCCGCTTCGACACGGAGCGTGTATCCGTGTCCCCGCAGGGTGTGAATGAGTTTGGTTTTCGAACCAGAATCGATCTTCTTACGCAATCCTGAAATGTAGACCTCGATCACATTCCCAAATTTTTCCCAGTTATAGTCGTAGAGATGCTCCAGGAGTTCGGTCTTCGAGACAACCGCTCGCGAGCGGCTGGCCAAGTACTCCAAGACCCGATATTCCATGGGCACGAGTTCAATCATTTTCCCAGCTCTCTTGACAGTCCGCTCCGCCTGATTGATTTGGAGATCCCCGATGGTGAGAACTGGCTGTGGCCTTCCTTTTCCGCGCCGGACCAAAGCCTTGGCTCGAGCAAATAGCTCTCCCAAATCGAACGGTTTGGACAGGTAGTCGTCAGCTCCCGCATCGAGCAGCTTGATGATCGATTGTTTGTCGTCCCGCGCCGTCAGGATCAGTACGGGAGCTTCGTGTCCCGACCGGCGATACCTCTCAAGGAGAACAGGGCCCGGAAGCTTTGGCAACATGAGATCTAGAACCACCAGGTCATACTCATTGTTCTCCGCCATAAAGAGACCCGACTCGCCATCATCCGCCACGTCCACGGCATATCCGGCGCATTGGCGCAGACCGTCGGCAACATTCTGCGCAAGGCGTTTTTCATCCTCGACGACTAATACTCTCATCTGATCTCCATACGGGAGTCAGCGGCGTGGTTTCAATGATTGATTCTCTTTTGCTTGGGCTCACACCTCACCAACCGCAGTATATTCCCCAGCACCGTCGCCGTTGACCCATCCTTCATGAGGACTTTGGAACCAAGCCAAGATATTCTTCCAGCGATTCTTAAGGAAACCTTAAGCCAACTCGGGCAATGTTAGCCGCGGGAAATCCCTCCCGATACGCTTCCTCCACCTAATCTTCGCGCCTCCTAGCTTTTCCCTGGCTCTTAAGCCTCCTTTAACCTTGTGGGGAATATTTAAGAAGCCAATCCCTTTGATGCGAGATTTTCCTGCCACTTCCGAGCATATCTGAGGAAACTGTGAGCGCGATCATGCACAACGATTTTCAGCGACGATTGTCTCCCATGGTCCGACGGCTGGTGGGGTTGCTGAGTCGGGGCCGATTCATCGCACTACTGCTCTTCTCCCTCAGCCAGGGACAGGTCGCATGGGGCCAAAAGGACGCAGCCAGCATCGTCGGAACCGTGGAGGATCCCAGCGGCGTAGTTATTGCAGGGGCTCAGATTACAATCACCGACGCGAATCGCGGAACGACCTTGGCGACCTCGACCGACGGTGCTGGAAACTACGTAGCGAGCCCGCTCAAGATCGGCCGTTACATCGTCAAAGTGGGGAAGAAGGACTTTAAGAGTGCCGTGATTGGCCCCTTCGACCTGCAGTTGGGACAACGCCGTGAAGTAAGCGTCAAACTGCAAATTGGCGAGGCGATACAAAACGTGCAAGTCAACGCCGCTCCGGCATTAGAGACTCAAACTTCAGATCTCGGCCAGGTTGTCGACAATCGCACCATCAACGATTTGCCCCTGAATGGCCGCAACTTCAGCCAACTGGCACTGCTTGCCGCAGGCGTCGCCCCGTCCGAGCCGGGAGCCGCCAATGAAGACACCTTTGGATTCAGCTCCAATGGTGCCCGATCCTATCAGAACAACTATCTGCTGGATGGCATTGATAACAATTCGAACATCACCGACTTGCAGACCGGCGCCAGCTATGTCATCCAACCCTCGGTCGACGCTGTGGAAGAATTCAAAGTCCAAACCAGTGGTTATAGCGCTGAGTTCGGCCGGGGCAACGGTGCAGTTCTGAACGCCACCATCAAGTCCGGTACGAATGACTTTCACGGCACTCTCTTTGAGTTTCTGCGCAACGACAAATTCGACGCCCGCAACTTCTTTGAAGTGAAGCGCGGAGCCTACCAGCGCAACCAGCTCGGTGCGACTTTGGGTGGCCCCGTTCTGATTCCGCATCTCTATAACGGCCGCAATCACACCTTTTTCTTCGTCGACTATGAGGGTCTACGGACGCGCCAGGAACGGCCTCTCCAGGATGTCGTCCCTACGCCGGCTATGCGGTCGGGTGATTTCTCGGCGTTTATCGACTACACCTCCGATGCCGGCGTGACCGACTGCAACGGGGGACTTACTTATACCGGAGAGCTCTTCAACACTCGCCTGACCCGAAAGGACAAGACGAGTCCGACCGGTTTTTGCGGTCTTCCGTTCGGCTATGATTCTGCCGGAAACCCAATCAACATCATCCCTACCAGTTTGTTCGACCCGTTGGCCGTCAGCCTCATCAAGCTATGGCCACTCCCGAACCTCTCCGGCAACGGAGGCGTTGGCGCGATCAACTACCTGACCGAACCCAAAGTTCAAGAGAACCAGAACAACTTCGACGTCCGCTTCGATCACACCTTTTCAGAAAAGGATTCTGCCTTTACACGTTACAGCTACCAGGTTCAACCAAGTACTCACCCTGCTGTTTTCCAGGCAACTGGTGGTGGGGGCAACGAAGGTTCCGCCGGATTCGACCACAATTTTTACAGCAGTGTGGCTCTCAGCGAAACCCACGTCTTCACCCCCCAAATGGGAAACGAGGCTCGTGTCGGTTACAACCGTATCGACGCTAGGCATTTGCAATTTGACTTCAATCGCAACCTCTCCGCCGAGCTTGGCATCCCGGGGGTTCCGTGTGGCCCGAAGAATGGTGGGCTGCCCTTACTCGACTTCTCCGACGCGGGCTCGATTGGGACTCCGCTAAGCGTGCCCTCGATCCAGGTGCAGAACACCTATAGCTTCTCCGACAACCTGACGGTGACGCACGGAAAACACTCCCTCAGGGTCGGAGCGGAGATTCGCAGAGAAGAGTTTACGATCTTGCAGCCCGTTGCCCCGAGAGGCCACCTGAATTTCGGCAACACCTTTACTGACAACCCTGCCAATCCAGGCAGCGGAGGGTCAGGCTTCGCTTCGTTTCTAATCGGACTGCCCGACTTTGGCGAGATGACCAGCGTGCACAACGTGGACTACCAGCGCCCAGTCTACACGTTCTATATCCAGGACAACTACAAAGTCACACCCAATTTCACTCTGAACCTTGGCCTGCGCTATGACTTATTCATTCCCATCAAGGAAAGACTTAACCAGCAGGGCACGTACGATATGAGCACGCAGACTCTGCTGGTGCCGCGGGGCCAGAACGCGAAGCTGACGCCGGCGCTGGCTAAGCTCATCCCGGTCAGCCCCACGGCCAGTCGCGGCCTGGTTCCCTCCGACATCGACGATTTCGCTCCCCGCGTCGGTTTTGCTTATAAGTTCAATGATCGCGTCGTGCTCCGCTCAAGCTACGGCATCTTTTATGCGGGGTATGAAAGCGGAGGCTGGTCGAATCCAAGTCCTGGGTTCAACCCGCCTTTTTCGCAGGCACAGAGCTTCCAAATGCCCTGCGCCGCGTCTACGGCGAACCTCGCAAACGAGCAGGAGGACTGCTCGATCCCGGGCTTCAGCCACTTCTCCAGTGGCTTTCCTCTGGATTCGCTGAGCGACCCGACGCTGCCCCAAGTTTTTGGGCTCGATCCAAGTTTTCGTTCCCCCTATATGCAGCACTGGCAACTTTCAACTCAGTACCAATTTCCATTTGACACGGTGCTGGAGATTGCCTATTCGGGATCGAAGGGCACCCGGCTCTATAGCTTCTACAACGCCAACCAAGCCAAGCCTTCGAAGGATCCCAATGCTCCGACCGCCAAACGGCGGCCGATTTCGGCCATCGACAACGCGATTTTTCAATTGAGGCCAGACGGGAATTCTGAGTACCACGGGCTCCAGGTCCGTGTCGAACACCGCTTCTCTCACGGGCTGGGAATGCTGATGACTTATACCTATGGTCACTCGCTCGACAACTCTTCGAGCGTGAACCTGCAAAGCCGGAACTTCTCCGACTTCCGCTGGTCCGCGCATCCGGAGTGGGAGCATGGCAATTCGGATTTTGACGTGCGGCATCGCTTCGTTCTCACTTACATGTACGAACTGCCGTTCGGGCGCGGCAAGCGTTTCGCGACGAGTGGTCTGGCCAACCTGGTGGTTGGCGGCTGGCAAATATCCGGCATTGCTTCCTTGATCAGCGGGAATTGGTTCACGATTCTGGACGGCAATGCGAACTTTGCAAATTCCGACGGCTCACAGCGGCCCGATACTGTAGCCAATCCCAGCGGTCGCCCTTGCTTGCCAGGTACTTTGTTCAATACGTGTGCTTTCGTGGATCCCCCCCTGGGCTCGTTCGGGAATACTGGCAAGAACACCGTACTCGGTCCAAACTTCCGAAACTGGGACTTTTCGGTATTCAAAAACTTTGCCCTGCCGGAGAGAACCAGCCTTCAATTTCGCGCCGAGTTTTTCAATCTGTTGAATCACACCACCTTTAGCTTCAACAATGTCGGCACGGACCTACAATCGCCGACATTTGGATTTCCTGACCAGGCACGGAATCCTCGAGAAATTCAGTTCGCGCTCAAGTTTTATTACTAACCAAACCAAAGACAACATCCACTAGGAGAGAATCACGATGCCACAAGCAACAAAACAGCAAAACACAATCTATAGCTGCATGGTATTGCTGGCAGCTATCTCCGCGTTTACGCTGGCTGCCTTTGTAGACCAAGGGCTTGCCAGGGCCGCTGCATCCGATGCAAAGAGCAAAACCTTCGCACAGGCGCTGGTCGAGAGCACTGTCGCAAAGCATCCTGAATTAGAGGGTCTTGGATTAGCCACCATTCCCCCGGATGGGCACGATTGCGTCACCATCGCGGACACTGATGCAAAGGAACTGGGAGATAAATGCGACAAGGGTGAGCTGACCGTAATGAAGACGGGCAAATCTACGGTGGAGAAGGAAGGAGACGGCTACGACGTGACTGTGCCCCTGCACGTAGGTGGAAGGAGGATTGGGATCATCGGAATGGATTTTAAGCTTGATCAGCAGGAGGCAGGTCTGCTTGATGGCGCCAAAGTTATCGCCAAAGAAGTGGAGGACCAAATCCCTTCCAAATCGAAACTGTTCGAGCCAGCGAAGTGAATCCGTCCGCAGCCGGGGATGTCCCGCGCAATCACTTCCGCGGGGCATTCCTGCCGGGTGCTCGCGGTCCTAAGCGTCTCGGCCCACCGGATTGGAGAAAGCCATGAGACGATGTTGTGCCGTCACAATTCCTCTCTTGCTCGCAATAAATCTCTGGGCGGGCGATCCTTGGAAGCAGAAGTCATACAAGCTTTGGAACGAGAACGACGTGCGTAGAATTTTGAACGAGTCGCCTTGGGCAAAACGCATCGAGGTTGAAGGCGGCCGGGCGAAGCAGGCTGGCATGGAGTCGCCCGAGGGCAGTGATACAAGCGCGGGCGACGCAGGCGAGGAATCCGGTGAGGGTGGCGGCCGAGGTGAAGACAACGAGAGAGCCCGAATCACCTTTGTCATTCGCTGGGCTTCATCCCGAACCATGCGGCAAGCCTGGGTTCGTGGTGAGGTCTTACAGAAGCGGATATCGGAGACCGACACCGACAAATTCCTGCCACCACCGTCCGACGACGTCCAACTGTTGATCGTGGGCCGTGATATGAGCATCTTCGAAAAGGTTGACGAGGCGACTCTTCGTGCAAAGAGCTTTCTCTTTCGTGCCAAATCGAAACAGAGAATCAGCCCGAGCGCCGTGCACATCGTGTATTTGACCGACGGTAAAAGAATCAAAGGTATCCTCTTCCACTTCCCAAAAGAGCAACTAGTAGGACAGTCAATGCAGTCTATAGACGACAGTGATTTGAGATTTGTCACCCAGGCGGGTGCAACCGAAATCAAGACCAGCTTCGATCTGCAAAAGATGGTCGACAATGAGGGCATAGACCTCTAGCAGGCTGCTGAAAAACTGATCTGCCGCGAGTTTTTCTTTCGGTTTTTCATTTTCGTCGGTGTTGAACTGGATTGCTGAGCTGGTTCGCGTTTCCTTCATGGCCTGCGAGACACACATCGGCCCGGACTTAAACCGCCGCCGCAGCGGTGGCCAGGTTTCGCATGCGCACCAGATTGTAGGCGGCACAGGCGAGGGTAAAGATCCAGTGCACTTTGCCGACGCCACGATGACGAACCTTGCGCATCAGCGCAATCGTTTTCAGCCAGCCAAAGCATTCTTCGATTCGTTTCCTCTTTCTCTGGCTGACGGCATAGCCGGGGTGTCGCGTCGTACGACCATCAAGCGCGCTGCCACCGCGCCGTTGGTCGTTTTGCGCCAGGTGCGGCGTCACCCACAGATTACGACACTCCTCCATGAACCCGAAGGTGTCGAACCCTTTGTCGCCGCCCACCGTCACTGGCTTGGTCCCCGGAATCTGCTCCAGCATCACCAGCGCGGCATCGCGCTCGGCCGTGCCGTTGGCCTGAAACACTTCCGCGTCCACGATCAATCCGTTGCGATTCTCCACCAACAGATTCCCGCTGTAACTCAACTTCGATTCCTTGCCCTCGCTCTTGCGCGCCAGCAGGGCGTCGGGATCAGTTTTCGACTCATGCGTCTCATTCGAGCGTCGTTCCCCACGAAAGTTCACCGTGGGATTGCCCGGATCGTCCGGCGGGGGCGATGGCTTACCCTCCTTGGGTTGAAAGCTCTTCAGGCCCGCCCAGGCTTCCAGCAGCGTGCCGTCCACCGTGAAATGCTCGTCGCTGGTGAGGCCCTTCGCCCGCGCTTGTGCGACCACGCGCGCCAGAAACTCCTTGGCCACGTCGGCCTCCAGCAAGCGGTCGCGGTTCTTGGTGAAGGTGGTCGCATCCTACACGTCCTCGTCCGCGTTCAGGCCCACAAACCAGCGAAACAGCAGGTTGTAGTCCATCTCTTCCATCAGCAAACGCTCGCTGCGGATCGAGTACAGCATCTGCAGCAACTGCGCCCGCAACAGCTTCTCCGGCGCAATCGACGGTCGACCCACACGGGCGTACATCGTATCGAAGCGCCGCGAGAGCTGGCTGAGTACTTCGTCCACCATGACCCGAATCGCCCGCAGCGGATGGTCCTTCCGCACGCGCGCTTCGGGAGACAAGTAACTGAATATATGATTCTGCTGCTGATCGTCTCCGCGCATGCCTTCTCGTACCACACGAGGCTGTGGATTAGGAGTAGTTTTTCAGCAGCCTGTTAGGTGTGAGATGAAGCTACTCTTGTTTCGTTACGCGATTCTCTTACTGGCCCTCGGACCACTCGCCTTCTACTCCTTAACTCTCTTCATCGCGGTCATGTACTTTCGGCGCAAGCAGGAGCGCTTCTCTACCCGGACACTGTACGCCCCTCCGGTAAGCATTCTCAAACCGGTTCGCGGGCTTGATCGCGAAGCTTACGACAATTTTGCGAGCTTCTGCCGGCTTGATTATCCAGAATACGAGATACTCTTTTGCGTGAGCGAAGCGGATGACCCCGCCGTGCCAGTCATCACCCAAATCCAGCGTGACTTCCCGGAGCGCAGCATCCGTCTCCTCGTGGGTGCACGCCCAATAGGAACGAGTGGCAAAGTCAACAAGTTATGTAGGTTGGTGGAAGAGGCACATTTTGATCTCCTTGTTATCAGTGACAGCGACGTGCGAGTTCAATCCGACTACTTGCGGGACGTGGTTGCTCCCTTTGCTGATCCCCAGGTCGGTGCCGTCACCGTGTTGTTCCGGAGTCTCACCAGCCGCACTTTGGGAGCGACCCTCGACGCTGCGGGTTCGGCGGTCGAGTTTGCAGCCAGTGCGTTGCTTTCGCAAAAGTTGGAGGGCATTCAGTTCACACTTGGCGCTACCATGGCCACCACCAAGAAGCGTCTTGCCGGAATTGGCGGGTTCGAGGCCATTGCGAATCATTACGTTGATGATTATGAGCTAGGCAGGCGCATCGCGGCGCAGGGTTATCGTATTGAACTTTCGGAGATCCCGGTCTCGATGGTGTATCCGCGGGAGAGCTTGAGCCAGTTTTTCCGACACGAACTCCGCTGGACAATTGGATTGCGCAACGTTCGGCCCGGTGGACACGTTGCATTGGCCTTCACTTTCGGTCTGCCTTGGACGATCATGGCAGCGGCGCTCGCTCCCTCAACCAGCCTAGCGACGTTCTACATTCTTGCGTATCTATGTCTGCGATTCGCGGTCTATCTGACCGTCGGCGCGTGGGGCCTGCAGGATACAGTGGCGCAGCGCTATTGGTGGGCGGCTCCCGTGCGGGATGCGATAAGTTTTGCCGTGTGGGTTCAGAGCTTTATCTCAAGCCAGATCTGCTGGCGAGGACTTGAATTCCGAGTCAGGAAAGGCTTGTTAATTCCACGTTGCAAGCCACAGAAGGAGCCCGCTGGTTTCGTTTAAACAACATTGGTGAGCCATCGCCTTGGAAAACGGTCTCGTGGCAGCTAATAGTGATGGGCAGGATACGCCTGGGCTTGGCATCGGCGCTATGACCCGAATGGTTGCCAAGGCATATCGAATGGCTGACGCCATCCGCTCTGTAGGAGTGCCAGTCGTCATGGGCGGTCCCCACGTAACCGAAGAAGCCGATGAAGCTCTCGGTCGCGACGGCGGTCCGCGCCACGCCGATGCTGTTGCTTTAGGCGAGGCCGATGAAACCTGGCCCACGATTGTGAACGATGCCGCACGGGGCAAGCTAAGAGACGTCTATGCGCCCGTGGATGCAGATGGTAAACAAAAAAAACGAGTCTCAAGGAATATCCAGCGATCCCTTGGAATTCGATCGATCTTGACCAATTCAATCTCGTGCCAAAGCTCTTCAAGCCGCTGTTGGATCGCGTAGGAGAGGGCTGGGGAACTTTTCGCATCGTCCCGGTGGAATCGGGCCGCGGCTGCCCCTATGGATGTGAGTTCTGCACGGTTACAGGGTTTTTCGGGGTGTCGTTCGCCACAATTCCAAACGGGAACATTTCAGTATGCTGATCACGGCGATGACGGGTCTCGAATCCGCGAGCTGGCGAGCACCGGGGCGAAGGTGGAGTGGAGCGCGACAGGTCATCGCTACGCTGTGGCAGCGTAAATGAGGGCCCTTCGTACTGGCACACTCTGGCATGGTCGTTGTCTGCTTGCCCGCTTCCCTCTCGGCATAACTACAGCCTACGTCTCGGCTCACTGTGAGACCAACCTGGAGAATTGATGCGATGTAAAGCGAGCGCCGCCCAGTTTTCTGCATGCGAGAGGTTTTGATGAGGCACAGGGATTCTCGGCTACCATCTGGAAGATTCGCTCGCGAATCTGCTTGGTTACAGGCCTTCGACCGACCGGTTTACGCATGCGGGAGATGAGTCGCCAATAGAGCCGAAAACCGGCGCGGTGCCAGCGCACAACGGTTTCGGGCTTTACGACGATCAAAGCCTTCTTCCATGATGGCCGGAACCTCCGAAGGGCCACCCAGAACAGCTTATCCGTGGCGGCGAGAATGGGGCGGCGATGTCGCCGCTTAAACACCCCGAGCTGTTGACGCAGAGCAAGATTTTCAAGCAGCAAGACCT
>JACXTT010012521.1_pt1 | contig 11251 bp, 6 predicted proteins | sample 9270951 | NCBI WGS metagenome assembly JACXTT01 (sample SAMN15532306, study PRJNA645909) | rock metagenome | isolation source: weathered quartz diorite | place: Puerto Rico | collected 2017-06-21 | reverse complement strand
ACCGTTTCGCCTGCCCGGCGACTTACCGCTGTTGGTCAGCCCCTCGTATCATCTTTCCGTTGCCGCATGCCTCGTCACCGCTCGTGAACTATCAGCAGTTTCTGCCACGGGCTGCTAAGACTCACCGGCGACGCGGCCGCTCTGGACTCCCTGGGGTTCGTGTTGTCGGGTCAGGGGCAATATCAGGCAGCGCTATCTAAGTTCAGGGAAGCACTCCAAAGTGATCCGGATGAGCCTATCATCTACCTCCACTCGGCACACACATTAGAAAAAATGGGTCGGAGTAAGGAGGCCGAGAAAGACATTCGAAAGGCGCTGCAGCTCAGTTCCGGATGCAGCCTTCCACAGCAATGACGCCAATGCGGCGAGCGTTTCCGGGCTGCTCGAGTTTAACGAGGTTACCGGACAAGTGCTATATCGAGGACACCGGATCGCACGTAGGCTTAGCACCCCATCTCGCGTTCGCGCCCCCGCACTCACACCCACACGCCTCGACCACACACATGCCTCGCACAACACTGGCCGCTCCCAGTGGCTGCCCCTGGGGCCGAATCGACCGGGGGACTTCCATCCGTCATGTTCTCCCCACCAGCATCGACGCTCATCGATGTGACTTGTGTTTGCCGAATAGTTAATCACAAGGCCTTGTAGGGTGCATATTCCATCCCGCTATGTTCTCACCCCTCCCAAGGTTTGACCCCTGTTTTCTCCGGACTGTAATATCAAAGTAACCAGTTATCAGCACTCAGCACTCAGCATTCAGCCCCTGACCAATGTGATGGGATCAGACCAACGGGGCGGCACCACCACCCGTTGCTGGCTGAATGTTGACCGCTGAGCGCTGACTGCTAAACGGAAACCATGCCTCACGATCTGCCGAAATCGTACGAGCCAGGCGACATTGAAAAACGCTGGGCCGAGTACTGGATCAAGGAAAAGCTCTTTTCGGCGCCTACGCCGTCTGCGGGCGAGACCCGGCCTGTGTTCACGCTGCTGCTTCCGCCGCCGAACGTCACCGGACGCCTGCACATGGGGCACATGCTCAACCAGACGCAGATGGACATCATCGTGCGCTGGCACCGCATGCGCGGATTCCTGACGCTTTGGTTACCGGGCACCGACCACGCCGGCATTGCCACCCAGATGATGGTCGAGCGCCAGCTTGCCAGCGAAGGCAAGAAGCGCCGTGACCTGGGCCGTGAGGCCTTTGTCGAACGCGTCTGGGAGTGGAAGCGGCACTACGGCGGCGCGATTCTCGACCAGATGAAGCGGCTGGGCGCGTCAGTTGACTGGGATCGCGAATATTTCACCATGGACGACAACCTTTCTCACGCCGTGCGCGAGGTTTTTGTCCGCCTGCATGAAGAAGGGCTGATCTATCGCGGCAAATACATCGTCAACTGGTGCCCGCGTTGCGGGACAGCGATCTCCGATCTCGAAGTCAAGCACGAAGAAGTCCAGGGAAAGCTGTACGAGATCCACTACCCGGTCGTCGGCACAAACGAGTTCATTGTCGTCGCCACGACTCGCCCGGAGACCATGCTGGGCGACACCGCAGTCGCGGTCAACGAGAAGGACGAGCGTTACAAGCATCTTCGCGGAAAGAAAGTGTTCCTGCCGTTGATGAATCGGGAGATCCCCATCATCACCGATGAGTTGGCCAATCCCGAGTTTGGCACTGGCGCCGTGAAGGTCACTCCGGCCCACGATCCCAACGACTTCCAGGCGGGCTTGCGACACAACCTGCCTCAGATTGACGTGATGGACGAGCACGCGCACATGAACCAGAACGCCGGCCCTTATGCCGGATTGAGCCGTTTTGCTGCGCGTGAGCGTGTTCTTGAAGATCTGCGCAAGCAAAACTTCCTGGTTGGGGAGAAGGACTACACAATTGCCCTTGGAAAGTGCGACCGCTGCGGAACCGTGGTTGAGCCGCGCCTTTCAACCCAGTGGTTTATCAAGATCAAGCCGCTGGCCGAGCGGGCGACCGAGGTCGTGGAAAACGGCGAGATCACGATCGTTCCCGAAAACTACAAACAGATTTACCTGAACTGGATGCACAACATCCACGACTGGTGCATTTCGCGGCAGTTATGGTGGGGGCACCGCATTCCCGCGTGGCATTGCCAGTGTGGGGAGATTGTGGTCGCTCGTGAAACGCCGGTGAAATGTCCGAAGTGCGGCGATGCGGAACTGAAGCAGGATACAGATGTGCTGGACACGTGGTTTTCGTCCGGGCTGCTGCCATTTACGACTCTTGGCTGGCCGGAAAAGACGCGCGATCAGGAAGTCTTTTATCCCACCACGCTGTTGATCACGGCCTACGAGATTCTGTTCTTCTGGGTGGCGCGGATGATCATGTTCGGCTGCCACTTCATGCAGGATCACCACCAGGACCCAGTGCTGAAGCAAGCTAGTGGTTGCGCAGAAAAGAAAGACGACAGCGTACCGTTCCGCCAGGTCTACATCCACGCCCTGGTGCGCGACGCGGACCGGCAGAAGATGTCGAAGACAAAAGGGAATGTGATCGACCCGCTGGATATCATTCAGCGCTTCGGTACCGATGCGACCCGCTTTACCCTGGCCGCAATGGCAGCTCCGGGCACGGACATCGCCTTCAGCGAAAGCCGCACCGATGGGTATCGGGCGTTTGCCAATAAGATATGGAATGCAGCGCGGTTCATGTTTATGAATGTGGACCGAGTGGAGCCAGAGCTTCGACCCGGCCCGGGAGCGGTTCAATCCGATCTGTTGGAAGACGTTTGGATTCGCTCGCGCTTCAATCGTGCTACCAAGGACGTGAATGAGGCGCTCCGCGACTACCGGTTCCATGAGGCAGCGAACCGCATTTACGATTTTTTCTGGGGAGATTTTTGCGACTGGTACATTGAGCTGATCAAGGGGCGGCTGAACGCAGAAGGCCCTGCGGGAATAGAGTCCGCGAGCGTTGCCTGTCGCAATCTGATGAACCTGTTTGAAGCTTCGCTGAGGCTCTTGCATCCAGTCATGCCGTTTATTACGGAAGAAATCTGGCAGGCGATCTACGATGTCAATCCGCCGTTGAAATCCGTGGCGTTGGCCGCCTATCCCCAGGCCGATGAATCGGAGTTCAATCTTGCGGCCGAGACGAACATGGCGATTCTGCAGGATCTGATCGTTGCCGTGCGCAATCTGCGGGCTGAGTTGAAAGTGGAGCAAAAGCAGAAAGTGCCAATCCAGGTTTTCAGTCAGGAAACTGAAATCTTGTCGCTGTTCGAGCAAAACCGCGGTGCGCTTGAACGCTTGGCCAATGTCGAAAGTATGACGTTCGTGGAGAGTTCACTGTCGAAATTATCGGGAGCGCGTCACACGGCGCGATTCGACGTGCATGTTGTCTACGAGAAGAAGATTGACGTCGTTGCCGAACGAGAACGCCTCAAGAAAGAGCTGGAGCAGCTTGAAAAGGAAATTGGCAACGGCCAGCGCCAGTTGAGTAATGAGCAGTTTCTTGCCAAGGCGCCGCCGAAAGTAGTTGAAGGCATGCGGGCCCGGGCGCAGGAACTGGCTGTGTTGCAGAAGAAAGCGCAGAGTAAGCTGGATGAGCTGAATTGCACCTAGAGGCGTTGGCGGGCGAGGGCGCCCGCCCTACACGAGCAACTATGGAGTGGAACGGGCGCCGCATTTCCGCGATTGTCGAGAACGCGCTGCTGGAGGATCGGGCCACCAGCGATGCGACCAGCTATGCCTGCATCGACCCCAGCCTGCGGGCCGCCGGAACCATCGTGGCCAAACAGGATTGCATTCTTGCGGGGGTGGGCTGCGTGCCGCGGATTCTCGATGTTTACGCCGCGCTGGATGGGGCCGTCACCTCGCACTACGAAGTCACCAGCCATCCCGAAGTGTTCGACGGCGTGCGCCTACACGACCGTCAGACCGTCGCAGTGATCCGCCACAATGCGCGCGTCATTCTTTCCTGTGAGCGGGTAATTCTCAATTTCCTGCAGCGGCTTAGCGGAATTGCCACCCTGACCCGCAAGTTCGTGGACGCGGTTTCCGGAACCAAAGCCCGCATCCTCGACACCCGAAAGACGGTGCCTGGCCTGCGGGTGCTCGATAAATACGCCGTGCGCTGCGGTGGTGGGCAGAATCATCGCCTTGATCTGTCTGACGGTGTACTCATCAAGAACAATCACATTGCCCTGGCAGGAGGGATTGCACCCGTGCTGGAACGAGCCCATCGCAACCGGCGGGGATCGCAGCCGATCGAAGTCGAAGTGCGAACGCTAGCGGAGCTGGAAGAAGCTCTCAAGCACGGCGCAGAAGCGATGCTGTTGGACAACATGCCGGTCGAGCAGGTGAGGGAGGCAGTCGCGCGTTGCGCTCACGGCGAGCGGCACATCCCCGTGGAATGCTCGGGAGGGATCAGCCTGGAAAATGTGCGAGCCTACGCTCTGACCGGGGTGGATTTCATCTCTGTCGGAGCGCTGACCCATTCGGCAGTAGCCGTAGATATGAGCTTGCGGGTGACACCAGTCTGAAGAAGCTTGTCAGCTCTCAGCCATCGGCTTTCAGCGAGAGATTCGGCCTGAATTGTTCTTTCTGCTTTTCTCCCGCATAATTCCCCGCATCAGGAAAGCAGCTCCAGGCCGGGATTCCAGGCAGAGTGTACGGGCGCGGGCGCCCGGGCTACACAGCCTTGCGCCGCAGAAGACGGATCTGCGTCTGGGGCGGATTGTGCGCCTGCTGATGGACAATGCCACCGTCGTTGTAAGCGGCACCAAAATTGCCGGCGAGATCGGCACCAGTCGCACGGAGGTCTGGCGGCTGGTGCAACAACTGCGCATGCTCGGGGTTGAGGTTGCGGGGCATCCTGCGACCGGTTATCAGCTTAAGGCCGTGCCTGATTTGCTGTTGCCTGACATGCTGGCGCCTTTTCTTAAGGGCACCATTTTCGGCCAGGAAATTCACCACTATTACAAAACCGGGTCTACCAGCAGCGAAGCTATGGAGAGTGCGAGTGCCGGCGCGCCGGAAGGCAGCGTCTTCGTGGCCGAGGAACAGACCGCGGGACGGGGCCGCGGCGCGCATCAGTGGGACTCGGCGCCGTCGGCGGGTATCTACTGCTCGGTGGTGCTGCGTCCGCTGTTACCTCCATCGGAGGCTCTGGTTCTCTCGCTGGCGGCTGGTCTCGCGGTACATGCGGCAGTTCAACAGGTGGACTCCCGGGTTCTGCCCGATCTCAAGTGGCCTAATGATCTGTTGATCGAAGGCAAGAAATTCTGCGGCGTCCTCACCGAGATGAATGCGGAAGCCACTCGTGTCCGCCACATTGTGGTGGGGATCGGTGTCAATGTGAACCAGACACAGTTTCCGGCTGATTTACAGCAGACCGCCACATCTTTGCGTCTAGCCAGCGGCACGGAGTGGTCGCGGGTGGACCTGTGTGCGGCTTTGTTAAAATCGCTCGACCGTGAATATCGCGATCTGCTGCAGAAGGCGGGAGCGCACGAGTCGATTCTGCAGCGATTTCAGGAACGGTCGTCGTCGTCGCGGGGCCGGCAAGTGCAGGTGGAAGAGAACGGCGGCTTCGAAGGCGTGACCGAAGGTCTTGATCCGCGCGGGTTCCTGTTGGTGCGAACCGCGCAAGGCGTGCGAACCGTGCTGAGCGGAACGGTAAGCTTGAAGCGGGAAAATGAGCATTCGTGATGCTTCTTGTTCTTGATGTCGGCAATACCAACACGGTGCTCGGAGTCTTCGCCAGGGCAGCGAAAGGCGACGGCGCCGCTTCGCCCCGCTATGAGCACATTGTGGCAAACTGGCGTGTGGCTACTATCGCAACGCAGACTGTGGACGAATACGGCGTGCTCTTCCGCAATCTGTTTGCCATGGAAAAGATTGAAGTCAAGGGCATCGGCGGGATCGTAATTTCCTCCGTTGTGCCACCGCTTGATTCCACACTGCGCCAGGTCTGTGAACGTTACTTCAACACCAAGCCGTTGTTTATCGAACCCGGCGTCAAGACCGGCATGCCGGTGCTGTATGACAATCCCGCAGAGGTCGGCGCGGATCGCATCGTGAATTCAGTCGCGGCGTTTGAAAAGTTTGGCGGACCGTGCGTGGTCGTGGATTTCGGCACGGCGACTACATTCGATTGCGTATCTGCCAAAGGAGAGTACCAGGGGGGCGTGATCTGTCCGGGCATCGGCATTTCGGCGGATGCGCTGTTTGAAAAAACGGCGCGGTTGCCGCGTGTAGACATCCGCAAGCCCGCCCGGGTCATCGGCAGCACGACGGTAGGAAGCCTGCAGTCGGGCCTTTACTACGGCTACCTCGGACTGGTGGACGGAATCCTGGAACGCTTGCTCGAAGAAATGGGCAAAGAAACCACAATCGTGGCTACCGGAGGGCTGGCGGGACTCATCGGGACGGGATCGAAGTACATCAAGCACGTGGACGATTTACTCACGCTGGAGGGGCTACGTCTCATTTGGGAGCGGAATGCAGTCGCGAAGTCCGGCCGTGAGGCCTCATCCACTAACCCTTCGCCGGCATCGCCTGCACCCGGCCGCAAGCTCCGGTCCCGCTGAGTGGTTCGTGGAAAACTACTTCAATTATTTCACCGAAATCGAAGAACATTTTCAGCGGCGACGGAGTGGGATCCTGTTGCTTTCAACTTTAGACTGGGCGCTGATTGAAACCTGGAAGGATGCGGGCATTCCACTCGAAGCTGTATTGCGTGGGATCGATGTTGCCTTCGAAAGCCACGAGAAGCGCCGCTCCAAACGCAAGATCAACGGTTTGGCCTATTGCGCGCAAGCTGTGCTGGCCGCTGCTGAAGAGATGAAGGAGGCCGCCGTGGGCGTGTCCAGCGGCGAAAAGGAGAAGCCCACGGGATTTCAGGCCGGAGAGATCGTAGTTTTTCTCCGGCGCAATGCTGACCAGCTCCTCGCTGCAACGCTGCCGGAACGGCCCGGTGTTTCCGCGCCGGCACTGGCCCGGGAGGCGGCCGCCACGCTGCGCGCAATCGCTTCGGAAATGGAAGCTGCAAAGAGTGCTCCGCGGCTGGAAGATTTGGAACGCAGGCTCACCGTGCTGGAGGGAAAATTGTTCGCGGCCCTTCTGGCGGGAGCTGCCGATGATGAGGTCGTCGCTGTGCGCGCGGAGGCTGATCGTGAACTGGCCCCCTACCGGCGTAAAATGCCGGCCGCACAGATTGATCAACTGCAAAGGCAGTTCATCCACAAGAAGTTACTGGATAAGTACGGGCTGCCGCGACTGAGTTTGTTCTATATGTGAAGCCCACGTGGGGCGGAAGCTCTTGTCCGACGCTTTTTAGAAGCAGCTTTTAGCCGACTCACATCACCACGTCGCGGGGTTCAAGCTAATGGCTAAAGGCTAAGAGCTAAGAGCTGCTTTACTCAAAAGCGGCGGACAAGAGTGTCCGCCCCACACAATCCAAATCTTTAAGTGTCTGTAGAATCAGGTCTTGGAACTGACCATTGAAAAGCTCGTCTACGGCGGCGACGGCCTGGCTCGCTTGCCCGCCGATGACCACGGTCGAGGCAAAGCTGCGTTCATGTCCTTCGTTCTGGAGGGCGAAAAGGTCGAAGCCGTTCTGGTCGAACAAAGGCCTGGTTTCGTGCGTGCCCGAGCTGACCAAATTTGCGCGGTCTCGCCACAACGCATCGCGCCAGGATGCCAGTATTTTCAGCGGTGCGGCGGCTGTCACTACCAGCACACTGGCTACGACCATCAGCTCGAGATCAAAGCCGCGATTCTGAAGGAAAATCTACGCCGCATCGCGAAGCTTGAGCTTGACACCGAACTGGAGATCCATCCTTCTCCTCCGTGGAACTACCGCAATCGCACCCGGCTGAGGGTTCACGGCGTTCCGGAATTCGCGCTGGGCTATTACAAGTTCAATTCGCACGAGCTGTTGCCGGTGGAGCAGTGCCCCATCAGTTCGCCGTTGATCAACCGGGCGATTACTGCCGTGTGGCAACTCGGACGCACCGGTGATGTGCCAGCGGAAATCAGGGAGATTGAATTCTTTACCAATGCGGATGATACGCAACTGCTAGTGGAGGTGTATTGCTCGCCGGTACTCACGAATGTGGCCGACCAATTCGCCACGGACTTGCAGACTGCGCTGCCGGAAACATGTGGTGTGGTGTTTTTCGAGGTTCGCGGCGGAAAGGCCGAGATTCGAGGCGATCCACAACGACTCGCCGTCAGCGGCGTTGATCATCTTACTTATACGACCAACCTTGCTTCCTATCGCGTTAGCGCTGGAGCATTTTTTCAGGTTAATCGCCATTTGGCTGACGAGCTGGTGAATATTGTCGTTGCTGAGAACGCCGGTGCTGCCGGGACAGCGCTTGATCTCTATGCCGGCGTTGGGCTTTTCTCTTTAGTGCTAGGTTCGGTTCCAAATCGGGAATTTGAACGTGTGATTGCGGTTGAGTCGTCACCGACTTCTCATGCCGATCTGCTATACAATTCGCCAGCTAACGTGAAGGCGGTCCGCGCCACCACGGAACAGTATCTGGAAAATGCAGCGGGTAAGTTGCGTCCCGAGTTGGTAGTTGTGGATCCCCCGCGCAGCGGGCTCGGTGAACGAGTGATCCAGGGCTTGGTGAAGTTGAGAGCGCCGCGAGTGGTTTACGTTTCCTGCGATCCCGCTACACTCTCTCGTGATCTGGCTCGCTTGCTGCAGTCGGGATACCGCGTGCAGAAGGCGCATCTGGTAGATCTATTTCCCCAGACATACCACCTGGAGAGCGTGTTCCAGTTCGTCCGCTAGCTGAGGCCACGGGGGGACAGCCGCCCTCGGCTGTCCAGGGGAGCAACGCTCCGCTATTTGCTCTCCGCAATCAATGTCGAGCTCTGCTCGACTGAACAGCCGCTTGCGGCTGTTGCCACCTGAACCGTGGCGGATTCTCTCTTGTGAACTCACACGCCAACTCGAACCCAATGCCGCGGCAATCGTCCGGCGGGCGGCAGCCGCTGCTTTGGGCTGCCTTGACCTTTGCCACCGGAATTGTCACCGGGGTCTACGCCTGGCGGCCGCCGGTTTGGTGGGTGGCGGCATGGATCGTGGTTGTAGCCTCAGGCACATACTTGGTCCGACGGCGGGGTCGCTCCGCTTTCATACTGGGATTGGGCGCGCTGTTTATGTTGGGAGCTTTCATGGTTCAACTGTCCGGTAGGGACAACCCCGGCGATCCCCAATTGTTTCAATTTGTCGATGGTTCGGAAGTCGTAGTTACCGCTCATGTCACCAGGGAAGGAACTCTTCAACAGGAAGACTCCGGCGACGTCCGCCAGCGCCTGGATCTCGAAATCGAACAAATCGGCAGAGGTAGCGAAAGATTCGAAGTCCATTCCGGTTTGCGGGTCAGCGTCTACGACCAGCGCGAGAAGGGGTATCCCGTACAAGAGTCCGGCATCTCGACGGTACACCTGTGCCACTACGGCGAGCGCTTGCGTTTTCCGGCCAAACTCTCCGCACCGCGCAACTTCCGCAATCCCGGCGCATTTGACTACCGAGCTTACTTGAGGGAAAACGGGATCGCCGCACTGGCTTCCACGAAATGGGCAAGCGTTGAGGTTCTTCCCGGATTCTCCGGCAGCCGGGTTGAACTCTGGCGCTCGCGAATCCATCGCAGCATCATTGAAAAAGTTCACGCCTTGTGGCCGCCCGAAGCCGCACTGATGGACGCCATGGTGATCGGCGAAGACGCCTTTATCAATCGTGCGACCCGCATGGACTTCCAACGATCGGGTACTTACCATGTGCTGGTGGTCTCAGGAATGAACGTGAGTATCCTCGCCCTGGTGACCTTCTGGTTCCTGCAGCGGCTGCGCATGAGTGATCCGATTGCGGGAACGATCACGGTCTCGCTGATGGTGGCGTACGCCTTTCTGACCGCGCTCGGCGCTCCCGTCTGGCGAGCCACGTTAATGCTGGCGCTCTATCTCGGCGCGCGATTGCTCTATCGCGAAAAGTCGATGCTCAACGCGATCGGGGCCGCGGCATTAGGCCTTATGGTCGTCAATCCGCGAGTGCTGTTCGGAGCCAGCTTCCAATTGACCTTCCTGTGCGTGTGGCTGGTTGCGGCAGTGGGCATCCCTATCCTGGAGCGCACCACACTGCCCTTCGCCAAGGGCTCGCGACATGTGGGTTCAACGTCCTATGACTATGTCCTACCGGCGCAAGTAGTGCAATTCCGGTTGGACCTGCGAATGATCGCTGGTCGCCTGCAGCGTTTCTTGGGCCATCGAGTTCCATTGCCGGCGCTCGCGGTATCCTCACGCGTGCTGCTTGGCGCCGGCGAGTTGCTGATGATCTCCGTCATCATGCAGATTGGCCTGGCACTGCCAATGGCGTACTACTTTCATCGCACTACGGTAGTGGGCCTGCCGGCCAACATGCTGGTGGTGCCGCTGATGGAGCTTCTGATGCCCGCCGCCATAGCTGCAATGGCGCTCAGCTATTTTTCGTTCGCCCTGGCGAGGATTCCCGTGCTCATTGCAGGTGCTGCACTCGAGGGAATTGCCGGCACGGTGCGCAAGCTGGGCGGGCTGCGTGTGGCTGATCTCCGCGTGCCGACGCCGGGGATTGCGGTGATTGTGTTGTCCGCGCTGTCAATTGGGTTAGCCATAGCGCTGGTCCGCCGTCGTTCCTTCCTCGCGGTGGCCGGATTGGCCACTCTAGGCGCCAGTGCATTGTGGATTTCCACGGTTCGGCCTCATCCTCAGATTCGTCCCGCTATACTGGAGATGACTGCGATCGACGTCGGCCAGGGAGATTCGATTCTGCTGGTGTCACCCAATGGCCGCACCTTGCTGGTGGACGCCGGCGGTTTGCCTCGCTGGGTGCATTCGGATCTGGACATGGGCGAGGACGTCGTCTCACCCTATCTGTGGTCGCGGTCTATCAGCCGCCTGGACGCTGTGGCGATCACGCACGCGCACGCCGATCACATGGGCGGCGCGGCCGCGATTCTGGCCAACTTCCGCCCACGCGAGTTGTGGCTGGGGGATTTTTCAGACCCGGAGATGGCGCCCTTACTCCGGCAAGCCGCCGAACTGGGGGTGCGCGAGGTTCATCATCAGGCAGGTGATAGCTTCGACCTTGGCGGAGCTGACATCCGCGTCCTTGCACCAGAGGCCCGCAATATCGGAGGACGGCGCAACGACGAGTCTCTGGGCATGAAACTTGTCTACGGAAAGACGTCAACCATGCGGGAAGGCTGTGCGGAGCGAAAAA
>JACXTT010012520.1_pt1 | contig 11251 bp, 10 predicted proteins | sample 9270951 | NCBI WGS metagenome assembly JACXTT01 (sample SAMN15532306, study PRJNA645909) | rock metagenome | isolation source: weathered quartz diorite | place: Puerto Rico | collected 2017-06-21 | reverse complement strand
ACTGGAGTATGTGCCCATCACGTGACGAATCGGAAAACCGGCCGTGCTCAATGACAATACCTGGCAAACGCTCGGGCGCGCCAGCGCGCAAGGTCTGCGCACTGACTGACGCGGTCCCAGCCAGGCAGAAGAGCAGCGCTATCCATGGGCTTTTGCTACGCATGGGCAGACTCCACCCGGTTGCGGCCGTTGGCCTTGGCCTGGTACATGGCCATGTCAGCCCGGGCAATCAAAGCATCGATGGTGTCGCCGCTGGAACGGTTGGTTGTCACACCAATGCTGACCGTGCAACCCTCACCCGGCTCGGGCGCGTCACAGGCCTCGCGGATGCGCTGGGCCACCGCCAGTGCATCGACCAGGCTGGTCTCGGGCAGCAAGGCGACAAACTCTTCGCCACCAAAGCGTGCCAACAGATCGGGGCGGCGCAGCAGGCGCTGCACCTTGGACACGAATTGCGTCAGCACGCGGTCCCCGCCCAAATGGCCATACGTATCGTTGACACGCTTGAAATGGTCCAGGTCCATGATCAGCAATGCCATGCTGTGGCCATGGCGCTGGCTGCGCTCCAACTCGATGGCGCACAGCTCGTTCATGTGGCGGCGCGTCAATGCATTGGTCAACGAGTCATGCGAGGCCAGGTAGGCCACCTCAGCATGCAGGCGCTCGGCGGCCAGCAACACCAGGCTGACCGCCAACAGCACGACAAAGAACGCAAACGCCGTGAGGTAGACCAGTTGCTGGGGCGTACTATCAAAAATGCTGTTGCCCGGCGGGAGTATCGCCAAAGTCAGCAGCCGCATGATGATGATCAGAAACATCGTGACCAGCACCGCCATGGTCAGCCGTTTGGCGAATGACGGGGGCTTTTGTTTGCGCAGCAGGTCGGCAAAGGCCAGAAATAGGCAGGCGGCCAGGGAGTTGGACAGCGTCAATCGCACCGCAAAATTGGAATCCACAAAGGTAAACCACATCTGCGCCAACATGACAACGGCAATCAATGCCAGCCACGGGCCAACGCGGGGCACCACGCCAAAGAAGCGCTGCGCGCCGACATAGGTCAACAGGAATGCCATTGGAAACAGCAGGCGTGGAATCGTGATGGCCACGACTGTGGGGAAGTAGCCCAGCCCAAAGGCCAGCACACTGCTGATGGCCGCCATGACGCAGGCCGTGCCCCACTCGGCCAGCCCTTTGATTGCCGGTGGATAGCTGCGCTTGAGGGAAAACAGAATGATGGCCATGAACCCACTCATGACGCCGGCCAGCAGGACAACGGTGCGGGGGTCAATGGGCATCATGCAGATGTTGATTCAGTGGTCTGCAACCATTATTGCACTGCGTCCTTCAAAAACGCCAGCTGTGTCATGATGCTGCCGTGCCCCACACCGGGAACCACTTGCAGCTGCGCAACACCTGGCCGGAAGCGGCGCAACAGCGCCTCGGTACTGGCAAACGGTATGACTTCATCATGCTCGGCGGCCAACAACAGGGTGGGCGCCTGCACCCTGGGTGCGTAGTTACTCGATTCGAAGGTATCGAGCATCAGCCAACGAACCGGAATATAGGGGTAGCGCTGCGCTGCCAGGTCCACCAGACTGGCATAGGGCGTGACCAACACCAGGCGCGCAACCGGCCGCGCACTGGCCACCTGCACGGCCAGGCCTGTGCCACATCGTCGGCATTGCCCCCGTAGTAAACCAGTGCCTGGTGGCCCTTTTGCTCGCGAGCGGCAACATAGACTGCTGTGCCGTTGACCACCAAGCTGCGTGTCTCGGGCTGGCCGACGGGTGAATGGTTGTGGGGAAAGTAGATCTGCGCACGCTGCTGGCTAAACAACAAGCCACAAAACCCCGCATAAGCCACAAGGCACAGGCTAACAAGAGCCACCAGGACCCAGCGCAGGTGCTTCCAGATGGCACTCACGTCTTGCGCCCCACCAACTTGGCAACCCAGATGCCGCCCAGCAGGCCAAAGGCATGGGCCTCCCAGGACACGCCGGACTGCGTCGGCAGCACACCATACAGCGTCGGCCCCCAGACCGCCAGCACCAGGCAGGACAACAGCAATGACCCGATGCGCCTTTCAAACACACCGCAAAACAGCAGGTAGCCAAAATAGGCAAACACCACACCGCTGGCCCCAATGTGCACGGCCGATCGGCCGAACAGCCAGGTGCCGATGCCGCTGACAAGGGTTCCAATGACGGTCACCAGCCAGAAGTGGCGGGGGCTGCGAAGCATGACCAGGCCGCCAAAGATCAACAGGCCGCAGATGTTGGCATACAAGTGGTTGAAGTTGGCATGCAAAAACGGCGCCAACACGATGCCCCACAGGCCCTGCTCGGTGCGCGGCACGATGCCATAGGCCGACAACCTGCCCCCCAACACCAGGTTGTTGGCCAGGCTGGCAAGCCCCAAGGCAGCTACCACCATGGCCAGGCTGGCGCAGCGCTGGCGCAGGTCTCGGCCACGCAGGGCCAGGGAACGGGAAAACGACATGAAATCCTTGATGGCGCGTAAGCACAACACGGGCAAGGGCCAGATTGTGCCAGCCTAAATCTGCCGAAAAAGGTCTTTGATCTCCAACAGCAACGGGTAGTAGTTGGGATGCCGCTCGACATCCTGATTCCAAGCCAACCCGCGTTCGATCAGATCGTAGCTGCGGATGCAGGTGGAGCCTGGCAGCCATGTACCATCCGCCGCCTTTTCGCGCCCCAGAACCCAGATGGTGTCGGAGATGGCAATGGCCGTGGCTATGTCATGGGTGGTGACGATCAGGGTGTTGAATTCATTGACCGTCGACACCTCCTGGATCAATTCCACCGTCCTTTGCTTCATGACCACGTCAAGCCCCGAAAAAGGCTCGTCCATCAGGATAAAGTGCGTGCTGCACAGCATCTGCTGGATGATGGCAATACGCTGGCGCTGCCCGCCCGACAACTGCGCGGGGTACAAATCCTTCTGCTCCAACAGGCTGAACCTTTCCAGCAGTTGGACAATGTCATCCGCCGTCTTGTGCAAAGGGGCCGCCGCCAGTTTCAGGTTGCCCCACACGGTGCGGTGCTCCAGCAGTGGGTAGTTCTGAAACACCACACCCACATCGCCGGCGGCAACGGCCTTGCGCGCGCCATTGAGCCCCACATGGCCCGTGCTGGGTGCCTGCAGACCCGCAATACAGCGAAACAGCTGGGTCTTGCCAACGCCCGACGGCCCCAACAGACTGACCACCTGCCCCTGGGCCATGCCTGGGCGCACGATGTTGTCGATCGCCAGGTTGATGTTGCGCAGGATCTGCTTGTTGCCATAGCACAGGCCCAGGTTGTCAATGGTCAACAGGCGTTGCTCGGTCTTGTACTCTGGAATGCTTTGCGTCATGTTCAAGCTTTGGCGTGCGACAGCCGCACATAGGGGCACATCAGGTCTCGAAACCACTGCAACAGGTAGTCCTGTGCCAGGCCATAGGCCAGTATGGTGATCTGAATGGCAAAGACAGCTGCCAAATGGAAGTGCCGGTTCTGGTTGAGCAGCAAGGTGCCAATACCCCCTTCAGATCGCACCAGGCCTTCCACCATGGACAGCAGGGTCCAGCCCATGGCCGCGTTTTGCCGCACCAGATCCAACATGTCGGCCAGCTTGCCACGCAGCAGGGTCTCATACAGCATGCGCCAGGAGCTCAGACGCAAGGTACTTGCGTAGTCAACGTCCTGCTGCGTCACCGAATCGACGGCGGACAGCAAATTGGTCAGCAGGAATACCGTCATGCCAAAGGTCAACAGACACAGCTTGAGAGCCGCACCATCTGCCGTCCACAGGGTGAATAGAAACGTGATTCCAGCAAAGCCCAGGAAACGCAACGCCGTCAGCCCTTTGGCAGCCGACCGAAAGAACGACATGGTGCTCAGCGTTGCAATGGCAACCGCGATCAAGGTGGACCAGGCAATAGCCTTCAGGATCGTCAACGCACTGGCCGCAAGCTCCAGCAGCAAGCCGTGGTTGGCTGCCATGTCTTTCCAGGCCACTGCAATTTCAATTGGCGTTGGAATGATGGCGCTGGGCGAGCAGGCCCACAGCACCAGCAGCAGGACCAGTTGCCCTGCGACCAGGACCAGGCCTGTGTTCCAGGCGGCAAACGGGGTGAAGGCGCGCGCAACCGCGCGCAGGGGGATGGATGTCATGGGAAAGATGCCTTCAGCCGGCGTAGCGCCACGGTTGCGGCGCTGCGCCGGCCCAGGTTCAAATGGCAGTCTGATTGGTCTTGAGCAGGATGATCTCAACCCGGCGATTCTTGGCCCGGCCATCGGCCCATTTGTTGTCGGCAACCGGCACGGCGTCGCCAAAGCCGCGGGTGCGCACACGGTCCACCGGGAAGGTGGAGGCGGCGTTTTGCACGATCCAGTTTTTGACGGCATCGGCACGGGCCTTGGACAGCGTCAGGTTGGACTCCGGGTTGCCCACGTTATCGGTATGTCCATTGATCTGCACGGACAGGCCGGTGATGGAAATCTGGTTCAACACATCATCCAGCACGGCCGCCGCTTGTGGCGTGAAGCTGGCCTTGCCCGACATGAATTCAATCGAATAGGCCTTTTTGGCAAAGGTACCCGTCACCACCGCATTGGCGTTGAAGACACCGGCGTCGGCCTTGGCAGTATTGGTGGACTTGGCCAGCAGGGCCTCGACATAGCTCGTGTTGACCACATCACCGTAAGGCAATGGCACGGGCATGGCATCGGGGTAGTACTGGTGGTCAATGGCGCCAAACACGGTGTAGACACGTTTGAACAGGTTGTCGTTGCCATTCAAGCCAAACAGGTAGGCGTTGTCACCCAGACCACTGGTGGTGGAACCGCCCAGGCCATTGGAGCCAGTGAAGTACTTCTTCCAATAAGCTGCGTCTTCTTCCTTGAAGACCTTGGCATTGATGGCAGCACCGCGGCTTAAGGCCTCGTCGCTGTTGCGAACCATTTCTCCGCCTTCAAATGCTGCTGCCAGGAAGTTCTGTACCAGGATGGGGTTCTTTTCCATCCAGGCTTTGTTACCGATCACCGTGGCCGGCATTTGCCAGCGGTATTCCGCCGTAGAGGCAACGGCCGCAATGCCCGCACAAGCCTTGCCGGGTTTGGCACATTCTGTGGTTACCTTGACGTCGCCAGGGGTCCAGGTTGCGGTGCCGTTTTGTGTGACCTTGCGCTTCTCGCCGGTCAGGCGACCATTGGACACTACGGGGCGGACTTCCGAATAGCCGGCAATCAGTTTCTCATCGGCTTCGGTGAAGGCGCTGACCGCGACGAAGTTCATCGCGTCGGGGTCATAGGTCTTGCTGTCGGCATTGATGGGAATGCCGTTGTCGGTGGCCCACTTGAAGCAGATGTGCAAGTCGCCATCGCGCTCCACGCCACCGATCAAGGCACCGCGGGCCAGTTGCGGGTTGGTCTTCACGGCAGCGGGCAGCATGCATTTGTCTTCACCCCGGCTATAACCCAGGGAGCCGACCACCTGCACCGACTGACCCAACTTGCCCATGGCTTCGTTGGTGGCAGCTGAATAGGCCGGGTAGCCGATGCCCTTGATGACGACAAAGGCCAGGCCTTCGCTGGGGTTGGGGTTGCCCGCCGCCAAGGACTTGGCAAAGGCCACCTGCTGCGCAGTCATTTGCGCATAGTCGTCCTGGCGTTCCAAGGCGACCTTCACACCATGGCGGGCCATGGCACTACCCGGTGCCGTGGTCACGTCACCATTGGCATACATCAGGCCGGTCGCGGCATTCCAGGCCAGGGTCTGCACCTTGAGTACGTAGTCGGAGTTGGCGGCCGGCAGATTCAGTGTGGACAGATCAGGCCCACCCACAGCGGCCTGCTGCGCAGCGCTTGTGGGCAGGTCGATCTTGGGCGGTACGCTGGCAGCGACCTGCGTCCTGGCGTCCAGGTAGCCATTGTGGTTGGCCACATAACCCACGGCGCCAACAATGGTGGCAATGATGAGGGCCTTGCCCCCGGCTTTGATTTTCATGATGTTTCTCCAGTCAAATACAGTCCGCCAAATTACGGACGCTTGAAAAATTTGCGCAAATCGTCTTCACCACCTGCTGCGCTGGCAGGCGTTGTCGTTGTCCCCAGGTTTTCCAGCATCAGGCGCTTCTCTCCGCCCAATACCAGTGAGTCGGCACGCTGCTCCCAGGCGCTGAGCTTTTCCAGCGCAGCAACGTCATAGACACCGTTTTGCAGATCCATGCCCTCAAGAATGGACTTGGTGGTATCCATGAAGTCGTCAATCTCTCCCAGGCGTTGGCCATAGTCAGCCACGGTGAACTCCATGGCCTGGTCAAACAGTTCTTTCTCCGGGCCGGAGCCGCGCAAGATGGACATGGCACCATTCATGGCACGGCTGGCCTTGATGATGGCCTCGCGTTCGTCGGACCGAACCTGCACCTCTTCGGTGAGGTCGGCAATGGTGACCGCAGTCGCCTCCTGGTACTTCTTGAGCGCGCGGTACAGGATGGTCATCTTGTCCAGCATCTGCTGGTAGGTGATATTGGACTTCTCCAGGCGCCCGGCCGAACGTGCCTGCAGTGAAAACTGCATTTGCATGCCACGGTCTTTGGCCACGGCAGCCGTACGCATGGCGTTGTCCATGTTGTTCTTGTTCTTCTCGATGCGTTGCTTGATGAGCGTGATCTGGCCATTGAGCGCGGCCACGTTGCGGTCCATCACCACTTTCTTGCTTTTGAGCGTGTCGATGTAGTTGCGCATGATGCCGATGGGGTCGATTTCGACGATCTTGCCCGTCACGGCACGCATGGCGCTCTTGAAGATAGCGCTGACCGCCGTCTGGAAGCTGCGGCTGGTCAGCACATAGATCAATGCAAACAGCAACGCGCAACCAGCCGTCAACACAATGGCCTTGCCGACCACGGCAATGGCCATGTCCAGCAGGTTGAGAATGGACGGCAACAGTGACTTCGCCAGCGCGTAGAGCCCCAGGGCGAGCACGCCGATGGTGATCATGCCGGTGGTGCCCTCCGGGCGGTCCCAAAAGTGTTTGGGTTTGTATTCAGTGATATCGGACATGGTGTTCCTCTGATTGAAAATGGGATAGGCGGTACTCAGGCCAACAAGGCACCGAGCGTTGCCTTTTTGCCCACAAGATCACTCTTGACGTGCTCAACGGCGCGGTCAAACGCCACACACACGGCCTTGATGTCGGCTTCGCTCTTGTCGGCAGCGGCGGTGAGCTCACGCGCCTGTGCCGCACTCTTGCTGATGGCGCTTTGCAGGCTGGCGATGGCAGCCTGCATGCGCTCTATCTCTGCTGTACCGGCGGTGCCTTGTGCCACCAAAGCACTGGCCTGCTTGCGCAGGTCGGCCGCCATGCCCACCATCTGGTCATTGGAGACGTTCTTGAAGCGGATGCGCTCGCCCTCCAGATCGGCCAGGTGCACATCAATCGCTTGGGTGATGGAGGCGACGGAGCGGGCTCCGTCGCCACTGACCATGGCAAATGCGGCCTTCAAACGTGTGCTCTCATCCGGAACGACACCCACCAGCCGCTGCGCCGTTTCCATCAGCGTGACATAGGGTGTGGAGCGGGCACAGATCTTCTTCTGCAAGCTTGCCAGCATGTCAGGATCGACCGGTACGCCACCGACTGCAGGGACCGTCGCAGTGGTGCCACGTAGGCTTGCAACATTGATCATATTTGCAGGTGATGCGGACGACGGCGGCCGGGCTGGCGCCTGTGCAGTCCCAGCGGCGTCACGCGGCTCGTCCGTCTCGATGAAGAGACCCAGTATTCTTTTTCCCAGACCAAGGGATGCAGCATCTGACATGAAAAACTCCTTCAATAAAAGACGCTTCACGACAGGAACCACAACCACGTTTCACACTGCGTCACCACCGTCTGGATGCTCTGCACATGCGTCATTGCGACCTGTCGTGGCCGCAGTTGTAGTCCTTTCGTCAATTCCTTTTATGCAATCCGGATACAGGGCGAAGGTGTGCGTGTCACCGTGCTCGGTGTGTTGCGCTGGGCTCGCAGTGGAACGGGTAGACGTTGTATTTCGATGGCAGGCACGCCAACAACGCAGCGCCAGGATCAGGCTGCCTGGGCGTTTTACGTAGGTAAAGGAGGAGCCCGCGAAGCGGGCGGGGGACACGGAGTAAAACGCTCAGGTAGCCTGAGCCTTACACCAGGATGGCAGGCGTGCTAACTGCCGTCCAATCGCAGCGGCACCAAAGACGCACGGCGGGCATCAGGCCGGACTGGAAACACTCCACTCCTTGGTCATGGTGCCAGCGCTGTTGACGCTTTCCAAGGTAACGCCAAAGCCCCACAGGCGCGCTGTGTGCTTCAACACTTCCAACGTAGACTCAGCCAAGGGGCGGTCCTGGAACTGGATATGGCGCAGCGTCAGGGTACGGTCACCGCGCATGTCCACATTCCACACCTGGATGTTGGGTTCGCGCGTGCCCAGGTCGTACTGCTGCGACAGGGCCAACCGAATGCGCTGGTAGCCCGCATCGTCATGGATGGCAGACACCTCCAGATCATTGACCTTCTCATCGTCATGGATGGCAAACAAATGCATATCGCGGATCAGCTTGGGCGACAGGTACTGCCCAATGAAGCTTTCATCCTTGAAATTGCGCATGGCATGGTGCAAGGTGGGCAGCCAGGGCTTGCCAGCAATGTCTGGAAACCACGTACGGTCTTCGGCCGTGGGGTCATCGCAGATGCGCTTGATGTCGGTGTACATCGCGAAGCCCAAGGCGTAGGGGTTGATGCCGTTGTAGGCGCGGTGGTCCACCGGCGGCTGGTAGATCACATTGGTGTGGGAGGTCAGCCACTCCACCATGACGCCATCACTCAATTGGCCATCGTCATACATGGTATTGAGCAGCCGATGGTGCCAGAACGTGGCCCAGCCCTCGTTCATGACCTGGGTCTGGCGCTGTGGATAAAAATATTGCGAAATCTTGCGCACGATGCGCACAATCTCCCGCTGCCAGGGTTTGAGCAGCGGTGCGTTCTTTTCAATAAAATACAGCAGATTTTCCTGCGGCTCAGGCGGAAATCGTTCTTCCTTCTGCGATGGCTCGCCGGTATCCTCTTTCACCGGCACCGTGCGCCACAGGGCGTTGATCTGCTGCTGGGCGTGGGCCTCGCGCTCCTTGCGTTCCTGTACTTCCTGCGCCAGCGTTCGCTTGCTGGGCCTACGGTACCGGTCTACGCCGAACGAGGCCAGGGCGTGGCAGGAGTCCAGCAGGTTTTCCATCTCTTCCATGCCATAGCGCTCTTCACACTCGGCCACGTAATTCCTGGCATAGACCAGGTAGTCGATGATGGACGAGGCGTCGGTCCACATGCGGAACAGGTAGTTGCCCTTGAAGAAGCTGTTGTGCCCGTAGGCCGCATGGGCAATCACCAGGGCCTGCATGGCGGTGGTGTTTTCCTCCATCAAATAACTGATGCAGGGGTTGGAGTTGATGACGATCTCATAGGCCAGACCCATATGGCCCCGGCGGTATTTCTTCTCGGTGCTGATGAACTCCTTGCCATAGCTCCAGTGGCGGTAGTTGATGGGCATGCCAACCGAGGCATAGGCATCCATCATCTGCTCGGCGGTGATGATCTCCAATTGGTTGGGGTAGGTGTCCAGGCCAAAGCGCTGGGCTGTCTGGCGAATGACCTCGTGGTAGCGCTCGATCAGGTCAAAGGTCCAGTCACTGGGGTCGGGCAGCGGTTTTTCAGCGCGCGGCGGCGCCGGCAGGGGTTCTTGCAGGATCATGTTGGGGCGTCGGTCACCGGTGCGGGGCACGCGGCCCAGATCCTCGATCCTGCGTCGCTCCAGAACGGGATGCAGCACGTCGCTCATGCGGCCACCCCCTCCTTCTTGAACAGGTCCCTGAAGACCGGGTAGATCTGTGCCGCTTCCGTCACCTTGCGCATGGCGAAGTTGCCATGCTCGGCCTGCAGCGCCTGGTACTCGCGCCACAGGTTCTGTTCCTCATCGGCCACTTGCACGTAGGCAAAGTAGCGGCACAGGGGCAGCAATTTTTCGGTCAGCACCTCGGTGCAGCGGGCGCTGTCATCCGAAAAATTGTCGCCATCGCTGGCCTGCGCGCCGTAGATGTTCCAGTCGCCATGCGGATAGCGCGCCGCAACGATCTGGTGCATCAGTATCAAGGCGCTGCTGACCACGGTACCGCCGCTCTCGGTGGCATGGAAGAAGGTGTCTTCGTCCACTTCCTGGGCCTGCGTGTGGTGGCGTATGAAAACAATGTCTATCTTGTCGTAGTGCCGCGTCAGGAACAAATACAGCAGTGTGAAAAAGCGCTTGGACAAGTCCTTGCGTTCCTGGTCCATGGAGCCCGACACGTCCATCAGGCAGAACATCACCGCCTTGCTGGTGGGCACCGGCACGCGCACGCGGTTGCGAAAGGCCAGGTCTATGGGATCCAGAAAGGGAATGTTCTTCAGGCGTTTCCTCAGTTCCTGTATTTCACGTTCCAGCGCCAGTATTTCACGCTCGCGCCCTTCCGGAAAGCGCTTGAACTCGGCCAGCAGCTGTTCTTTTTCCTTCAGGGCAGCACGAGCCGACGTACCCAAGGCAATACGCCGGCCCAGCGCACCCCGCATGGAGCGCAGGATGTGCAAGTTGTTGGGCGTACCATCGTGTGTATGGCCGGCGCGGTGACTCTTCCACTCCGGTGTGTCGCCAATCTGTGTGCGCATCAGGTGCGGCAAGGCCAGGTCTTCAAAGAAGATCTGCATGAATTCTTCCTTGCTCAGCGTGAAGGTGAAGTCGTCCTCGCCCTCGCCGGAATCGCTGGCCTGCCCGCCCTTGCCGCCAGCGCCGCCTTTGGGGCGCGCTATGCGGTCACCGCGCACATAGTCCTTGTTGCCGGGGTGCACGGTGTCGCGGATGCCGCCCTGGCCGTGGTGGAAGATGGGTTCGCTGATGTCCTTCCTGGGAATGGTGATGTTTTCGGCCTGCTCCATGTCCCGAATACCCCGGCCCGACACGGCCTTGCGCACTGCCTCGCTGATCTGCTCCTTGTAGCGGCGCAGAAAGCGTTCCCGGTTGCCTATGGACTTGTTCTTGCCCGACAGCCGGCGGTCAATGATCTGAAGGGACATCGCGATCCTCCGATCCGCGCACTCACGAGCTCTTGCGTACGCGCAGATACCATTCGCACAGCAAACGCACCTGCTTGGCGGTGTAGCCTTTGGCGACCATGCGGGTCACAAAGTCT
>JACXTT010012519.1_pt1 | contig 11251 bp, 15 predicted proteins | sample 9270951 | NCBI WGS metagenome assembly JACXTT01 (sample SAMN15532306, study PRJNA645909) | rock metagenome | isolation source: weathered quartz diorite | place: Puerto Rico | collected 2017-06-21 | reverse complement strand
CGTTCTGGCTAATTCTTTTCCAGTGCCGCTTTCATGTTAACTTCCGAGCCGGCGAACACAGCAATGCTTTTGCTCCAGTCAGCGTACCCGTTTTGCGAAACTTTCACCGTGTGTTTACCTGCAGGAAGCTTCAGGGTGGCGGGAGTATTGCCGACGAAGTTGTCGTCGACATAGACATCGGCGCCATCGGGCACTGAGTTCAGAATGATTCTGCCTTCTTCCACCGGTCATTCTGATTGAGCTAGGGAACGCCATCCCTACAGATCGGAGGCCAGAAAATGTATCGAGCAAAGATTTACTCGAGCAGCAGCGGCAAGCCCTGAATATTCCACGAAATGTGGTGGAGAGCGCTGTTCGTGGCAAGGACAGCGGCTTTGCCCGGCGCGAAAGCTAGGCCCACCAGTCCTTGCCCAGAGACTTGGAGATTGGCTTTTGCGTCGGGCGTGATCTTCACGATGCCACGCTTGCCGGAGAGGGACGCAGCCACATAGAGATTGCCATCGACATCAAACGCAAGGCCTTGCGGGCGTCCCAGGCCGCGGTAGAACACGGATACGCTGCCGTGCGGGTCCACCTTATAGACACAGTCGAAACTGGATGTCGTTGGACCCGTGACAAACAGGTCGCCGTGCGGGCCGAACGCGAGGTGATAGGCGGAAACGCTAGGCTCGAGTGTGGCGAAAACGAAAATCTGCCGGTCGGGAGCGATCTTGAAAATGGTTCCACTGCGGTCGCCGACGTAGAGATTCTGTGCGCGGTCGAAAGCGATGCCGGTCGCGACGCCCATGCCCTCTGCATAGGACGACATCGTACCGTTGGGCGCTACCTTGTACACCGTCTCATCGTGGCGCGACGATACGTACATCTGGCCTTCGCGATCGAAAGCGATGGCGGTCGCATTCATCATTTCATTGAGGAACGGCTTGATGGCGTAGTTGGTGTCGATCTTAAAGATGGCGACCGGGGCTTTTTGCCCGCGGGACCCGGAGAAGGTCACGTAGATGTTGCCCTCGTGGTCGAGCGCGGGATTGGTAACGAGATGCAGGTTGTCGGCCACCGGGACTGCGACCTTGATGGAGTGCGAGTTGCTGACGTGTCCGTTGGTGCCCACGACGACCGGTCCGGACACAGCGCCATCCGGCACGCGCGCGATGACGAAATCGTCAGCGCTGATTAAAACCGATCCTTCCACTTCGCCAAAGTGCACCCGCGGCCGGCGCAGTTCGGGCGGACGCAGGCCGCTGCCGACAATACGGACCTCGCCTCCGGGCAGGGCAAAACCTGGTGCGAGCGCCTCGATATGCGGTTTGCCGTTAACGTTTTTCTTGCCTAGCAAGCGGTCCGAGATACCCATGAGTGCATTCTGGCTGAGGCCATGATTACCCTACTATTAGAAGTCGAAAGTGCAGCAACAGATGCATGATAACGAGCGCGTACAACCCGGCTCCCAGGTCATCGACTACGATTCCGATGCCTTCCGGCAAGCGCTCGAGCTGCCGCACTGGCGGTGGCTTCAGAATATCGAAGACACGAAAAAGTATAAGGCCCGCAAGAAAAGTTTTCCAAGCGAGCGGAATGGCGATCAGCGCCACCAGTTGGCCGGCCACTTCATCGATCACGACAAATTGCGGGTCCTTCATGCCGGAAGGGCGGGCGACGCGGGTGGCGGCAGGGATACCTATGAGCGTGACAGCGACGGCGGCTGCAATCGTCGCCCAGATACGGGAATCGTGTGGGATGCGCCAACTCGCCAAAGCCCAGAGAGCGACCGTAACGAGCGATCCCCAAGTTCCCGGGCCAGGCTTCAGGCGACCGACACCGAAGAAGGTTGCCACCAAAGTTGCCCAGAGCGGAGGACGGGAGCGAGACGGCCCCGCGGCAGCCGGCGGGACGCCGACGCTACGATCGGGGTTGGTGGCTGCGACTTTGAGCGTATTCGTCACGAGTTCTCTTCCGCGTCATCGGCACTTCGGTCTCTGATTGCTTCTTCGGTATCTTGAACCGGCGACGAAATCACATACGCGCCGCTGGCCCACTTTCCGAGATCAATCTCCCGGCAGCGGTCGCTGCAAAAAGGGAAGTCGGGGGCCGCACTAATGACGGGCTTCTTGCAGATCGGGCAGCGAAGTTTGAGCCGGCGGGCCATTGGGCAATTGCAGAAGTTAGAAGTCAGATTGCAGAAGTAAGATCTGCGAGAGTGAAAGGGTTTCACCTCTGCAATCTGACCTCTGCCCTCGCTAAACGATCTCTGCGATCAGGTCGTAGTCGTGCGACTTGGTGATCCGACAGCGATAGAACTGGCCCTTCTGCGGCTCCGACCCCTCTGGATAGTCGTTCACGAAGACTTTGCCGTCAATCTCGGGAGCGTGCATGGCGGTCCGGCCTTCGAGGAGAAGCTCGCTCTCTTCCGAGGGACCCATCAGCAGCAAGTCAAGTTCACTTCCGACAAGCGCTTTCTTCTTAGTGCGGCTGATTTTCTTCTGGATCGACATCAGTGACTTGCGACGGCCCTCGATTTCGCGTGGAGAGACTTTGCTATCCAGATCGAAAGCGCTGGCGCCTTCCTGGTCAGAGTAGCCGAACGCCCCCATCCAGTCGAAACCGGCCTCTTTTGTGAATTCGCAAAGTTCTTCAAATTCCCGGTCCGTCTCACCGGGAAAACCCACAACGAAGGAAGTCCTCAAAGTCAGGTGTGGAATTGTGCGCCGCATCTTCTCGATCGAACGCAGGAACAGATCCGCTCCGCCGCCTCGTTTCATGCGCTTCAGAACGGAAGCGGAGGCATGCTGCAAAGGCACGTCAATATACGAGCAAATGTTGTCGTGCGTGGCGATGGTTTCAAGCAGTCGCCCCGTGATCTTGTTGGGATAAGCGTATAGGAAACGAATCCAACGCAGGCCCTCGACGCCCGCGAGCTTCTCTAGCAGCATAGCCAGGCCATCTTTGAGCCCCAGATCTTCGCCGTAGCAGGTGGTGTCCTGCCCAATCAGGGTGATCTCTCGCACACCCGACTGTGCCAGCCGCTCCGCCTCGGCGACGACTGACTCGAACCGTCGCGAGCGAAACTGTCCGCGCAGCTGCGGGATGATGCAGAACGTACAAGGATGGTCACAGCCCTCGGCGATTTTGATGTAGGCCGTGTACCCGGGCGTCGCCAGAACGCGCGGGGTAGCTTCGTCATAAAGATAGTTGGGAAGATCGGCGATGGCGCCGTCCCAGGAGTCTCGCGTGAAGCGCCCCTGTCGCCGCCGGTGGTCACCCTCGGGCCGCGAAGTCAGGATCGTGAATGGACTCGGCGTTGGAGCCGCTGGCGCCACGCCAGTTGCAGCAAGAATCCGGTCCAGTTCGCCGGTTCCGACGACGGCGTCTACCTCCGGGATGTTCTTTAGAATCTCGTCGCGAAAGCGCTCGACTAGGCAGCCCGCGACAATCAACTTCTTCGCTTTGCCGCTGGTCTTGTGCCTAGCCATCTCAAGAATGGTGTCCACCGACTCCTGCTGCGCGCGGCCGATGAACGAGCAGGTATTGACCACGATCACGTCGGCATCCTCAGCCGCGGGTGTGAGCTCCGCTCCGGCGTGAGCGAGCATGCCCATCATGACCTCGCTATCGACGAGGTTCTTGGGGCAGCCCAGGCTGACGAAACCAACCTTGCCGGGGGTAGGATGCCCCGCGGTTACGAAAATGTTTTTCTGTGCTGGCACTGGAGAACAAATCAACGGAAAAGGAGACCTCTCGATTTTATCATCCGGCGCGCGGCGAAGCGCTGGCGTGGGTGTTTGGACGTGCACCACGAAGGGTACTTTCGTTTTCGAGCGAAGGGGTGGGCCGCATGCTACTCTTAGGAAAACAAACTACATCCCTCAAGACTCCGGAGGAGAGATGTCGCCTAAACGGCTCGCCGCTCTGATTGTGTGTGTCGTAATTCTTATTTCCAGCGCGTTCGCGCAGCGGAATGAGATTTCAGCCACGCTGGGGCGCACCTTCGTCAGCTCGCAGACCATTAAGGGAGCACAGTTCTTCAATCCAGACGTCCATTTTGGCAACGGGCTCACGATCGGCGGCAACTACAGCCGCTTGCTCAAGACCCATGGCATTTTCGGGATATCCGGCGAAGTGCCATTCGTGTACTCGTTCGACATGGATCTGAACACGGGGCAGAATCTCATTCCAGAAGGATATAAGTCGTACTTCGTGACTCCTTCGGTACGGGTGAACTTCTTTTCCGGGGAGGGTGTATCGCCTTGGGTGAGTGTCGGCGGCGGTTACGGTTCCTTCAGGATGTCGGACCAACTGGTTTTCGGCGGGCCCAACCCGGGCAAAACCAGCACCAATACTGGAGTGTTTCAGTTCGGCGGGGGCTTGGACGTCTGGCCCTGGCAGAAGTGGGGCCTGCGGCTGGAAGCGCGAGACTTCTATTCCGGCGTGCCCGACCTCAATGTCACCACGGTGCGCAGCCGGCAGCACAATATCTATGTAGGCGGCGGCGTGATTCGACGCTTCTAGACTAGCGCTCCCCGGCGATAACTTCTTCGAAAAGTGCAGGCAAGGCGCGAGCATCGTCCACGGACGCACCGAAGCGGGCGGATTCGTACGCGCGCGTAAAAACGGCGACCTTCCTCTGTAGCACAGGCTCCTGAATGGCAGCCACAAAATCGCGCGGAGTCTGCGCGGGCGTTTTGCGCCAACCCCGCCGTGCCAGTCGGCGCAGCATCTGGTCGTACCAGAGAGCAGCGGATTCGCGAGGTGCGCGATCAGGATGCGCCCGCAGCCTGCGGTGGGCGAGGGCACGGAGAATCTGGCGGAGATTTAGGAGGACGATAAGGAACGCCGTCACCGCCACGCTGCCCGCGCTCCAGCGACCTGGAGAGTGGGTGATCTGCTGGTGAGTCCGACGCGCCGAGTCCAGCAATGCCTGATAGTGCTGGAAATACCACTCACGCAATTCGTTGTAAAGGCGACGGCTGCTTTGGCCCGCTCCCTCTCCGAGAGTGCGCTGGTGGGCTACGTCGTAATTGATCACCCATTCCCGCCAAAAGGACGCAGCGGCATCCACGTAGAGCAGCATTCGCGACCACCCCGAGTGAATTTCCAGATCGCCGCCCGGAGTCGGATCGAAACTAACCCAACCCTGGCCCGGGAAGTAAGCCTCGACCCAGGAGTGCGCGTTGCTCGCGCGCACCACGTATTGGCCCGTAAGATCGTTGAATTCGCCCCCGCGGAATCCGGTCACGATGCGGGAAGGAATGTGCAACGAACGCAGCATCACGGCCATGGAGCTGGCGAAGTATTCGCAGTGTCCCTTTTTCCTTTCGAACAGGAAATAGGCCAGCGGATCGCGCGGGACGCTGCGAGACAGATCCAAGGTGTACCCAAAGTGCGTGCGCAGATAGCGCTCCATAGCCACGGCCTTGTCGTAGTTATCGGGAGCGGAAGCTGTGATTTCTTCCGCCAGCTTCGAGATCCGAATGTCGAGTGCCGGTAGCCTGAGATAGTTCCCCAAGTTGCCGGGGACCGTATTGGGCGCCAGGCGCAGCTCGCTGGCGTCGGGCTCGCCCAGTTCCGATTCAGCCTCGTAACGACTGACGGGATGGTCGGAGTCGAGGTTGTACACCGCTCCTCCAGCATCGGTACTGACGTGCCCGAAGTTTCCGATCAGGCTGGCCGGTCTTTCTGCCAGGAAGAAGACGTTGGTACCGAGCGGCTCCATCAGGACGTGATAGCGGACCCTGTGACCCGAGAAGCCGGAGAGGGTAGCGTTACCGGACATAGTTCCCAGGCGATAGCTCCCGTTCCCCGAACGTCTCAGGTCGGTTTGCGCGAACGGATTCGACCAGACCCTCCCGTCAAACTGACTGAGCGCGACGCCTCGCCATTTCAGATCGTAGGCGCCCTCGAGATCGTTCTCGATCTCGACATGCATGACCACAGCGCTGGACTGCTGAATCTGCCCGATTCGCCCCAGCTGTACGCGGTTGCTGAAACCCGTGGAAAGATCGGTGCCCGGGGAGTAGGCGCTCAGGTAGCGCGACGACACTCTGGGCAACAGAAAGAAAATCAGGGATCCCCCCACTAGGATCATCAACATTAGCAGCGGCGCTGTCGCGAGCAGAACGTTCGCCATGCGGCGGTAGGGCGCGGTGTCCTTTGGTTCTTGCGCTCGCCCGTGATCTTCCGCGACCGAATGGCGCATCTCCATAAGAACAAAGGTGATGACCGCAACCAGCAGGAATCCCGCGAATGAAAACAGAAACACACTGTCCACAGTGAGCACCGCAGCCGCCAGCACCATCAGAAACGAAAGCACCGCCAGCATGAAGTGGTCGCGCGCTCGCTGTAGCGAAAACAGCCGGATCACCATGCCGAACAGCACGAGGTGGACAGTTGCGACCAGGAAGGTGCGGGACACGAAAAGATAGTCTGCGAAGTAAATGGCAACGTAGAGCAGCGTCAGGTAGGTAGTCCAGCGCTCGGGGATGGTGAACTGCTGATGCGTAATCAGGTGATATCCCCGGACGAGAAGGGCGCAACCCACCACAACCACGGCCAGCAGATCCAATCCCCCAGTAGAGGCCAGTGTGCCAAAGCCGGTGAGCACCAGCAGATAGAGCGCTACATTGAAGTAACGCTCAATCGCCATGGCCATAGTGATTTTGCCCGGATTGGTGGCGGCTTCAAACACGGAACACTCTATTGTTGGCGAAACCAGCGAGGAAGGGAAGTGTCGGCGGTAACGATGCGAGGTCGGGCCCGGGAAACGACGTTTCGGTCGGCCATCAAAGATGATTCATTCACGATACGGCGGAAGTGATCAAGGACGTGAAAGACTTTTGATACAATTAAAAGATCAAGTTGGGGACGTAGTTCAGTTGGTTAGAACGCTGCCCTGTCACGGCAGAGGCCGCGGGTTCGAGTCCCGTCGTCCCCGCCATTCTTTTCAGTCACTTGTCGGAGTTCAGTATTGGGCGCAACGATTTTGGAACTTGCCGCCCCTCTACAAGCAGGATTTCACATCCGAATCGAAAACGAGCCGTGGATGGCTCTGGTCATCGAGGACACGCAGGAACGTGGGCCGAACGGTCTGCCGGCAATCTCCGTGGTCCACTACGGAGAACAGAACGGCGATCTAATGCGCGATCCCGAAATGATCTTTGAGGCGGAGGAATCTGCTGAAGAAATGAATCTGGTGCCTTACTACTGGCGAAATGACTATGCGGGCATCGAGCAGTATTCCGCCTCTACAGAAGACGGACAAACACTCGTGAACGCCAAGTTAAGGCGTGAGCATTCTGCCTTTGCTCATGTTTGGGACGCCAACCTGAAAGCGCAGGGCTTTCTCGAAGCCTTCGTCAGACAGCAGAAGGGCGATACTTAAGACTACAGTCACAGAAGATTCTCAACATGCCCGGCATAGTCCGGCCATTTCTTTTGCGTCCCCAAACTTTTCGAGGGGCGCTCTTGGCCGCGCCCCTCGTGCTCCCCTGGCCTGCCCCTCTAAATGTTCGGAAACGATTTGCCCACTCAAATCAAGAGGGTGATATGTATGAACAAAAGTTCCCAGTTTCCACCGATTTTGTTATAGAATTCAGGCCATTCCTAGGGTTTGCCAAGTAACTTACAAGTTCAATTGTCAGGTGCTGTGGATATGAAGTTCCACTTCGCGCCTTCTCTATCTCAGCTACGAGTTTGGGAGTTGTCTGCAATGAAGCTAGCAAAGAAACTAGCGGTTCTCTCGCTGGTTTGTATAGTTGCACGTCCTGCACGTGCTCAAGATCCTGTCACGGTCCTGAGCTTCGGCAAGGGCGTCGCAGATTATTTCGCAAGCCAGGAAGCAAGGAAAGAACAGCAAAAACAACTAGAATTGATAAATCAACAACTCGCTCAGATTAACACTAAATTAGACGACATCAATTCTAAGCTGGACACTGTACTGGAGGAATTGCGTGCCCTTAATGTCAAACTTGACGAGTCTTTTGACCGTGAGGAAAGAACACGTCTGTTGGCTGTGGTAAGAGTTATCGGAAATGATTATCCAACTTGGTCCCAAGACCCTGCTAAATATAAACAAGAAGCCAGCGCAGCTTGCAAACTCTTGAGATTGAGTCAAACAATCTAATGCTGAGGAAGACGGCAAGTAATTTTGAGACAGTTGCGTTCGCTATGCTAATGGAGAAGGACATGTTCGTTCTCCTCAAGAGCGATGCTGACCTCATGAAGAGACACTTTTCTGCGTACGAGGAGTATTTCAGGCTAGTCTCAAATCCCCAAGCCAAGGGGTCTATCGCGGAGGCGATACAGAATGCCTCGGCGAGAATTGATCAACTCGCAGCGAGTATCCAGGGTGGCCCATTTTGGTGCCATGTTGGGTCACAGTTCAAGAAATGTTGTGGACAGGGTCAAACTTGCGAGTACAACTACTTTCAGCAGGCTGTCGGCAGCATCGATATACCTTTTCAGTTGAGCGGCGCACCCATAACACTGAAAACTGGTGGGCCTGGTCCCTCCGAGGCGTGCGTTTCACACGAACGGCCTGATCATCCCAGAGGATCGCTCCAAACAAGCGCGTCCTTCCGACTAGCGTCCTTCAGAGTCCCTGTCTATGTCGCAGCGGACGTGTATGGGCAGCCCGGATCACAGGCTTGTCCGGATCAACTGAAAGGTATGAAATCTGATCGTGCTGATACGATCAGCAAACTTGCGGGGTTGAACCAAGCAAATGGTGTTGCAAAAACCTTTGCCGACATCGCTCATAAACTCGCATCCTAGACCCTGCCGTCGTGGGAGACATAGCAGCATGAAGACTATTTCATTCGTTTTGTTAATGAGTGCGTTCTTAGCGCCAGCACGTTGTTTTGCAAGAAGCTGCTATGACTTCCAGATCTTCTGGGATGACCAAATGAAGAATCACCAGTCTGATTGGTACCACCGGCCATTTCCGCCTGAAGCTCGTCAGTGCTGGAAAGACTACATGATACCGCTAACGGCGGCTGGCGATACCGTCGACTGACGGTCGAGCAGGAGGCACTTGTTGCGGCACGCGCACGATTGAGGGCTGGACAACTGCCCCCTCCGGGCACGCAGCTCGAAGTATTCTTCAGTTCCACAGAGATCAACGAGTTGTTCAATCACATTGACGGCCAGTGACCTGGCCGGCACTGCGCTTGACATGAGAGTTCCTGGAATGTGGGCGTCAAGCGGGAAGCTCAATCTTCCAACCGGAGCCAACCCTAAGACAGTTGACTATCAACTCAAGACCGACATCACTGATATCTCCAGGAGAGAACACGGATACTTGGTCAAGTACTCGATAGATTTCACTTTTCCCGTGGCAACATCACGTTCGGCAGAGTGAATGGCCATTGAGGTAAACCTGTCCACATCTGTCCAGAATCTCTTGCTGCAGGTTCTGCTCACTGCCGATTAGAGGCGGAGGTCATCATTCTGTTAGCTGCTCCGTTCTGCACGCTGCCTGCTCGCGGCAGAGGTTTTTTCTCTGTCCGATCACTGTCCAATAAGCCTTTCTCAGGGTTCCGAAACCGTTTTTAGACGCCGTCTGTGCCGTTCATTCTCTTTAAGTTACGGTTTCAATCACCACTGTCACGGCAGACGCCGCGGGTTCGAGTCCCGTCGTCCCCGCCATTCTTTTCAAGCACTTGCAAACCTAACCTCCAGCAAATCAGGGGATGTTAGGGGACGATAAGCGCCGGACGAGAATGGCCCCATCCGAAAACGCTCACAAACAGCATTCATTGGATCAGGTTTTGTCTTGGGCAAAATACCCGTCGGCAAAATAGCGTCGACCAATTTGTCCTGTGCCAAACGTTTGGTCCTCGATGTCGCCTGCAGGTACTTGTTCGTGACATGAAGGTTGCTGTGCCGCAAGTAGTCGCGGATTGTGAGCTGATGTTCGCCCATCTCCGCCAGCATGGTTCCAACCGAATGTCGAAACGTGTGCCAGCCCACACCCGTGATTCCGATCCGTCTGAATGCAGGCTGAATCTTCTTCTTTAGCACTGAAGCTAGATCTAACGGCTTGCTGCCTTGCAGTCTCTCGGAAGGGTATACAAAATCTTCCGGTTTGTTGTAGAGGCTTTGCGATCTCCACTCCTGCAAGGAATGTTTTAGGCTTGGATGCATCGGCAGTAGTTTTGCAGACGCTTCCGTTTTTGTGCTCTTCAGGTTCCCACCTCGACGCCAGTAGTACGAGTGTTGGACACTGATGCTCATATTTTCGAAGTCGCACTCGAGCCAGCGGAGCGTCCCGAGTTCGCCTTGACGTACACCCAAGGCCCCTTCTAGAAACACGAGCAACTGATCCCGAAACTCCAATTCTGCCAAACCGAGCTTGACCTGCTCCGGTGACAAAACCATGGAGATCTCTGACGCTTGGCGCTGATCCGGACGCCGGTGCTCGGGCCTCGCTTGCCCCCAGTTCCCACCGGTATCCCACCGGACGGCGTGCGAAAACAAAGCCGACATCACGCACTTGATTTTGGCTTTGGTCCCATCGGCCACTCCGGTCGCCCGTAGCCAGCGCTCTACCTCGACAGTTTTGACTTGTTCTAGTGGCAGATTGCCCCAGCGTGGAACAATCCAGTTCTTTGCGTAAATGATGTACGCATCCTGTGTGGATAATGCTTTGAGAGGCAGCTCCTCTTGAGAGTAGTGCTCCCAGAGCGTGTTGATTGTGGTTCGCCGCAGGTTTCGATGTTCGCAGCGATTGTTGATAGTTAGCCGAAGAGCGTCTGCTGCTGAGTGTGCCGCAGATTCGGTCAGAGATCCACCCGCAATCACTAACAAAGCTTCCGACAAGCCGACTTATCAGTACCGATCCGCATGTCCCAATCTGGATTACTTCCGGATAGCCGACCAGTACGAAGCCGCTGGCGCGGCGGACGCTACGCGTGTCGCTGTCTCAAAGATGGTTTTCGAATAAGCCTTGTGGCTCAACTCGACCGCCATATGATTAGCCGCATGGTAAATGTAGAGCGCCGGGCACAGAAACTGACCTTGAGTGTCCCATTGTCAAGAAAAACGCCATTCAAATCCCATAGCTGACCGCGTCCGCCGCAGACGCCAGCGGCTTCCTACTTGCCTCCTCATCGAAAACGCCTCGGGTCCAGATCGTCTTCCTGGGAACTTTGGTGCCGAGGCGTTTCCGATCAAGGCTAGCGACAGTACGTCCCTCTCCCGTTGAGGGCGCATACAGCCATGGGAGGTTGCCAACGCCAACATGTGTGCGCCCGAGGGG
>JACXTT010012518.1_pt1 | contig 11251 bp, 10 predicted proteins | sample 9270951 | NCBI WGS metagenome assembly JACXTT01 (sample SAMN15532306, study PRJNA645909) | rock metagenome | isolation source: weathered quartz diorite | place: Puerto Rico | collected 2017-06-21 | reverse complement strand
CAATCTCGTGCCGTTTGGAGAGCCCGGCAATCAGGTGAAACGTCGAACGAGCGCCGCCAGTCGGTGCTTCGGGTCCCGGTACGTGTGGCAACAGGAACAGCAATCGTCGAGGGCGACTCTGTGCCGCCGCGATATTGGACGACACGCGTCAGGCGCTCCTCGTTGCCCGAAGGGCGATGGTGACTTCATAGTCGGGATCGCGGTACGCGACCTCCTGCGGACGGAGGTCCTCAACTGACAGGCCGTACAGCAACGCGGCCGCGACAAGGACGTTCCCATACGTATCAACGTGCACATTCGCGGGCGAGAACGATTGTTCGAAGAGGCGCCGCAAAGACTGGCCGGTGAACCGCCAATATTCCCCGAAGCGGGTCATGTCCTTGCGAGCGAGTTGCGCGATGCCAGGAGTCGTCACCAGTATCGTGCCTCCCGGTTTGAGAATCCGATGCAAGGTCCGTATGACAGAGACCGTGTCGAAGATGAACTGCAACGTTTGAGTGCAGATGATGCAATCGAAGCTCGCCGACTCGATCTCCGGCGCCGACTGGAGGTCCGCCACGATGGTGACAAGCGGATGACCAGCGTGCAGGTGAAGCACATCAGACCTCTCCACGCGGTCGCCGCCAAACTGTTTTGTATAGTCATTGCCGCCGATTTCAAGTACCCGACCGCGAACCGCTGACGACTCACGGCCCAGAAAACCCTCGATGTAGTAACGATCGAGGGGCAGACCTCGATCGAAACCAAATCGTCGTGAGACAGGCGACAAACGCTGAAAGCAGCGATACCGTGCGGTCCTCCGGGACAGAAATAGTCGGATGTCTGAAGGAATGAATTCTCTCACGGAGATCTGGCTATCTGTGTTGAGACGCGACCGGCGCAGTGAATCGTCCAGTCTCACGCGCACGATAACGACGCCAGATGCGTTGTGTCGCGTCTATTCGAACCGTCTCTTTGTCCTGCGTGGCGTCGATGACTTCGACGATATCCGGAATTCGCTGCCGGAGCGCAAGGAAATGTTGCCTCCAGTGTTCCAGCATCTCGCTGTCATACTCGCCTTTTCGCCGATGCATTACCTCACCCGGGGCATCGAGGATAAGCACCAGATCGGGGGCGGGACAGAGATAGCCGTCGAACCAGCGAGCGAGCCGTTCCAAGCGGTTCAGGCGGCGAGGATGTGGGACAAACGCGTCGAACACGTAGCGGTCGAAAAGGACCAGTCGGCCGTGCGCCTGCAGCAACCTCGCTTTGAAATAGCGCCGCCAAATCACGAGTACGCGTCCAACAAAGACCACGCCTGGAATGCGAAGCCTCGCCACCTGCTGCAAAAAGCCTCCAGTCAATCCCATGTACATGATCGACACCGGCAGCTTGACCGACGCCGCTATTCCCGTGGCAAGTGTCGATTTTCCTGCGCCGTCCGGACCGAGCAACGCGACGCTCAGACCCGGTGACCGAACGGCGTGCCTCAGCGCGGCTGCGTACGATTTCGCCTCGTCACACCGGCGGCGTAGGAACGAAGCGCGATGGCGGCGCCTCCATTGATCGGCAAATCGCAAAAGGGTCTGTTCAACATCTGTCCATTGACCCTTGACGACCATGTTCACCAGCGCGGAAGGTGTCATGGTCGTGGGTCCCTCGGCACAGAAGCCGGCCATAAACATCGCCATTGGACCAGTCATTGGCTCGGTTGCAGCGAGTCGCTGCAACGGAGAACGGTGACGAGGCGCTACCGCACGCTTATCGAGCGCACAGTGCAGAAGCAACACCCAAAACCCATCATCGGGGGCCAGCTGGGGCGGCTCGCTGCGGAGCCGGCGCGCGAGGCACGCGTCGGCGGCACCGGTCTCGACCTGTCCACCAAGAAAGCTCAGTGCGTCGACAACATGAAACCAGAGCCAGACATCCGTGGACGCATCGTAGGCGAGGAAGTGCACTCCAGCTCGCGGCACGGAAAGAAAACCGCTGGTGAGGAACGCGGCCTTGACCATCGATATATCGCCCGGGTGTACGAGAAGATCGATGTCGCCATCCGTCTCCGCGACGGGGGATCGAAGCAGCGCCCACCTGACTTGACGTTGCGTCAGTTCTCGCAGAACCGCCGTCGACATTGGGTGAGTGAGCACCGGTTATGCTCTGAAGGGACCGCGCGTCGGCCTTACTCCGTGTCAACACGCGACGCGCTCTGCTCGACAGCCAGCGCACGTTGCGAGTGCTTCGGCCGGCCGTGCATCATAAGCCAGCGGGTCGCTCCAACGAGAATCCCACCGATGTAGATCACGTCGCCGAGGGTGTGTCGAGGTGCCGCGACGATTCGCCGAGGCAGTCGAACGACGCGATGCCAGATGTCCCACGCGACGCGACGAAGCATGTATCGATCGGTGAAACTCAAGTGCTTCGTATAAAAACCACCTTTACCCAGGCCGTAGTTCCAACGGTTGCGCAGATACTGGCGTTTCCTCCGCCATGCGCGGTGGTGAACGACCGCGTCCGTCACGTAGAAAATCCGGAACCCCGTTTCCAACAACCGAAATCCGAGATCGTTGTCTTCAGCAGCGGGGAAATCCGATCCGGGACCCAGTCTTTCGTCAAACCCACTGACCGTCTGAAGAAGGGACCGGAACGTCGCCATGTGACCGCCGGCCAATACGTCGGTCCCGATACGCCCTTCGTAGACTGCAGGAACCGTGCTGGTCACGACAGCGGAGACAAACGCGCCTGGCACTTCAGCGGTCGCGGGGAGTACGCAGCCAGTTACAACAGATCGTTCTCCGGCATCGCATAAGCGCCTGATGAGCGTCTCGAACCACGAGGATTCGACGAGCATGTCGTCGTCGATGACTGCAACGACATCGTATCGCGCCGCAGCAATGCCGATGTTTCTCCCGCGACTGAGCCCGATCGAGTCGGTTCGCAGATACCGCAGGTCGCATCGAGAGTCGGCTTTCATGTTCGCCAACGTGGCATTTGCAGCATTGCTCTGGTCCACAACAATCAATTCGGTCGGAACTTCGTGTCCATTGAGGACTGACGCGACCGTCTCCAGCAACAACTGGGGGCGGTTGCGCGAGCAGATGACGAGTGTGGTCGGCGGCAGGTCGCGCGCGGAAGCGGTTGTGACTGGCACTATGACGGGTGTCGCCTGTCTGTTATCAGTTGCGGCGCCAACGACTGACTCTCCCCGGCTCTGGCGCCGTAGATGACCCCGCCGAGCGTTCCTCTGATACTGAGCGAACGCTGGTACATATCAAACCACTGGCCCCGCACCGCGGCGACGGTCAGCGCCCGTAGCTGCCCCTTCCACCAGTTCCAGAGGACGCGCCGTGGGTAACGATCGCCACGTCGAACCCACATCGCACAGAATGCGCCGATGCCAAATCCGTAGCCGTAGCGGCTCGTGAGGCGTTGGCGTTTGGTCTGGCGCTCGTGATACACGACTGCGTCAGGCTCGTATCTGATCCTGAGCCCCGCTCGCAGCAATCGATAAATGAGGTCGATGTCTTCAGCGGCCATGCCGGGTGATCCCGCTCCGAGGCGCTCGTTACAACCGCCAAGGTCGATGAAGCACTGACGAGTCATCGCGAAATTCGCTCCGCTGCCAACGTCCCATGGAACAACATTGCCGGTGAATTCCGTGCGCAGCGTGCCCGTTCGCGCCGACACGACATAGGTGTCATCCATTGGCGGACCGAACGGCAGAATCTTCCCGGTCAGCGCGTCAGGCGGGCTCTCGGAGCGAAACGTGCGGTCGATAACGGCGATCCAGTCGCTATCAGGCACGCAGTCATCATCGGTGATCGCCACGACGCGATACTTTGCTCGGGACACGGCCAGATTCCGTGAAGAAGACAAGCCGCGGCGTTCCTGTCGGACGTGTACGAGCGGTACGGACGCGTTGTTCCGTTCAAGAATCGCTGTCTTCGCCGCGTCATTAGAGCCTTGATCGACGACGACGATTTCGCCCGGTAACAGCTTGCCTGAGAGCAACGCATCCAGGCACCGCGCGAGACCTGCTGGCCGATCGACAGTGGCAATAACCACGCTCACGTCTGCGGCTGTCGTCACGTGTCACCGCAACTCAGACCGATCCGGATCAATGTGGTTCCAGACAAACTTGGTGCTCACCACTCCGATCGTATGCGAACCCAATCCCGCATTTTGGAGATCGAGTACTTCGAGCGGGCACGCGGCTCGGACGTGGTCGTAAACCGGTTGATGCGTCGCTTCGGCAAGCCACAACCCGATTACGTATGTACCCGGTTTGAGATGCAGAGCCTCGATCTGTAAGACAAGAAAGGTGCTCCCGACACGGAGGTCGGCGCTGACGCCTAATTCAATTGAATCTGCATTCACCAGGACCGTGCCGTGCTCGTCATACACCGTCACTGCCACGCTGCCGACTCTTCGCGCCTTGTCGGAAGCCATCTCAAGCGTAAATTGCAGTGGACCTCCGGGGTAGGCGTGGTATCCGACCGCGGGATTATCGCTGCCGTACCGCAAAGCCATGAAGGTGGCCTCGCCGGTGCCCCAATGTTCGACGTTGTGCAGATGAATCCACGTCATTGGACGGGATGCGACGGTTCGCGGGAACGCATCGGTCAAATAGCGGGTGGTCACGTCTACCGTCGGTCCATCCGCCACGATCTGCCCCCGGTCGATCAGAATGCATCGCGCACATAGCCGTTGAATGGCGTTCATGTTATGGCTGACGAACAGCACTGTTCGCCCCGCGCGACCGACGTCGTCCATCTTTGACAGACACTTCCGCTGGAACTCCGCGTCTCCTACGGCGAGGACCTCGTCCACGATCATCACCTCGGGTTCGAAATGGGCGGCAACCGCGAACGCCAGCCGGACGTGCATACCACTCGAGTAGCGCTTGACCGGTGTGTCAATGAAATCGCCAACGCCCGCGAAGTCGACGATCTCGTCAAATCGTCGTGCGATGTCCCGGCGGTCCATTCCCAGAATGGTGCCGTTCAGATAGACGTTCTGTCGGCCGGTGAGATCAGGGTGGAAGCCGGTGCCGACTTCGAGAAGCGATCCGACGCGTCCGTATATTTCTGCCCACCCAAGGGTTGGCTCGGTGATTCGCGACAGGATCTTGAGGAGGGTGCTCTTTCCCGCGCCGTTCCGGCCGATGATGCCCAGAACTTCGCCTTCGTGAAGTTCGAACGAGACATCGCGCAGTGCCCACACAACCGATTGTTCGCGGCCGGGATTAACGGAGTCGGCACCGCGACGTCGGGCGTTGACAAAGTGAGCCTTCAGCGCCTCGACGACCGTTTCGGCGAGCGTGGCCTGGGTGCGCCCTCTTCGGACCTGCCCGACGCGATAACGCTTACCGAGCTGTTCGGTTCGGACGGCGATCCTGTTCACATCACGCTCTTCGACAATTCACACCACATCCGCAAAGATCCGCTCCCGGTACCTGAATACAGCGACCCCAATCACGCAGAGGATGCCGGATACGGCCAGCGACAGGACGATCGTGGCCCAATTCACCACTGTGGCCCCGAGCAGCACGGACCGAAACGCTTCGATGATGCCGGCCATCGGGTTGAATACGTAGAACCGGCGATACGCGTCCGGAACGACTGACATCGGGTAGACGACCGGTGATGCGTACATCCAGATCTGAAGGAGAAAGGGGATCACATGCCTCACGTCGCGGTACTGAACGTCCAATGCGGCGAGGGCACAACTGACGCCAGTGGCGGTCAGTATCATCGCGAGCACGAGCCACGGAACGACGACGACACTCGATGCGAGAGGAGTGATCCCGCTCCACCACAATATCGTCAGGAGAAGCACGAACCCGATCGTGAAATCCACCAGCCCCGAGAGGACGTAGGAGATCGGGAGGGCGAGGCGGGGAAAATACACCTTGGTGAGCATCCCGGAACTGGCACTCAGGCTGATACTCGCCCCGCTTACCGCCGTTGAGACATACGTCCATGGCACCAACGCGGCGAGCACGAAGACCTGGTACGGCCTGTTGTCAGACGGAATCCGCGCGAATTGCGCGAAGATCACCGTGAAGACGACCGTCGAGACCAGGGGCTGTACGAGTGCCCATCCAATTCCGAGCAGAGTTTGCGCGTAGCGCACCTGGATGTGTCGAGCAGTCAAGGTGAGGATCAGCCACCGATACGCCCACAGTTCTCGGAAGTTGATCCCTCGCAGGCCTCGCGAGGCCTTGATCATCACGCGGCCGCGGGCGGCCTCGCCGTCCGCAGCACTCACTCGGAAGGAATTCCTGTCGGCTGCAAGAATTTAGGACGAGGGTAACATACTCGGAAAGGGCAGGTTCGCCGCAAACCCCATTTCATGTCCGTTATCGTCAGCCCGCGCAGCCACCGTGTGCGCGTTGCGTTGGTCGGCTGCGGTGCTGTGGCCGAGTACTATCATCTTCCGGCGCTGCTCGCGTCCCCTGACGTGGAAGTGGTCGCGTTCGTGGATCCATCCATTGAACGGGCTCAGGCGCTCGCGGCGCGCGCAAACACGGCGCCCACCTTCACCAGCCACAGCGAACTGCCTGAAAAAATCGATCTTGCTATCGTTGCTGTGCCAAATGCGCTCCATGAGCGCGTTGCCATCGAGCTTCTCTCCGCCGGCGTGAACGTGTTGGTGGAAAAACCCATGGCCCGGACGACTGCCGAATGCGACCGGATGATCGCAGCGGCAGAGGCCGCACACGCGATGCTCGCCGTGGGCCACGATTTCCGCTTCTTTCCGATTGCTCGTTTCGCTCGCGACTGGTTCGCTGCCGCCCCGCTGGGGCCGATTCGGCGCGTTGACATTCGGCAGAGTGCCGGCAACCGTTGGCCGAGCATCTCTCCCGACGTGCTGTCACGAAGCGCTGGAGGCGGAGCGTTGCTCACGTTCGGGATACATATCGTGGATCTTCTCTGCTGGTGGCTCGGCGATCTCCGGGTCATGGCGTATCTCGATGATGCGCTGGGCGGTGTCGAGGCGGAGGCCGAGTGCGAGTTTGCACTCGCAGGCGGCGCAACGGTTCACCTCGAGCTCAGCTGGGTCAGAAACATGCGGGACACCTTTATCGTCGAGTGCGCACGGGGAACTGTCGAAATCGGTATTCACGAACCGGCGCTGGTTCGTCTCTCGATCGGCGACGCCGGGTCGACGGTGGTTGGCAACGTCCCGGATCAAACGTTCGGACGTGCCCCGTTGCGCACGGTGTTCCGTCGACAGCTCGACGATGTCATTGCGGCCGTTCGCGGAATGAAGTCCCCTCTCGTGGGTGCAGTCGATGGACGGCGCGCCGTGGGCATTGTCGAAGCGTGTTACGCAGCGAAACAGCCACTGCGGCGGCCTTGGAATTATCCCGAAGCCTACTCCGTCAGCCGGGAGACGGGCGAATAGTGCCGTCCACGCTTTCCGGCGCGCGCGTCCTCGTGACCGGCGCATCAGGGTTCCTCGGTGGGCGACTCGTCGAGCGGCTGGTCCTCGAGTGCGGCGCCCAGGTTCGGGTGCTCGTTCGACGCGTCCTGAGGGCAGCACCGCTCACGCGTTTTCCTGTCGAAGTCATCAAGGGTGACATCACCGATCCGCAGACGGTTGCCAGAAGCGTTGAGGGCTGTGCTGTGGTCTTCCATTGCGCCAAGGGAAAGGGCGCTGACGTGGCGCTCCGTCGCGCAGTCGATGTGGACGCCGCCGGCTATATCGTGGACGCGGCCCGCCACTCGGGCGCGCGCGTTGTGCACGTGAGCACGATGGCGGTGTATGACCGTCCGAGCGAGGGCCTGTTCGACGAGAGCACGGCGGATACACCAAAGGGCGATCTGTACTCGGATGCCAAGCTCGAAGGCGAGCGGCTTGCATTTGCGCGCGGCGCGGAGCACGGTGTGCCTGTCGTCGTCATTCAGCCCGCGATTGTCTACGGCCCGAACGCAGGTAATGCCTTTGAAATGGTCAGCGAGCTGCTGACGAGCCGTGTGGTACTCGTGAACGGGGGCACTGGTATTTGCAACCTGGTTTACGTCGACGACACCGTGACAGCTCTGCTCCTGGCGGCCACACACGACCGTGCACCAGGTGAACGTTTCCTCATCTCAGGCCCCGAGTACCCGACGTGGGCCCAGTTCGTCGGCGCCTTCGAGCAGATGCTGGGTATCCGCCGGACGGTGTCACTTTCCGAGCACGAAGCGTTGCTCCTGTGGCGGCGGTCACGTCGCCGTAAGTGGCTCGTTCCGGAGGGGCTCCGGGCGATCCAAAGCGACCCGCGGCTGAGAGGACGCTTGCTCGCCACACGGGAGGCCGTCGCAGCTCGGTGGATTGCCGCCAGAGTCGTGCCGCGTACGATCAAAGACGCACTACGCGCAGCATCTCACGCGAAGGAGAGTTCCGGGGTGGACGCTGAATTGCCAATGGGGGCTGTGCGGCCGTGGGTCGTGAGAGACATGGCTCGTCAGGCCCGCGTCTCAACCGAGAAAGCGCGACGGATACTCGGATACACTCCGGTGTTCACGCTCAGGAGCGGCATGCAGCTCACAGAACAGTGGGCGCGATGGGCCGGGCTGATCCCGTAGGACCCGGAGACTACGATCGTCGCAGCAGATTGGCCGCCCGATAACCGGCCGTGCGGGCGAACCGGGGTCCGACCGAACACGGAGCGGAAAGAACCGCCAGCGACAGCCGTTTGACCGCTTTTCCGTAATGTCCGGTGTCCCAGTAGGCGACACCCGTATCCAGGTACAGTGCGGCCCACGCCGGACGCCAATGCGTCGCGCGCTCTTCATGGTGGCGTTCGAAATACGCGATGGTCAGGCGGCGACGCGCATTCTCGCCAACAGCGATGCTCGCCGACCGGCTCACCGATCGTGAATGCCGACGGTAATACAACGCCACTCGCTGATCGCCGGCAACGCGTGCGTGATCGAGCGCGCGAAGCACGAAATCCCAATCTTCGCTGACGGGGAAGCTGGAATCCCACGGACCGGCTGCCTGAACTACAGATCGGGGAAACAAGAGGGCGGGCAGGCGCGTCTCGAACTGCCCGAGCAAACACTCGTAAGCGATGCGACCTTGAAGTTTCGATGCGATCAGGCGGCCTGGGCGCAAATGTTCGTCGCACACCAGCGTTCCGCCATACGCGATCACATCGTCGCCGTCCATGAATGATGCGAGATGACTTGTGCTGTCGGGATCCAGCACATCGTCGGAATCCACGAATCGGATCCAGTCGCCCTGGGCTTCGCTAATGCCGGCATTGCGCGCCACACTCGGCCCTGCGTGATCGATGCGAACGACACGGAGACGTGCATCGGCGATCCCGTCCAGCAGGCTCGCCGCGGGCTCCGGACTGCCGTCATCGACGACGATCAGCTCGACGCTGCAATCGCGCTGTTCGAGAGCGCTGTTCACCGCGGTCCGCAGCCAGTCCCGCCTCGTCTGCCAAACGGGCATGATCAAGCTGACCAACGGTCGAGGAGTGGCGTTCATCCGCGCCCATCTAGCAAGCCGGAAATCGCCGTCGCTTGACGTGGTCCAACAAGCCTGATAGATCGGTTGCCGTTGTCACTGCGTGTTCTGACCGGATCCCTTCATGAGCTTCACAAAAGGCATGGCTTTGACGTCGTGGCGATGGATGGTCGGGGCGCTGAGCCCTCGACCACCATTGTTTCCGAGATTCTGGATCATCTTGACGGCGTCCGCGGCCTTGTACGCAACCACCTACGGCGAGTGGATCCTCACTCGGCTTAGCTACCATCCGTCAATCTATTCGTTCTGTTTCTTGGTGCTGCTTTTCGTGGCCATTCTGCCGGCACGGCTTTTTATTCTCAGTCTTCCTCTCGCGATCGGCATATTGAAAGCGATGAGCGTTGTGAACGAGGCCAAGATTTCTGTCCTCTTCCTGCCGGTGACCTCGTTCGACGCACGAGTCGTTATACGAGACCCGTCGATTCTCGTGAATGCTCTCGGCCTTTGGAACCTTGTCTACGAAGTTGGCGCGATTACGGCGGCATGCGTGCTGGTTGCATGCGGACTCTATTTCAAAAGACGCAGAACGCGGAACCGAGTTGAGGCCGTTCCAGCAAGGATGCCGTTTCCACGCGTAACTTCGGTGGGTGTGAACGGGACGTGTGTGTTGATTGTCCTGGCCAGCGCCTGGCTCTCGATGGCAAGGTATGGCGAGTTCATCTATACCAACCTTGCCTCTCAAGACAAGACTCTTTGGCTGGGCCTATGGAAGCCTGCCAGTCAAGTCAGCTTGTCTCGTCGACTCGGCGTTGCCGAGTACATTGCATTCTCTGTCTTTGCTGCCAACGAATCGACCACCTCTATTTTTGCAGCCGACGGACCTGGCGTGCCGACGGACGAGACGACCACTGTCGCCCGCAGGTTCGTCAACATTCCAGTCGACTCATCACGCAAGCTCCTCCCAAACATCGTCATCTTCCACGCAGAGTCGTCATTCGATCCAAATGCCGCCTTCAACCTCTCGGCACCCGTCAATCTGACACTGTGGTCGCCGCTCAGCGAGACAACTGCATTGGGCCCTCTGCACGTGAATGTCATCGGTGGGGGAAGTTGGGTCACCGAATTCGAAGTACTCACAGGAGTGGATTCCCGAACGTTCGGCTTCCAGGGCTTTTACACCAACTACTACATCGCCCCGATGGTCAAGAATACGTTTGTCAGTTATTTGGCTAGAAGGGGATATCGCACGCGCGCCTTTTATACCGCTGAACGCGATTTCTACAACGTTGAAATGGCGTACAAAGCTTACGGCTTTACCGATTTCGTCGATGAGAAAGCGCTCGGGTTATCGGACAATTGGACCGAACAGGTTGATCGGAACATCATTGCGTCCGCCATCCAAAATGGGGCCTTCCAGGAGGACGGTCCGTTCCTCTATTTCCTGGGCACAACAGAGAATCACGGGCCACATCCGTGTAAGCATTTTTCGAATGCACAGCTGTTCGTGACGACGTTCCGCGATGCGGCGTCCTTCGAGCAGAACTGTCAGCTCAACGAATACGTGAGACGGGCTGGGTCCACATCAGATGCCGTCGAGCGGGTGTTGGGAGAGTTGAAACGTATAGAGCAACAAACAGGGAGACCTTTCGTACTCCTGATATATGGAGACCATCAACCATGGTCCTTCACTAGAGCGTTTTTCATAACGTTGTAGTTACGCGGTACCCGCAATGCCGCACGAAGTTGAGGCATTCTTGGGGCGTAAAGAGCTGCAGCGCGATCGCGACGAGCTCGACGACCTGGTCGA
>JACXTT010012517.1_pt1 | contig 11252 bp, 8 predicted proteins | sample 9270951 | NCBI WGS metagenome assembly JACXTT01 (sample SAMN15532306, study PRJNA645909) | rock metagenome | isolation source: weathered quartz diorite | place: Puerto Rico | collected 2017-06-21 | reverse complement strand
TTCACAACACGAAAAGCATTTTGCGCAGATCTTGGGAAGAGGTTTTCGCATCAGGCGCGAGTTTCGCTGTTTCAGCGCAAAAGTCGCAACACGAGACGCATGTTGTATAGATTTTAAAGATGTGTCTCGGATCGATCGTAATGTTGTATGGCCCGCCTTGGAAAAATGGTAACCGAGCATCACCTTAGGCATCGCACGCAACGATTACGCCGCATACGCGCCTTTCTTTGTGCCTGCGTGATTTATGGGTACAATGTCGAACTGCTGAATTTTTCACTTTCCCAGGGAGGGCCTACGGGATGCGGCGGTCCTTAGTTGTGCCTCTTGTCACTGCCGGCTCGATAGCTTTAATGCTATCGGGCCTGGAGATTGCCGCTCCACAGAGGGAATCGCCGAGAGCGGTATTCGACCAATACTGCGTCACCTGCCATAACGAAAAGCTTCACACAGCCGGACTTGCGCTCGACAAGCTGGACGTCACGAATCCAGGCGCGAATGCTGAAGTGTGGGAACGTGTGATCGGAAAGCTTCGATCCGGTTCAATGCCACCACCGGGAAGGCCACGGCCGGATGTCGCGACGTATCGTGCCGCCGCAACATGGCTGGAGAATGAAATCGACCGCGCATCGACGGCAAGTCCCAAACCCGGCAGAATCGGCGCTGTACACCGGCTCAATCGGACCGAGTACAACAACGCAATTCGCGATCTCTTCGCGATCGATCTCGATGTGAAATCGCAACTCCCCGGTGACGAGACGGCTGACGGCAGCTTCGACAATTTCGCGGACTCGCTCACGATTTCGACAACACATCTGGAGCGTTACTTGTCGGTCGCCCGTCAAGTGACAAGACTTGCAGTTGGTCTCCCGTCCGCCAATCCCAAAATTGACAGGTTCGACATTCCTCTGCACGTCCTGCAGGACGACCGGCAAAGCGAAGACCTGCCCTTTGGGTCTCGTGGCGGCATAGCCATCAATTACAACTTCCCCGTGAGCGGGGAATACCTGATCAAAGTTCGCCTGCAGCGGCAATATCAGGATTACATCAAGGGTATGGGATGGCCGCAGCAAGTCGATATTCGGCTTGATGGATCGCTGCTAAAGCGCTTCAAAGTCGGAGGCGAAGCGAAAGGCCGGCCTGCCGCGTCCAGCTATGCCGGTGATGGCGAACCGGGATTTGCCGGGGATGATTCGTGGGAAAAGTACATGCAAATCGGAGGAGACGCCGGCTTGGAACTTCGTGTCCCGGTCGAGGCAGGTCCGCATCTGGTCGGCGTGTCTTTCGTCAGAGAACTTTGGGAGCCCGAGGGCCTGCCGCAACCGGTTCAGCGCGGGCGCGTTCTCGCCGACGACCAGGTCTACATGGATTACGCCAATGTGGGTGCGCTCCAAATCGGCGGGCCTTTCAAAACGACCGGAGCTGTGCAGGCTACTCCGAGCCGCCGCGCAATTTTCGTCTGCTATCCAAAGGCGGTCTCCGAAGAGAACGGCTGTGCGGCGAAGATTCTGTCGAGACTCGCGCGTTTGGCGTATCGCCGGCCTGTGGCGGCCAGGGATATGCAGACGTTGATCGAGTTTTTCAATGACGGCCGTAAAGACGGTGGAACATTCGATGCGGGGATTCAATTCGCGCTCGAACGGCTCCTTGTCGACCCGGACTTCCTGCTGCGCGTGCATCGTGACGACAAGCAGAGTGAAGCGATCTATCGTCTTAGCGATCTCGAGATTGCATCACGGCTGTCCTTCTTCTTGTGGAGCAGCATTCCAGATGAGCGATTGCTCGATCTCGCCGAACGCGGTCAACTCAGCAACCCGCAAACGCTCGAAAAAGAAGTCCGGCGAATGTTGGCCGACGCGCGCGCGATTGATTCGCTTGTGAATACATTTGCGGCGCAATGGTTGAACCTTCGGCGCGTCCAGGAGACTGTAGTCGACCAGGACCGGTATCCAAATTACGACGAGAGTCTGCTTCAGAGCTTCCAACGTGAGACGGAGATGTTTCTGGCCAGTACGATTCGTGAGGATCGAAGTGTGGCGGACCTTTTGAACGCCGATTACACATTCGTCAACGAACGGCTCGCGCGCCATTATGGAATCCGGGGCATTTACGGCAGCCGGTTCCGCCGCGTCACGCTTGCGAATCACGATCAGCGCGGTGGATTGCTTGCACAAGGTGCATTATTGGCCACGACGTCTTATCCGGACCGGACGTCGCCTGTGTTGCGCGGGAAATTTCTGCTGAACAACATTTTGGGGTTGCCTGTTCCTCCGCCGCCTGCAGGTGTTGACACGAATCTCGCAACGGATAAGCCGGGCGCGATGCCGAAAACGATACGCGAGAAACTGGCGCAACACCGGACCAATGCAACTTGCAATGGTTGTCATTCGATGATCGATCCGTTGGGATTCACGCTGGAGAATTTTGATGTCATCGGAGGATGGCGTACTGTGGACGAAGCCGGCAGGCGTGTGGATGCAACAGGCACCACGCTTGGCGGCGCAAAGATTGAAGGTCTCCGAGGCCTGCGGGCGCTCTTGCTCGACGACGCCGAGCAATTTCCTCGTACGGTTACGGAGAAGTTGATGGCCTATGCTCTCGGACGTCGAGCCGAATACTATGATCGGCCGGCAATACGAAAGATCGTTCACGACGCAGCGGCGCGAAACTATCGCTGGTCATCGCTGATCATTGGAATTGTGAAGAGTCCGGCTTTCTTGATGCGTGAACGGGGGTAATTCGGTGCCAGGCACCGATTACCCAGGGGAAACAAATTATGAATTTTCTCACTGCGAAATCACTGTCACGGCGGACTGCATTGCGCGGTATCGGCGCAACAATCGCGTTACCTTTTCTGGATGCAATGGTTCCCAGCGTAAAGGCGGTCGGACCGGCGCATCGGTTTCTCGCTTTCTACGTGCCGAATGGCATGGCCATGGAGTACTGGACGCCCAAAGGTGAAGGCAGCAATTTCGAGCTTTCCAGGATTCTCGAACCGATGGCGCCTTACAGAGACCTGATGCTCGTGCTGTCCGGACTTCATGCCAGTTGGAATTACATCCATGCCGGTGCTGCCGGATCATTTCTTACCGGCACGCCGCGCGGAGGCAAATCAGAGATTGAGATTATTGCGGATGTATCCATTGATCAGCTGCTCGCCAGGCACTTCAGCAGCGAAACACAAGTGGGTTCGTTGGAGCTCTCAATGGATGCTCCAGCAAACGCCGGTGCCTGCACGGGCATCCTGAGCTGCGCCTACACGCATACAATCTCGTGGCGGAGCGCAACGCAACCTTTGCCGATGGAATATAACCCTCGCGCCGTATTCGAACGGCTGTTTGGCGATACCGGGAAAACGGATTGGACTGCGCGCGAAGCCCGGATGCGGCAGCACAAGAGCATCCTCGATTCCGTCACGGAAAAACTGACAGCCCTAAAGCGAGACCTCGGCCCGCAAGACCAGACGAAAGTGAACGAATACACCGATGCGGTGCGCGACGTGGAACGTCGTATCCAGAGAGCCGAAGAACAGAGCGGCGTTGAATTGCCGGCGCTGGAGCAGCCTCAAGGCGTGCCGCCCGTCTTCGAAGATCATCTCACGTTAATGCTGGACCTCCAGCTTCTCGCGTTTCAGTCGGATCTGACGCGTGTGATCTCGTTCATGATCGGCAAGGAGCAAAGCGCGCGCCCATACCCGCAGATTGGCGTGCCGGAAGCGCATCATCCACTGTCGCATCACGACAACGTTCCTGATTTGATCGCGCACATGTCGAAGATAAACCGGTATCACGTCGAGTTGTTCTCGAAGTATCTTGGAAAGCTTCGCGCTACGATGGACGGCGACGGCTCGCTCCTGGATCACATGACTATCCTATACGGAGCCGGCATTTCCAACAGCCAGCAGCATTCGGGCAACAATCTCCCACTCATGTTGGTTGGCGGTGGCTCAGGAACTCTCAAGGGCGGACGCCATGTGAAGTACAAAGACAGCCCGTCAAATGCAAACCTTTTGATGACACTCATGGACAAGCTCGGCGTACCGGTAGAGAAAGTTGGCGGTAGTACAGGCAAGTTGAACATCGACACCCTCTCGGAGATTTAGATGTCGCTCGGCGTGCTGATATTCCTCGTCTTCCTCGCCGGGGCGGGTCCACGTCCCGCCCTCATCGAGGCTGCTAAGAACGTCGATCGGGATGCGGTGCGTGCTTTATTGAAGCAGGGAGCAAATGTCAACGCGGCCGACGCCGATGGAACGACCGCGCTTCACTGGGCCAGTTACCGCGATGATCTGGAAACGGCCGATCTTTTGATTAGTGCCGGTGCCAAGGTTAACGCCGCAAACGATCTTGGTGCGACACCGCTCTGGACGGCGTGCCAAAACGGAAGCGAAGCACTGGTTCGGCGATTATTAGCCGCCGGGGCAAATCCCAATGCTGCGCTTCTACTCGGCGAGTCACCTTTAATGGTCGCGGCTCGATCGGGCAATCCGGCTGTCGTCGAATTGTTGGCGGCGAAGGGCGCCAACGTAAATGCGCGCGCAGCGCGAGGCCAGACCGCGCTGATGTGGGCTGTCGCTCAGAAGCATCCACAAGTCGTGAGCGTATTGCTCGCGCATGGTGCAGATATTCATGCTCGCTCGGATACGTGGGGAGAAGTCATGGCGGTGTCGCCGCACGGCTACCTCGACTATAACCGCTCGATTCCTCACGGCAACGACACAGCGTTGATGTTTGCAGCACGCGTCGGTGATCTTGCTTCGGCTAAACTGCTCGTGGGTGCAGGCGCCAACGTCAATGACGAGGATGCATGGGGCGTCGGCGCCGTTGTACTCGCGGCTCATTCCGGATTCACGGACCTCGTCGAATTTCTGCTCGAGAAAGGCGCCAATGTCAACTCCGATAAGGCCGGCTTTACAGCGCTCCATGAAGCGATCATGCGCCGGGATGAGAAGTTGGTAAAGATTTTGCTTGATCATGGCGCAGACGCGAATGCGCCGGTCCGAGCATGGACTCCCATGCGCCGCTCATCGCGTGACTTCAACTTTGAGCCGGAACTGGTCGGAGCAACGCCCTTCTGGCTTGCCGCTCGATTCACCGAACCGGAGGTCATGCGCCTTCTTGTGAAACATGGCGCCGATCCATTGTTTGTGCACCGTTCGGACAGACTCGTGGAAGGCCGAGGCGTCCCCTGGGAACATCGAAGTGAAGCGACAACTGCGGTAATGGCCGCAGCGGGAATGGGCGGTGGCGGGCGTCCATGGACTGAAATCGAACGCGATCAGCGCGAGGCGCTCGCTCTCGAAGCGGTCAAAGTTGCCGTGGAACTTGGCGTCGATGTGAACGCCGCGAATACCGACGGACGTACCGCCCTGGACTCAGCAAAAACTCTCAAATTCGATTCCGTTGTCGCATTCCTGATGGAAAAGGGCGCCAAACCCGGAACACCAAAAAATAGACTCCCGGAGCCCGCACCACAACGGTAAGATCACCACGAACTTGACGTGTCGACGATTGGATAACACTTCATGCGTGAGGGGGAAACATGCGGATTAGCTTATGGCTGAGGAGTTGCCTAGCTCTGGTAGCTTTGAGTGCGGTTCTAGGCATCGTCTACTCGCAAAACGCGACCCGTTCGCGTGAATCATTGGCGAAGCGTGTTGACATCGGGCCGACCGGTATCGACATCAAACGCCCAGTGTTCGCCGGGGCCTGCAAGGCTTGCCCCTGGGGTGTTCTGGGCTTTATCACGCAGGCCGCATTGAAGCCTTACGGTTATGACGTGAAGATCTGCTGGGTTTGCTGGTCGAGTTTCGGTCCACGAGAGATGGCTGACAACACCAAGCCGGTTCTACCGTCGGGCGCAGAGGAGGAGCCGATTGTCGCCTACACGGAACCACCACCGGATGCTGTACCGGATATCAGTGCCACCAGCGAGATCAATCTGATCGAGGCGTGGAACGGCGAAGGTGCATATGCTAGCGATAACAAGAAGAGACGAAATTACCGCGTCATAGCAGTGGTGCAGCAGCCCAATTTCCTAATGCTGGCAGCGAACAAAAAATCTGGCATTACGGACCTTTCGCAGATCAAAGATCGCAACCGTCCTACCTGGATCGCGTTCACCAATCGGGACAAGCCCGTTGAAGAGATCCTCGCCTACTATGGCATCACTGAGGAGGGGTTGAAAACCAAAGGTGGTGGCTTCATTCGCAGCGCAGACAGAACTCGTCGGGCCGCGGCCGATGTATTTATTGGCGGCGCTCTTTTGGCCGACACCCCCGAGCAGCGGATGTGGTACGAGGTAAGTCAGCTAAACGACTTGATCTTCTTCGACATCCCTGAGGCATTGTTGTCAAAAATAGCTGAACAACGAGGCTATATGCGCGCGACAGCACCGATTGCGTTCCTGCGTGGTGCGGAGCGTCCGATACCAACGGTGATGCGTTCGGCTCATGTTATCTATGTCCGCGATGATGCACCCGATAGTTTCACCTACGCCGTGGCCAAGGCACTGGACGAACATCAGGAACTGTTCCGGATGTACGGCGACCCTTGGTATTACGACACGAGAATGGTCGCGAATAGCAAAGTCATTCCAATGGCGCCAGGTGCGGTGCGTTATTACAAGGAACGGGGTTACATGAAATAAATTCGGCGGGCGAACTCTTACCGGCGCGGTTGGGTAGCATCACGCTGCTGGGCGAGCACCTTAAGGCGCACGGCTTGCGCACATTCGTCTTCTATTTTGAAATAGCGCGCCACCGCAGCCGCGCCGACGTCGAGCGGATGCGGTTGGCCGGGACGCCGATCGGCCAGCATCCTGAGCTTAGGAGCCGCACTGTCAAACTGAGACTGATTTCCCATAATGATGGTGGCACCGGCGGCAGCGGCGAGGGCTGAAAATCTCCGTACTGAAGCGAGGTAGGTGTCAAAATGCGGCACGTCGTTCACGAAATTGAATTCGGTACCGCCTGAGTAAGCAACAGTCAGCGGCTTGCCGCGGTCATGCACCTGGAAGATTCCGGAAATCGCGCCGGGCGTGTGGCCGGGCGTTAGATAAAGAGTAAGGGTTCGGCCGCCGAGCGTGATCTTCATGCCGTCGGTGGCGATAATGTCACGCTTCGGCTTTCCCGTCGGAAAACCATTGACGGATTCGTCGACCAGGTCCCAGTCGCCCGCCCCCATGACAATATGCGCACCATACCGTTCTTGCATCAGTTTTGCACCGCCGACTTCATTTAGATGGGCATGAGAAACGATGACGTATTTCACCTTGGCGGGGTCGAGCCCGAGTTTTTTCAGCCCGCCGACAATGACATCCTCCGCGTCATAAACGCCCTGCGTGTCATAGAGAATGATTCCGTCAGTGGTGGTCAGAGCCCAGGTCGAGCGGGATGGCGTACCCATCCAATACAGATCGTCAAAAGCTTTTTTCGGATCGAGGTATGTACTTTTCCGATTGGGGTTCATCGTCGGCGCCGGAGCGTCTGGCCGGGGAGCGGCGTTCAGCGGTGCAACACAGATCGCGGTGACCAAGCCGTAGAAATCAGGCGTGTCATCGCGGCCGCCCGCGGAATTCTTGCCGGCTGCGAGGTGAGCTTCGATTGAATCCGGCGTCGGCGGCACCGTCTGCGAATCGGCAGCGTTCAGGAAGGCCAGGATGGCCAGCACGCCCGTGATATTCCATTTTGAAATACGCATGGCTGCAAGTAATGCTAGCAGAAGTTTCTCTTGACTACACCCATGGCGAACAAAGAACCGCACGCGATGGTCGCCCGGATGCAGCGAATCATTGACACAAGTTCCAATGCAAGACGGGGAGCGCTGTCGCGGCGAATATGTGAGCAGCTGAAGTGGCAGTGTGGAAACGGAAGACTGCGAGAGTTGAATCCGATCTGTGTATACGTGCAGAGCGTCATGCTTGTTTGCACGGGCCTGTGTTCAATTATTCGATTGTCCATTGTTCTAGGGCGGCGGGCGCTTCCATATTAACAGCGTTTCCCCAACTACGACGGTCACCGCCGCTCCAATCGTTCAAGCCACTGCTGAACGCGCGCGGTGAACTGCGCCGGTGCGTTGATCCTGCGACACCATTCCATGCTGCCCCGGGCTTGCTGCAGGAAATAGGCCTGTCTTTTGGTTGGAGGCAGCGATTTCACCTTTCGCTTGGTCCGCTTCAGGACTGCCTCGACGCACGCCTTGAAGTCGATCCCCGGATCTGGGATATCGTCGTCAACCGGCTCGAGTACACGCTGCATCACCTCGATGTTCGTCACCTCAATCAGATCGTCCTGTAAGCTCAACGCTCGGTGCTTTCCCCGTCATGACGCAGCAACCAACGATTGTCATTGTTGGCAGTCAGATTTCCCAACACGACGGATAGAACTACGGCGATGGTTCGGTACGGCTTCCGAGTTATCATCGAGTGATTATCTATGAAAACTTCACTCGTGTCATTGACCACCATAAGTTGTTCGCCCCCATCACGAAGGCAACGTTAGCGGAGAGTCATCCAAGCTGGACGGGCGTGATTGGGCGCGCGCGCCGCACCGACGTCAAGGCATTCACCGATCAAGCCGACCTGATTATCGCCATCGGATATGATCCGATTGAAATCAATTACGAAGAATGGGCGGGAAAAATTCGGATCGTTCACGTCAGTACTGAATGCGCAGAAACAAGCGCCGAATTAAACTTCTTATGGAACCAAGCCTGCGACCTCGATCTTTCCATCCAAGCAATCAGCGAGCTACCGAAATTTAGTAATCAGTGGTCGCCAACTGAATGGAAAGAGCATCGAGAGAGACTCGATCAAGCTCTCCGGCCAAAGGCGGATGCGTTTGGCGCACAAGAGGTGATCGATACTCTAAGAGGCAGATTACCCCAAGACGGGATTTTGGCCTACGACGTGGGCGCCCACACACACCAGATTGCGACTCAGTGGCGTACCGACCAGCCAAAGACTTTACTCGCGACCAACGGCTGGTCATCGATGGGCTACGGGATGCCGGCGGCGTACGCTGCAAAGCTAGTGTTTCCGAATCGACCAGTCGTTTGCATCGTCGGTGACGGCGGATTTCAGATGACGGCGGGAGAATTGGCATTGGCGCGCCGTCTGAATTTAGCCGTGTCGTTGATTGTGCTCAACGACGGCTGGCTAGGATTGATGAAAGTAAAACAGGAACGCAAGCAGTATCCGCTTTCCGGAGTCCGGCTCGGGGAACCGCCCGATGCGCCCCCGCATTATTTCGGCGTTCCCTGTCGTTCTACAAAAACGCCGGAAGAATTTCGCGATGTTCTCGATTGGGCGTTCACGCTCGGCGGTCCGAGCGTCATTGAAGCCTTCATCGACGTCGAGTCTTATTCATCCACCGTCTTTGACGTCAACAACTAACTCGCGCGATTCACGCAGGCGTCACGAGCGGCGCGCCTTTCTTTGCGAATATCATCGCAAGAAACTTGGCCCGTTTGGTTGTGCTGGCGTTGCGGCTGACCTCGTGAGTGCTGCCCGGCTCCTCGTAAAACATTTGTCCGGAAGAATACGTCCGTTCCTCTTGGCCCGAAATTTTCGTGACGACGTCACCCTCCAGCACATAAACGAGGACAAAACCCGGATGGTGATGCGGAGCCCCGACGCGGCCGGGTGGCAATGTGATAACACTCGCATTGACGTGCCAACCATCCATTGTGATGTTAGGCAGATCATGGTCGAATACCGCGTTGTTGTCCGCCGCCTGCGCCGGCTCTGCTTGTGCGCGTGTTACGGAAGCGGCTTGAAGCAGCGGGAACAGCGCCGTGATAAAAACTTCCCGTCGTGTGATTTCCATGTTCCTTCCTTTCAGTTCGCTTCCTAGCGAGGATACCGTATCGGTGGAAATCGCTCCACGTTTCAAGCGCGGACGGCGGACCATCCTGAGAGCTGGAGAGGTGGAGAGGTTGACGCAGTTGTTCCCAAGTGCTAAAAGGAGCGGTTATTCAATCCCAAACCGGTTTTATAGCCGGCCGGATTCGTAAGCGCGGAGATACTCCTGGCGATTCGAGGTAACGCATGTATATTCGATTGACAGGTTTGATAATGATGGCCGCGGTCGCTGTGGCCTTGTTGTGGCCGGCCGCGACTCCCACGGCGGGTCAGACCCCGCCCGGCGGGTTCCCTTCGTACACGGCGCCTCGTACGGCGGATGGCAAACCTGACCTCAGCGGGATTTGGCAATCCTTCACCACGGCGAACTGGGACATTCTGGCGCATGGGGCGCAACCGGGACCCCATCCCGAAATCATGGGTGCTTGGGGCGCAGGTCCTGGTGGACAGGGCATCGTTGAAGGTGGGGAAATTCCTTACCGCCCGGAAGCCCTCGCGAAAAAGAAAGAGAACTCTGAAAAAAGGATGGCTGTAAAAACCACCAACGATCCTCATCGTTATGACACGGGTGAGCCGGAACTTCAGTGCTACCGGGCGGGCGTGCCGCGCGCGAACTACATGCCATACCCATTTCAGATTTTTCAGAATCCGGGCGAAATTCTGATGATCTATGAGTATAAGGGTGCGTCGCGCACCATCTACATGGATCCTCATCGCGAGGCTCCCACCGATGCTTGGATGGGGTGGTCGAATGGCCACTGGGAGGGCGATACGCTTGTTGTGGATGTGACGGATTTCAACGATCACACGTGGTTCGACCGCGCTGGGAATTACCATAGCGATGAACTGCACGTGGTCGAGCGGTACACGCTCGTCAGTCCGTACCACCTCATGTATGAAGCCACCATCGAGGATCCGAAAGTCTTTACGCGGCCGTGGAAGATCAAATTTCCGCTGTATCGTCGTGTGGAGGATAATGTTCAACTCGTGGAGTTCAACTGTGTTCCGTTCGTAGAAGAGTTGATGTACAGCCCCGCTGGGCTCTACAAGCCGCCGAACAGGTAAACGGACGAATCAGGAGGTTTCGGCATGCGCAATCGATTTCTTGTATTTGCCGCTGTGACACTCATGGTTGTAACTGTGTTGTGGGCGCCAGTCCTGACGGCACAAGTCCGTTTCGGCACGAAACCCTTCGACCCCAAAGCGGTCGATCCGGAACAGGCAATAAAAGCAGCGGCCGACGCGGCAAAGGCCGCGGCCTTGCTCACGAATTGGGCCCCGCCTCGCACGCCGTGGGGCGATCCGGACCTACGAGGATATTGGCTCACTGCGACCTACACGCCGCTGGAACGCCCCGCAGCGCTCGCAGGCAAAGCGTTTTACACACCGGAGGA
>JACXTT010012516.1_pt1 | contig 11253 bp, 8 predicted proteins | sample 9270951 | NCBI WGS metagenome assembly JACXTT01 (sample SAMN15532306, study PRJNA645909) | rock metagenome | isolation source: weathered quartz diorite | place: Puerto Rico | collected 2017-06-21 | reverse complement strand
GGGGGTATCTGCGCGTCGGTTATCGTCTTGCGGGGAAGGGCCTGCGGACCTTCGGTCGTCGGCGTGAACGAAACGACGTCGCCCGTCACCTTCTTGCGCGGCAGGAGGCGCGCGAACTTGTCGAGCGCGTACCAGTTGTCGAAGTGACAGCCCTTGCACGCCGCCTGCTGGCGCCCGTTGGCGGTGCGGTCGTCGCCGGGGTTTCCGACCGACGGCGTGAGCGTGAGGCCGACCGTGTTCGAGAGGATGCGGAAGGCGCCCGAGAGCATGTAGCCCTGGTCCTCGTTACCGGCGTAGCGCTTGCGCCACGACTCGCTGCGGAAGTAACCGAGGCCGGCCGCGTCGGGCGTGACATCCATCGCGCTCGCGCTCGCCTTCACGTCGTAACCGCCCACGAACAGATCGCTCCACGGCTTGCCGTTCACGAGCACGTACTTGGCGAGGTAGTAGACCGGGTCGTCCTTCGCGTCGGTCGACGGACCTCCGTTGAACTGCGAGTTCACGAAGCGCGCGAAGCGCTCTGCGAAGTCGGGCGAGGCGACCATCGCATCCACGGACCCTTGCGGGTCGGTCGCAGAGAGGAGAGCGCCGTCTGCGCTCTTGCCGACGACCGCGATCGACAAGCGAATCGCGCAGCGCTCGTTCGCCTCTGCCTTGTCGGCTTCGGCGCCTTCGGCGTGCGCGCGGTCGGTCGACGCGAGCGCGACGCCCGCAGCAACGAACGGAACGAAGAGAGCAAGGAGGGGAATGCGCAGACCCCTGCGCAAGGAGGTTCGGCTCCGCGAGAGCATGCTCGGGACCTTCGCAATGGGCGTACCACCTGCGACTCGTGCTCACCTGATTGTGTTTCTGCCGTGAGCCGAGAACGGCGACCAGATCTCGCGACGTTCCTGTGGATCGATCGTGGACCAATCTCACCTCCTCCTCTCGCGAGGCTTCGCGAATCGTTGCGAATTGCTCAATTCGTCATCGCGACCCGCCGCGATCAGTGGATCGCGCCGAGCCCACCGGCGATGCATCGCCTCGGGTCGCGCCGATGTCGTTCTGAATGAAGGACGCGCGCACTTGATCAAGTCGCTATTAGCGGAACGAGATTCAATAGATGCGGGGGCGGCATTTACGTCGATTCTGGGTTCATACCCCCTGGGGCGGATGCGAGGGCCTGGGCGCGGGCGTAGCGCCGTGGGCGATGGAAAATCCGCGGACAATGGGTGTAGATTGCATGCATTCGGTCTCCCACCACCGCAACCTGCGCAAGCGCGTGGTGCGGGCGCGTTCGGTGCAACGCTACAAGAAGCGCGCGCTCGAGCTCTTGGTCTTCCGAAACCGGGATCTCGCGGGCGTCGAGCGTCCGCGCACGCGCGCAGCGTGCGCAGGCGGCCAGCGGCCATGTCCGTTCGTCTCGTGCGAGCATCATCTCTACCTCGAGGCGACGAAGACCGGTGGCATCAAGCTTCGCTTTCCCGATCTCGAGCCATGGGAGCTGCGGGAATCGTGCGCGCTCGACGTCGCCGATCGCGACGGGACGAGCCCAGAGGACGTCGCCGATCTGTTGAACCTCACACGCGAGCGCGTCCGTCAGCTCGAGGCGATCGCGCTCGAGAAGCTGCGGAGCGCCGAAGAGATGGAGGAGCTTCGAGATGGCTTCGACGAGTCGAGCGATCCGCTCGAGGGCATGTGAGTCACGGGGTGGGAGGAATGCCTCCGGCGAGGCACGCGAGCGCCGCCCGAACGCGCTCCACGTTGGCGAGCGTGCCAGCTCCGCGCGCTTCGAGGATCGCCCTGGCCTCGGCGAAGAGACGACGGCGCGCTTCGCTCATCGACGTCGCGAGCGCGGAGGGGTCTAGGCCGAGCATCGGCGCGATCCGATCGATCGAGAGGCCGTCTTCGATCTGGAAACGGAGCGCGGTGCGCTGTTCTGGCGTCAGACGCCCGAGCACCTCCTTCGCGATCGCGGCCGCGTCGTCTTCACACGCGTCGGGCGGAGGCGCGGGCTCCGAGTCTCGCGCACGGATGCCGCTCTCGACGAGCATGCGGAGCGCGGCGGCGCGCACCCACGCGAGCAGAGGGACGAGCCCGCCGTAGTCGGCGAGCCGCCCCGGGAGGCCATCGTCGCCCAACAGGCGTCGGTGCACCGCAGCCGAAGCATCCTCGCGGCTCGTGCCGCGCGGACGTGCGCGCGCGATGATCGGCTCGAGCGGCTCGAGCATCGTGGACGCGAGCGCCGCGCGCGCGACAAGGTCGCCGTCGAGGCATGCGAGCGCGAGATAGAGGTCGCCGACGTGCAGCGAGTCGATGCGCGCGCCGGAGGCCACTGCGACCGCGACCGCCGACCGGAAGCGGGCGGGCGCCACGAAGATGCCAGGCCACGCAGCCGCGGCTTCGCGCAGACGATCGACCACGATGGTGTCGGTCGGCGCGGCCGAAGGGTTCGGATCGGCTGCCGCGCCCGCGACGCCGGTGGCAGGGGATGGTTCGAGCATCCGATCGAGGGATACCGACCCCCGCGGCACGATCGCATCGAGCTTCGCCGCGAGATCGCGCGCCGAGGGGCAACGCGCATCGCGATCGCATGCGAGGCAGTCGGCGACCGCCGCTTCCAGGGCGTCGGGCACGTCTTCGCGGAGCTCCCGCATCGGTCGAGGAGCCTTGGTGTGGACATCGAGCACGAGCTCGCCGAATCCGTCTGCGTCCCACGGCGTGCTCCCCGTGACGAGCTTGTAGAGGAGCACGCCGAGGCTCCACACGTCGGACCGCGCGTCGACTGCGCGTGCGGAGCGCATCTGCTCCGGCGACATGTACAGCGGCGATCCCATGAGCAAGCCCGTCTCCGTGCGCGAGAGATCGGCGGCTCCGAACGCCGTCTTCGAGATGCCGAAGTCGAGGAGCTTCACGACGACGCGACCGTCGCTGCTCCGCGCGAGGAAGAGGTTCGCGGGCTTGAGATCGCGGTGGACGATGCCGAGCGCATGCGCCTCTTCGAGCGCCGCGCATGCGTCACGAACGATCGCGATCGCCACGTCTACGGCGAGCGGTCCCGAGTCGTCGATCCGATCGGACACCGACATGCCCTCGAGCAGCTCCATGACGAGATAGGGCGAGCCGTCGTCGAGGCGACCCGCGTCGAACACGCGCGCCACATTCGGGCTCTTGAGCTTCGCGGTCGCCCGCGCCTCGTGCAGGAACCGCGCGACCAGCTCGTCGACGGTCGCGAGCTGCGGGAGCATCACCTTCAACGCCACCGGCTCGTGGAGGTCGAGATGCATGGCGCGGTACACGATGCCCATCGCGCCGCTCCCGACGACGCCCTCGATCCGGTACTTGTCGCCGACGACGTCGCCCGGGCCGACCCGACGAGGACAACGGGGAAGACTGGAGATTGCCCTCACCCCCTGTCGATGCAGGCCGAGGACCTGGGTCGCGCCGCGCCGTGCTCTTTTCGTCGAAGGCCCGTGATTCTCAGGCTTTGCCGCCGCGCCTCACGCACTCGTCGAGGTATTCCGAGAGGCCCCGGAGCGCGGCGACCTCCGGTGCGTAATAGTGGAAGGTGCCTTCGGCGATGCTCGAGAGGAGCCCCGCGTCGACCAGGCGTTTCAGGTGATGGCTCGCGGTCGACGCGGGGAGGTCCACGTTCGCTGCGATGGCGCCGGCGGCGGCGCGCTTCGTTCCAGAGCCGCTGGCTCCAACCACGTACCGCACCATCTCGAGACGGATGGGATGTCCGAGCGCGGCGAGCTGCGCTGCATGCTTCTCGAGTCGTCCGACTTTCTTGGCCACGCCGCTTCTTAACAAGTTCGAATTCGTCCCGCAACGAAGCGAGGCGTATCTTCCTCTTCATGTGGAGGCGCGCGGTGCTCGTCGTCGCGCTGGCGCTCGCGGCGTGCTCGAAGGATGCGCCCGCCCCCGTCGCCGGCGACGGGGGACCAGACGCCGCCACGGGCAAGCGAAGCACGGGCCTGCCTCCGACCTGCGCCCGGGGCGGGAAGAACACCGCACGCCCAGCCGCGTGCAACGGCGCGCCGGAGCTCTGCGATCGGACGTACGACACGGTCGTCTCTCCCGCGGCGCACAACGCGATGTCGAACGCCGACGACACGTGGAGCCCACCGAACCAGACGCACGGCCTCGCTCGCCAGCTCGCAGACGGAGTGCGTGGCATGCTCCTCGATCTCCACTACTTCGATCCCGACGCGGGCGGGAACGCGATCGATCCGATCGAAGATCTCTCCGTCGTGGATCAAGTGTGGCTGTGTCATGGCCCGTGTGCGCTCGGTCGAACGCGTCTGCTCGACGGCCTCTGCACCCTCACCAGGTTTCTCGACGAGAACCCCGGCGAGATCGTCACGCTCGATCTCGAGACGTACGTGCGCGACGCCGATACCGACGAGGTGCTCCGCGCGAGCGGGCTCGCCGACTATGCGTTCGCGCACTCCGCGGGTCAGCCGTGGCCCACGCTTCGATCGCTCGTCGACTCGAACAAGCGGCTCGTGGTGTTCCTCGAAAAGGGCGGAGGCAGTCCTCCCTATCTGCATCCCGCCTACGAAGGGGAGATCTTCGACACGCCCTACGACTTCAAGAAATCGACCGACTTCTCCTGTCGCCTCAACCGCGGCAAGGCGGGGAGCCCGCTCTTCCTCTTGAACCACTGGCTGAGCGACCCGCTCTCCGACATCGCGTTCGCGCGCGAGGTGAACACGGCCGCCGTTCTCGGCAAGCGCATCGACGACTGCACGAAGGAGACGGGCAAGAAGCCCTTCCTCGTCGCCGTCGACTTCTACGACGTGGGCGATCTGTTCGCGACCGTGCGCAAGGCCAACGGCCTTCCGTAGCCGTCACTTCAGCGTCGGACGACACACGGCGTCGATGCACGACTCGGTGCCTTCGCACTGCGTGCTCTCGGTGCAGCCCTTGCGCTCGACCTTCGTCACCCACTGCGCGATGTGGTTGCCGCTGGAGGTCTCTTGGAACGGAAGCCAGAAGGCGGCGAACGAAGGGTCCTTGCCCTTCGCGGCGGCCTCCGGGTCGAACGCGACCATCCAGATCTGCGCGGTCGATCCCGCGCCGACGCGGAGGCCGTACGCGCGGCGGCTCGAGAACGTGAGCCACATGATCTTTTTGCCGCGATAGCTCTGCTCACGCTGCATCCACTTCGGCCACGAGTCGCCGTTCGCGGACGTCGCGTTCGCGAGCGCGATCGGCGCGCCGCCCGATGCCTTCACCGCCCACACGGTCGCGTCGGGCGCATCGTACGAGCTGCGCGAATCGCCGTTCGGAAGCGTGCCGATCGAGGCGCGGTTGAACGCGACCCACCCACCGTCGGGCGAGTAGCTCGGGTAGTAGTTGTTGTTCGACGTCGTCGGCACGAGCACCGAGGCCGCCGTCCACTTGCCGCCGCCCGCATCGGTGGTCGTGAAGATGCCGGCCTCGCTCACCCCGGGCGCGCCGCAGATCGCGCCGAAGCAAGGCGGGCTCACCTTCGGCTGCGCGAAGACGACGGACTTGCCGTCGGGCGACCAGTCCGGCATCGCGCCTTGTGCGACGTTCTCCACGATCGCCGCGCCGGTTGCCGCGTTGCGTAGCGAGAGCGAAACGCCGTTCGACACCATGATCCGATTCTTGTCGGGGGCGAACGTGAAGAAGTTCGCGCCCGGCGTGCCCGCCGTCTGCGAGCCGTAGACGAGCGCGCGCGACCCGACGTCGAAGACCTTGTAAGGAGAGGGAGAGGGGATGTCGAGGCCGAGCGAGATGCGATCGCCGTCGCGCGACAGCACGTGGCAGCCCACGCAGGTAGCGGCGCCGGCCTTGGGCGCGTTCATGTACGTCTCGGCCTTCTGACCGCTGACGCCGAACTCGTAGCGCATGGTCGCGCCGGCGGCGGCGTTCCAATAGTAGATGCCGCCCACGATGTCCTCCTCGCCGAACGCGAGGGACTGCGACGCGCTCACGCCGACACCGGCGCCTCCCTTGGCGCTCGTGCCGCGGATCTTCGTGTCGAGGGCGTCGTCCCCGCGGCCCGCGGCAGAGAGGATCGACCACACCGTCTTGTCCGGCGCGTACGCGCAGCCTCCACCGACGGAGCTGCAGCCGAAGTACACGTGCAGGTCGAGCGCGACGCTCTTCACCGCGAGATCGAAGAGATCGTTGCCGCTCCCAGGACGGAAGTGCCACTCGATCTCGTTCATGTTCGGCGGAACCATCACGCCATTCGAGGGGTAGACGATCGAAGGAGCACGCGATGGATCGACGACGCCGGCGAACTTGCTCGCGGCATCGGCGGGCGCGCCGCCGACGACGATCGACTTCGTGAGGTGCAGCACGACGTTCGTCTGTCCGGTGAGCGCATCGAGGCGCGCCTTCACCTGCGTCTTGCCGACGCCGGTGGGCGATGCGGTGAACTTCGGACCTTGGAAGCTGCCGTACGTCTGACCGCCGTGAGGCTCGACGCTCCAATGCGCGGCCGCGGTGATGTCCTGCTTCGAGCCGTCCTTGTGGACGAGGAACGCGTGGTAGTCGATCGACGGTGTCTTTCCGTCGGTGACGTCGACCACGGCGTCGACGGGATCGACGTCGATGTGATCGTCGGCGAGGAGAGGCGGCGCTCCTCCGCTCGACGTGCTCGGATCACCGTTCTGTCCATCGCCGAATCCTCGATCCTTCGATCCGCACGCGGCGAGCGCGGCGACGACGGCGAGGAACGAAGCGAGCCCCACGACGTGCTTGGTGCTTCCCATGGCGGCTGGAGTCTGCTCCTCGCAGGCCGCAGCGCGCGTCTCATTCGGCCCATGGAAAGATGCTGTAAGGCCTCACCGTGCTTCCACGTGGGGATGGCACGGGGGTCCATGGCGATCCACCCGGGCGTTTCAGATTGCCGCGGAAAAAGAGAGGTTCCATCGATCAGGCGCACTTAGGCGCACATGTGGGTCTGGCAAGTGTCTTGCTGACGGATCACCTCGGCGGCGCCTGGCCCGCCGTCCCATTTCGGAGATCCCCATGCAGACCTCGAAGGTTCTTTCCGTCCTCTCTCTCTTCCTCCTCGCATCGGGCTCGGTCGTGGCGTGCGGTGCAGAGACGTCGGCGGACGATCCGGTGGCGGGCGGCGACACGACGGCGGACGGCGCCGACGAAGAGGTCAAGGCTGCCGTCATCGGCGAGTCGAGCAACAACAAGGTCGTCGACGTCCAGCTCGGGCGCAGCTTCACGATCGGTCTCTCGTCGAATGCGTCGACCGGCTATCGCTGGCACGTGAAGAGCGTCGATCGCACGCTCGGCCAGCCGAAGGAGTCGAGCGTTCCTGGTGACCCGAGCCGCCCCGGCGCGGCGGGCACGCAGAAGTTCACGTGGTCGACGACGAGCCCGCTCAACCTCGTCGGCCCGCACGACATCGTCCTCGAGTACCAGCGTCCGTGGGCCGAGACCGCGCCGCCGGCGAAGACCTTCAAGGTCACGATCAACATCACGCCCGTCTCCGTGAAGAAGTGTGGCGGTCTCATGGGCGCCGTGTGCGGCGCCGGTGAGTACTGCGAGTTCAAGGCGACGCAGGCGTGCGGTATGGCCGATCAGCAGGGCACTTGCCAGAAGAAGCCCGAGGCGTGCGCGGAGATCTACTCGCCGGTGTGCGGCTGCAACGGCAAGGACTACGGCAACGCGTGCGAGGCGAACGGCGCCGGTACGTCGGTCGCGCACGCCGGCAAGTGCGCCGATGCGGGCCACCGCTGCGGCAACGGCACATGCGGCGCAGGCACGGTCTGCTGCAACCCGCTCCGCGCGATCTGCACGCTGCCCGGCCAGTTCTGCATCCAGTGATTCGAGTCTGATACGTCGAATCGGCTAGCGGCGCTCGTCGTCCTTCTGGGCGAGCGCCGCGACGACCATCGCGACCTCGCTGGGCTCCACGGGCTTCGCCACGTGGACGAGGAAGCCTGCGGCGATCGCCTTCAAGCGATCCTCGGTGCGCGCGTATGCCGTCATCGCGGCGGCCGGAACGCGCCCACCCTTGTCGGGGGGAAGCGCACGCACGCGGCGCATGCGATCGAAGCCGCTCTCTCCCGGCAATCCGATGTCCGAGAGCAGCACGTCGGGCACCTCCGTCGTGAGCGCGGCGAGCGCCTCGTCGGCGGAGCCCGCCATGGTGACGGTCGCCCCGCATTCCTCGAGCACCACGCGGACCAGCTCGCGGGCATCGACCTCGTCTTCGACGAGCAGCACGCGGATTCCGTCGAGCCGCGGGCGCGACGACGTATCGGGCTCGCTCGGCTCCGACGATGGCTTCGTGCCGCGCGGGTTCGACACGAGCGGCAGCGTGACCGTGAACGCGGTCCCCTTTCCCTCGCCCGCGCTCTCGACCTCGACGCGTCCTCCGTGGAGCTCGACGAGCTTCTTCGTGATCGCGAGCCCGAGGCCGAGCCCTCGTCCGCCGCGCGACGGGCCGCTGCTGGCTTGCCAGAACGGATCGAACACGTTGGGGATCGCCTCCTCTCGGATGCCGATCCCGGAGTCGGTGACCACGACCTCGGCCGCCGACTTGTCGAGCGCGCGGAGCGTCACCGCGATGCGGCCGCCCTTCGGCGTGAACTTCACGGCGTTGCTGAGGAGGTTCCAGATCACCTGCTGGAGCCGGCTCGCGTCGCCCATCACGGGCGCCGTTCCCACCTCGAGCGCGAGCGCGAGGTGGATCTCCTTCGCGTCGGCGCCGAGACGCACCGACTCGATCGCGCGCTCGATCACGAGCGGTAGATCGACGGGCTCGACCTCGAGCCGCATCTTCCCGCTGATGATGCGCGACACGTCGAGCAGGTCGTCGATGAGCTGCCGCATCGCCTCGGCGTTGCGCTCGATCGTCTTCGTGGCACGACTGCGGCGCTCTTCGTCCGTTCCGGTCGCGAGCAAGCGCGCCCAGCCGAGGATCGCGTTGAGGGGCGTGCGCAGCTCGTGGCTCACGTGCGCGAGGAAGTCGTCTTTGGCGCGGTTGGCTGCGTCGGCGGCCTCGCGTGCCTTCTGCTCCTGCGCCAGACGGACGCGCTGGTCCTCGGCGCGGCGCCGCTCCGTGAGGTCGCGCGTGACCTTCGCGAAGCCGACGAGCCTGCCCGACGGATCGTGGAGCGCGGTGATGATGACGTTCGCCCAGAAGAGCGAGCCGTCTTTCCGTTTGCGCCAACCTTCGTCTTCGAACCGACCTTCGCGTGTGGCCACTTCGAGCTCGTGCTCGCACTTCCCGGCGCGTACATCCTCGTCGACATAGAACTCGGAGAAGTGACGACCGACGATCTCGTCGGCCTCGTATCCCTTGATGCGCTTCGCGCCCGTGTTCCACGACGCGACGAAGCCGGTCGGCGTGAGCAGGAAGATCGCGTAGTCGCGGACGCTGTCCACGAGCAGGCGGAAGTTCTCTTCGCTCGCCAGAAGCGACTGACGTGCTTCGACGAGCTTCACATCGACGTCGACTTGCGCGGTCATTCGCTGCACCTGAGACGGTGCCCCTCGCGGATGCCCGCGGAAAGAGGCAAGTCACCGCACCTTCACCTTGGGTGCAGCTCCATGCACTTCCACTCCGAGAAACCTTCGGCATCGGATTTGAAGCTCATCCCCCGCCGTGCGCAACGCTTTGCTCGTCGTGGCCCTCTCCGCTGTCGTGAATGTCGCCTGCACGAGCGCCCCGACCACCGCCGACGAGGCGGCGGCCACGGCGGGCACGACGCCGGGCGATGCCCAGACGACCGGACAGCCCGGTGTGAGGGGAGATGGCGCGACAGCGCCGTCGAAGCCGGAAGAAAAGGCGCCCACCGCCGACGACGGCGCGAGGAATGGCGACGAGTCCGACGTCGACTGCGGCGGCACGGTCACCGGTGCGCCACGTTGTGATGTCGGAAGGTCGTGCAGGTCACATGCCGACTGCGCGTCGGACGCGTGCGCGTGGAACGGGACGTGCGTCGCCGTGAAGAGCTGCACGCAGCACATGGGCGGCGACACGTGCGGCGTCGGCGAGGTCGGCGACCCGTCGGCGAAGCACGAGAGCTGCTGTTCGACCGCGCCGCTCCCGTACTCGGCGACGCGCATCGACAAGTATCTCGTCACTGCCGGACGCATGCGCGCGATGATCGACCGGCTCGGCGGCAACGTGCGTGGCTTCGTGGCCACGCTGCCGGCGAGCCAGTGGAGCCCGGCGTGGAACGGGCTCGTGCCGGGGAACCGCGCCGAGGCGGAGGAGATGCTGGGGCCGTATTGGGCGGGCGCGCCGAACGATGCGAACGGGAACGAATCGAAGCGGTCGTGCAGCGCCGGCAACTACACCGGCCGCACGTGGTGGGCTCCGCCGACGAACGGCGATTACTCCGACTTCACGAAGGACCAGCTCGACGCGAAGGCGCTCAACTGCGTGGGCTGGCACCTCATGACCGCGTTCTGCGCATGGGACGGCGGTCGCATGGGCTCGAGAGCGGAGCTCGCGCTCGCGTACACGAACGGCGGCTCGACGCGCTACCCGTGGCAATGGAAGGACACGAGCTCGTACGACCCGAACGCGTGGGACGGTCGCTTGAACCACGTGTTCAGCTACAACTTCCCGGACGTGCCGGGGATGCGACGGAGCGGGAGCGGCGACGCGCTCGACATCGCCTACCACGTCTCACCGCCGGGGCGTTTCCCGAGCGGGTGGAACAAGGACGGCGTCGAGATCGCCGGCAACCTCCTGACCTGGATCACGGACGCGGAGTACTTCATCACCTGGAACCATTCGTGGGAGCGCCATGGTGACAACGATCTGCAAGCTCAATCGTGGCTCGTGACGGGTCCGGGCGAGCCGAACGGCTACTACGCGATCGGCGGCCGTTGCCTTCGGGACTGATTTCGGATCAAAAGTGCATTCGTCGTGTCGAAGCGGGTGGGTCGGCTCCGACGTACCTCTCGAAACACGGAGGAATGCCATGAAATTCATGATCCTGATGAACGCCACGCAGTCGAACCTCGCGACCTTCGGCTCGATGGGCCGTGACGACATCGTGGCGCACGTCCACTTCATGAAGGAGCTGAACGCCGACCTGAAGAAGACCGGCGAGCTCGTCGTCGCCGAGGGGCTCACGCCTCCGAACGAGGCGCGGATCGTGCGCGCGAACGCCGAGGGCGGCGCGCCCATCGTGTCCGATGGTCCGTTCGCGGAGTCGAAGGAGTTCTTGATGGGCTTCTGGATCCTCGAGTGTCGCGATCTCGCGCATGCGGTCTCGATCGCCGGGAGAGTCTCGACCGCGCCCGGCAAGGGCG
>JACXTT010012515.1_pt1 | contig 11253 bp, 9 predicted proteins | sample 9270951 | NCBI WGS metagenome assembly JACXTT01 (sample SAMN15532306, study PRJNA645909) | rock metagenome | isolation source: weathered quartz diorite | place: Puerto Rico | collected 2017-06-21 | reverse complement strand
ATGAATATGAAGACGTGCGCTGGCCGCTGACATTTGGCGGCCTGGGCAGAGGTAATCTGTCAGTTAACTCCTTCCCCGATTTTCTCATTGGCCGGGCCGGTTGCAGGGCTGTGGATTTCCCGGCTGCATGCAATGCCAACAACCCGGGTAATACGACCGGGGTCATTGCCAGCAGCTTCAACCTGTGTTTGTTCTGCGTGCGCAGCCAGGTCAACGGTATCGTTCACGGTTATCTGTTGAAAAACCAGTATGCGTTTTTCCAGGATGACTGGAAGGTCAACAGCAAGCTGACCGTAAACCTTGGAGTCCGTTGGGAACGCTTCGGCATGCTGGCGGATAAATACGGCAACTTGACCAATCAGTGGGCCAGCGATCTGAGGTCGGTACCAATACCTCCTTCCGCGCCGGACTTCAACAACCCCGCCGCGTTCGCCGGCTATGTCGTGCCGAACAATTACGATACGCGGCCGCTATCCCAGGGTGGATGGGGTCCAATTCCTGCCGGCGTGAGGCAGTTCGATGGAAAGTTTGCGAGCCAGAATCGTATTCCGCTCAGCAATTTCGCCCCGCGCTTCGGGTTTGCATGGCAGCCGGTAACGAACGGCCGCGTGGTGGTTCGTGGCGGCGCCGGCATTTTCTATGATCGCGTGGGTATCAACCGGATGGTTCATGCCGTTCAGGAAGGATTGCCTTACGCGGATACCACGACGTTGCAACCTGATATTGCCAGCCTCCAGAGTCCGTTTCAGGATCGGCCTCTGAGATTGCTGCCGCGGTGGTTCAACTTCACGACCTTGACCGGCTCCAGCTTCGACAAACCCTATTACGACCACGTTCAGACGCCGCTGGTCCGCCAATACAATTTAGGTGTCCAGTATGAGTTCATACGTAATTACTTAATGGAAGTTTCCGTATTCGGGTCCACTGGAATCAACATTGGCGATTACAGTCACGTTGTCAACCTGGCGCGCCTGGCCAGCCCTACCAATCCAATCAATGGAATCACGACCAATACAACGGCTAATGCGATTGCGCGGGTGCCCTATCTCGGATTCACGACGATCGGGCTTCAGCAGAACGCGTTCGATGCGATTTACAACTACAACAGCCTGCAAACCACGGTTCGCAAGAATTTTTCGCATGGTCACGCGTTCCAGGCGGCTTATACGTGGAGCAAGAATCTGTCGAATGTCGGCTTCAACTCCTCGAACCTGAACTTGTCGCAAGACATGGACCAGCAGTATGGGCAAACGCCCTACAGCCGTCCGCATCGATACGTTTTAACTTACCAGTACGAATTGCCCTTCAAGCACGACGGGCCGCTGGGCAAACTCGTTGAGGGATGGTCTGCATCAGGCGTCACCATCATTCAGAGCGGCACTCCAATCACGTTCTTCGATGCACGCGGCGGGACGGTTTATACCGGCGGCCCGCCAAGCAATGGCTCCGACAAGGGCGCCAGCCGGGCGCAACTCTGCCCGGGTGTCACGTATGCTCAGATCGCGACCAACGGCAGCGTAGAGGAGCGGTTAGGGCGCGTGGGTGATCCGAACGTGAAACGCTTCTTTAACACGTCCGCGTTTTGCGCTCCGCGCATCGTGGGGAACGATGGAGTTGCTACGGATTTCGGTGATTCCGGCGTTGGCATCGTTCGCGGTCCGGGTCAGGCGAATTTCGATTTTTCAGTGACGAAGATGACGCGGATTGGCGAAAAGCAGAACGTTCAGTTCCGTGCGGAGTTCTTCAATCTGTTCAATCACCCGCAATTCGCATTGCCGGCGGATGTGGTGGGTAATCAGTCTCTCTATGGAAGCAATCCCGCCCTGCTCGGTGTGATCACATCGACCTCAGTTAACCCGCGGTTGATCCAGTTCGCGCTGCGGTTAGTCTTCTGAAGGGAAATCGGGGAGATTGAGGAGGCTCACTCTCCCCGATTTTCAAGAAGGAAGAGAGAAGGCTGAAGGTCAGCAGCCATCTCTGTTTCTTTGGGTCTTTGTGCCTTTTTGGCGAGTACAATCTGCCTCCGCAAAGCCAGAATCTTGTGCGCTTGCATCGCCCATTCTGTAACCAGCAGCGGAATCACCCAACTGAACCAGCTGGCGGCCGTCATCTGTTCCAGGGTGGTGCCGACTCCAGCCACCTGGACGATTTGAAGGAAAACACGGAACGTCACGAAGCCGAACGTCAGTACGTAACTCCGGATCATCCATTCGCGATGTTGTTCGACCACGTGATAGCCGATGGCAATCAAGGCCATGGCGGTTGTCACAAACCAGGCGACCGCCATCGCTGTCATGCCTGTTCTGAATACCCAGCCAAAGTCGCTGTGCCGCGCAAGGTAGAACGCCGCGGTGCCGCTGACCGCTACGCCGAGGGCGTAGCCGACTCCAAGTACGCGATGCAGTTGCAGAGCCTTGCGATTGAGTCCCAGCCAAAGCTGCAGCGGACCCGACAGCAACGCCACCATGCCTGCGATGATGTGAACGTATAGCCAATCGTGGCGCGCCCAATAAATACCGAACCGTTCCCGTTCTACCGTGAGATAGGGAACCGCGTAGCTGTTGATAAACCACAAAGCAACGACAGTCGGCGCAAATAGCACCAACCGGGTCCGATTGTCATGCATGCGCGGCGTCCGCGGATTGATGATGGCGTTCCGTCGACGCCAGCCAGACGTGTTCGGTCGCTGTGCGCTGTTCCAGAAGCGTCCGATACAGCTTGCCGCGGAGCGAAGCGATGTCCGTTGTCGTTTCTACATCGTTCGATTCGAAGACCATAGGATAAACAAAATTTTTTTCCATATATGCCCTCCTTTGCTGCCTGGAATGCAGTTGGTGGGCCGAACCGTAACGGTCAAAACGTATCGCTTTGGATTGAAGCGATTAGCGATTCAAGATGAGCGCGAAAGCACGAGTTGTACACAAAGTTGATTGACGGAATGCCGAATTTTTATGAAATTCCGCATTTGACTGTGTTGCGTCCTCACAGTAACGTGCCCGCGTTCATCTCACGACCATGATGGCCGAAATTTACTGGCAAGGACGCTGGAAGTGAGAAGAAACAATGTCTAGCGAACAAAATGTAGCGTCGCCGTTCCCACAGAGTTTCCAACGCGATCTCGAGAATGCCCGCGTGCTCATCGAAGATCCTCCGTGGCGCGACAATCCACAAAAGTACCGAAAGACTGCCGAGGCGATTCTGCGGCGTATTCTCACCTTCGATCCGCGGAATGAAGCTGCCAGGCTTCTGCTGGCCAAGGCAGAGGTACCAATAGCCGAACCGGCGCCGGCCAGGCAGGCCCAGCCGGCTCAGCCGGTCCATGCGCCGTCCCAACCCGTCGTCATGAAGGCCGCGCCGGCCGCAGCTGCGGCGCCTGCGCCACGTCCCGCGCCGCGTCCCGCGCCACTACCGCCTGTTACAGCCCCGGCGCCTCCGTCCCGGTCGAACGAAGACCTCTCTTTTGTCGTTCAAAAGATGAAGAACCCTCAGGAGGACAAGGCCGCGCGGCGGCCCCCCTGGGGTTTACTTGGTTTCGCGGCGATCGGCGCGGGTGGCGGACTGATGTTGTTGCTGATCCACCCAACGGCAACCAAATCGCAATACACTCCGCAGGCAGCTATCGCTTCGCCGGCACCAATGCGGGTCAGCGAAACGGTAACTGCGCACACCGTTGTCCCCGTCGCCGCCCCGGCCGTCGTTGCAGCGCCTGCTGCGGCAGTGGCCGCACCCTCGGCCACGCCGGTGGCCGCGCCCGTAGCTGCGCCTGCGGCAGCGCCTCAAAGCTCCATAGTCGTGAAATCGGAGTTGCCGCCTGTGGCCCCGATACAGACCGGAACGCTTGCTGTGAGCTCTCCCACAACAGTCGACATTTACATGGGCGATCAACTCGTCGGTTCGGCGCCGACGACCCTGGTGCTGCCGGCAGGAAATCAAACGGTGGAATATCGCCATCAGGACATGCGCAAGACCGTAACGCATGTCATCAAAGCGAACGAGACAACAACAGCGATGGTCACGTTCGACGTTCCGCTCCAGATCAATGCCCGGCCGTGGGCGCAAGTCTCCATTGATGGACCGCAGCGGCGATCCCTGGGCCAGACACCTTTGAGCGACGTTCGCGTGCCGATCGGAAGCGTACTGATTTTTGAAAACCCCAATTTTCCTGGGAAGAGTTATCGGGTCACCGGAAGAGAAACCGAGATCCGCATGACCTTTCCATAGAGGTTTGCGATGTGTCGATACATCATGACTGTGTTCGTTATTTTCTCCAGCGCCATTGTGGCGCAAGCAACTCCCCCCGACGAGATCGCCGATATCCTCACGCGTGCCGAGTCGCTCTACTTTGAAGCCAAATTCCGGGATGCTGTTCAGGTCTTGCAACGGGCGGACGACATGCTGAAACCGCAGGCGAACCGTGTGCCCGACAAGATCGCTGTCAAGCTGCAGCTCGCGCTGGCTCACATCGGTCTCAACGAACCCGCGCAGGCAAAGACGCGTTTAAGAGAACTCTTCACGCTGGATGGCGACTATCGTCTGGACGCACAGCAATTCCCACCGAAGGTTCTTGCGCTCGCCGATGAAGCCAGAGCGGAGCAAAATGAGCTCCGCTGCCAGGCGATCCGGACGGACGCGCGCAAATATCTGGAGACTGGGAATGGGATGGCGTTTCTGAGCCTGGCGCAGGCGATGAAAGGAAAATGCACGGGCCTGGAAGCCATGGAGCCGGAGGCCGCCGAGCTTGTGTATAAAAACGGTCTTGACGCGTACAAGGCGGGCCAGTTCTCGGATGCACTCGAGAAATTTCGCTGGACTCTCAAGCTCGCACCCAAACATGAACTGGCGGCGCAATACGTCGAACTGACGCAGGGCAAATTGCAGGTGAATGCCGATCGGCAGTTGCTCGAGTGGCGCAAGAGTCTCGAGGCGCGTGAATTCAAACAGGCTGCTGTTCGCTACACCCAGATCGCGGCCTCAAAGGATGCGCTTCCACCACAAACGCTGACTCAGATGCGAGGCGATTACCGGAATGCCGTGAATGCGCAGCTCGAGTCATGGACTCGTTCCTGCAACGGGGGCGATACGGCCGCAATGGACTCGATTCGCCAACAACTGCCCGAACACCTCTCGGATGCTTCAATGGGAGAAGATCTGCTAACGCAAATGAATTCGTGTGTGAAGAGAGGATGCATGCCCGTCACCACGCAACTGGCGCTGGCGCGTTTGAAGGTCCAGGTGAATCCGGTCATACCGCCGGCGTTTTCGGCGATGGTGCGTGGTTCTTCGGTAACGGTGCGCGTTAAAACACGAATCGATGAGAAAGGTGATGTCACGGTGATCGACTCACAGGGCGGAAACTCCGTCCTCAACGATTCCGTACGCGCCGCCGTCGAACACTGGAAGTTCGCGCCGATCATGGATACGAAGGGCCCCCGCTGCGCAGAAGTGGAAATTCCGATAGTGATCAAGCCCTGAGTCAACATAAAGACATATGCCATTGGGCCATTGGCCAATTCCCATATGCCATATAGAAAACGGTTCGATATGGCATATGGCAAATGACCAATGGCCCATTGGCATATGTCTTTGTGCCTTCGTGGTGACTACTAGTATTCTCTATTGAGATCGTTGCGCACAACGAGTCCGGCTTTCATGACGAACTTGACGCGCTCCATCTCGGTGACATCGTTTAGAGGGTTGCCGGACACCGCGATAATGTCCGCGAATTTGCCCTTCTCGATGCTTCCAATGGAATTCTCCCACGCGTAATTCAACATGTGGGCGGCATTCATGAACGCGGTCTGCAACGATTGGGCGGGTGTGAGGCCCCATTTAGCGTAGTAAGCAAATTGATTCGCTTGCTTGCCGTGCGGAATCGCAGGCGACGTTGCGCCGCTTCCAAAGACGATGGGAATGCCGGCAGCGATGGCTCTCCTGAAAGCCTGCTCGGCAAGCTTGAGCCGGCTGTTGCGTCCGCCGGTGTCGCGCAGGTCGGCTTGTTCCAGACCGATCAGGTCATCGAGTGTCACCTCGAATGGCAGTTTCTTTTCCAGCATGACTTTGATGCCCGCCTGATCGAGCTCGAGCAGATGATTGGGAGCATCCACGCCGGCATTGATGCAACTGTTCATTCCGTCGCCACCGTAGGTATGGCAGGCCACTTTCAGTCCGAGCCGGTGCGCCTCATCGACGATGGCTTGAACTTCTTCGAACGTCATCGAAGGACTGTTGACGAGCGTCGCATCGGGCCTCCACATGTGGACCTGACCGACGTAATCCTGCGTCGTATAAATCTTCACCCAATCCACACCATGCAGTTTCGCCTCACGCACTGCGGCGCGCGCGAGCCATGGCCCGTTGATGTTTTTGTTTTCGGTGAATCCTTCGAGGAAGCGAATCGATTGATTATCGGGATAGTAGTTCGTCGCGCGCTGGTTCAGCGACTGGCCGACCACCTGCATGCGCGGACCCTGAATGGTGCCGGTATTGATGGCGTCGCGCAGATCGACGGTGTTGAAGCCGCCGCGGGAGTCCATATCCAGCACGGTGGTGAAACCCGCCGTCAGATCAATCTGCGCATTGGCCACGGCAATGATGGCGCGCTGCGCGGCAGTTTCGCCGCCGGTGTTGACGTGCACATGCGCATCGACCATGCCGGGCATAACGGTGGCGGAACTGAGATCAATGACTCGGGCTTCGCGCGGGATTTGTAGATTGGCGCCGACATCCGTGATGCGATCGCCTTTGATCAGCACGACCTGGTTGTTCAACATGTTTCCCGACTTTGAATCGAACAACCGTCCGGCGCGGATCGCCACAAGCTGATTCGGCGGCGTTACGAATTTTTTTTCTTGTGAGTAGGTGGGGATACTGCTCAACGCTAAGATCAACGCAATCGTCGCTATACGCTTCATAAGCACCTCGATGTATTCGGGCGTTATATACCCGCCTGTTGGCAGCCCGCAATGAAAAGTAGTCGCGAAGCCACCTCAGCGCCGCAGCCGGGGTGGCGCGAAGCGCAAGCCCGATAGGGCGCAGCCTCAAGAGAAGTTCGGCGAAATGTTCAAGCCTGAAGATTTCGCCGAACTGACCACCCCGTCCGCGCCTTGTCGGAACGGGGCCAGTTTTTTAGTGCGCGGCCACCCCTCCTCTGCAAGGAGGGGAATGTCAGCGTGTGCTAAAATTCGCCGCATGCGTGCATGCGCATGTTTAATCGCAATACTCCTGTTTGCCGCGCCGGCCGGCGCGCATCCGGTGCCGTTCAGCTATCTGGACATACAGCTGCAGCACGGATCGATCGCCGTTTCGTTGACCATTCATATCTACGATCTCGCGCACGATCTGCAAATCACGCCCATGGAGCGGCTCCTCGATAAAGGGTTTCTGGCCGATCATCAGGCGGCGATTCGAATCATGCTCAGCCCGCGTTTTGAGCTGGCAACGGATGGGCATGCGTTGAGTCCGGAATGGCTCCAGCCGGAGGTTCTGGAAGAGCGGCAGTCCGTTCGATTCCACTTGCGGTATCCGACTCCGGCAACGCCGGGAGTGGTGGCAATATCGGCAAAGATGTTTCCATACGATCCGCAGCACCAGACCTTCGTGAATGTCTACGAGCGGGACACGCTCACAACGCAGATGATCCTCGACATCAACCACACGCAAACCGAATATTTCGCCGGAACGCGGCAAGGCGTGCTGGCTGTCGTGCGCAAGTTCATACCCGCAGGTATTCATCACATCCTGATCGGTCCTGATCATCTGTTGTTTCTCGTCGGCCTGCTCCTGCTCGGCGGCGATCTTCGCCGGCTGGCAATGGTGGTCACCGCATTCACGATTGCGCACAGCATTACGTTGTCTCTCGCCGCATTGAATATCGTTACCCCACCGGCACGCGTCATCGAGCCTGCGATTGCCTTGAGCATCGTTTATGTAGGCGCCGACAATCTGCTCGCTCAAGGCGGCCGCGACGTGCGCGCCTGGATTGCATTTGCGTTCGGATTCATTCACGGCTTCGGCTTTGCGAATGTGCTCCGCGAGATGGAATTACCCACGCGGGCGCTGGGCTGGACGTTGTTCTCATTCAATTTTGGAGTGGAAATCGGCCAATTACTCGTCGTCGTGCTGGTCGCGACCGCGTTCGCGTTCCTTCGATCCCGCAGCGACTGGGCGAGACGTCAACTGGTACCGGCGGGTTCGGTAGTTGTTATCGCGGCCGGATCATTCTGGTTTTTTCAACGGGTGTTCTTTCCAGGAGGACTCTAATGAAGCGAAGCATTGTCTTGGGTCTGGTGCTCGGCCTTGGCGGGATTTCGATCGCGGCCCGACAACCTCAACAGGGAAACCAGCCGCTTGATATACAGAAGGTCAAAGACAACCTGTACATGATCGTCGGTAACGGCGGCAACACCGCAGCATTCATCACCGATGCCGGCGTGGTTGTAGTCGATACAAAGAATCCGGGTAACGGGCAGGCCATTCTCGACAAGATCAAGAGTGTCACGCCAAAGCCGGTGAACATGATCATCAACACGCACACTCATGGCGATCACGTCGGAAGCAATGAAGCCTTTTCTCCGACGGTCGATATCGTTGCCCATGAAAACACGAAGACCAACATGGAGAAGATGAACGAATTCAAAGGCGATAAAGCGAAGTTCCTTCCGAAGAAGACCTTCAAGGACAAGATGACGCTCGGCAAAGGCAAAGACGAAATCCATCTCTATTACTTCGGCCGCGCTCACACCAACGGCGATAGCTGGGTCGTGTTTCCTGCCATTCGCGCCATGCATTCAGGCGATGCGTTCGCCGCCAAAAACACTCCCATCATTGATCCGAATAACGGCGGCAGCGCCGTCGATTATGGAAAGACGCTGGCGAAAGCCGCAGAGACCATTAAGAACGTCGATGTCATCATTCCCGGGCATTCCACCACGATGACGCTGGCAGATCTGAAGGAGTACGCGGACTTCAACAACGAATTCATTACCTGGGTGCAGAGTGAGATCCGGGCGAACAAGACCGTGGATGAAGCCGCGATGGACTATAAGATTCCGGCGAAGTACAAAGGGTACACGATCAGCACATTCTTCGGCGGAATCAAGGGCAATATCCAGATCGCGTACAGCGAACTGAAGAAATAAAAGCCATATGCCATTGGGCCATTTCCCAATTCCCAATTCCCATATAGAAAAGGATCGATATCGCATATGGCAATTGGGAAATGGTCCATTGGCATATGTCTTTGTGGTTTATGCCAGAAACTTCCCGATCTGATCCACCGTCTCAGGCTTGTCCCGCTGCACGATGTGCCCCGCACCTTTCACGATCATGACTTCCGCCTTGGGAATCAGCCGGCGCCATTCCTGAGCCTGCTGGACAGGAATGATCTTGTCCTCTTCGCCCCACACAATCAGAGTGGGCATTTTCACTCGATGGAGGTGCCGCGGGAATTTCGGATCCGTCGGATGCTCCCAGAACAGCCGCGCAAAACTGGTCGCTTCGCGATATCGCGCGGCGACGAAATCCATGTCGGGCTTCTCCGGCAGCCGCGGCTTCAGCGTGTCGAAGTTCGAAACCAGCATGGGCACGAGCTGCTCGGCGGGCGTGGCAATGACATCGAGCGTGGGATGCTCCGGAACGTCGAGACCGTAAGGCGCGATGAGCACCAGCTTCTTCACGCGGTGACTATGCTCGCTGGCAAACCTGGCGGCGAGATAGCCACCCATCGACAGGCCTACCAGATTCAACGTGTCGATCTTGAGAAGATCGAAGAGTTCGAGGTAGTGCATCACGTAGTCGTGAATATCTGTGAATGTGGGATCGTCGCCCGATTCGCCAAAGCCGGGATGGTAGGGCGCGACGACACGAAACCGGTCCGCCCATGCTTCCGCAAAATCGAACCCGTCGACGGTGCCCGCTCCATGAAACACGACGAGCGGCTCACCCTTGCCGGCCGTTTGAACGACCGTCTTCACGCCGTCGACCATCAACTCTTCCCGCACAAAACGGCTCATTGCGCACCCCCTCGCCGACTGGGCCAGCCGGGCCGGCTGGGCCGCAGCCGCGGAATGACTTCTTCGGCAAACAGCGTCATGTTCTTCACCGCCTTCCAGTGCGGCATGTCGGCAACGTGCATCACGCTGTTGATGTGATTCGTTCCCATCCGCTCCATCCACTCGCCGATCTGATTCGCGACTTTTTCCGGTGTACCCACTGCAATGAAGAACGAACCGCTGATAGCTTTGAAATCGAAGCCGCCATGCAGCTTGTCCGCGCCTGCAGAGCGGATCTTCAACTGCTCGATCGACAGATAACCTGGAGGCGCCAGCCATTGGGGCGAACTACGCGCATAGTCTTCGAAGAAGCGCTGCAGATGAATGATGTACTCCTGTTCGGCCTTTTCCTGCGATTCCGCGACGTAAACGAAATTCAACAGCGGCAGTTGTTCAGGCCGGATGGTATGGCCGTGGTGCAGGGCGCGCTCGCGGAGCCTTTGGTTGAGGTCGAGCGCGACTTTCTGCGGCACAAAAACAGAGGAATAACCGAAACCCAACTCCGCCGCGAGCTCGATGGTTTCCGGGCTTCCGCTTCCGACGATGTAGCACGGAGGATGCGGCTTCTGATATGGCCGCGGCCACGGATTCAGGAACCGGTACGTATAGAACTTTCCGTAATGTGTCGTCGGGCCATCCGCCGTCCATGCCTGCAGCATGACCTTCAACGATTCCCGGAACTTCTCACGCGCCGTCACAGGGCTGACGGGATTCGACCAGTACTCCATTCCGGTGCCGAGTGGAAATGCGATCTCGAGCCGGCCCTTCGACATCACGTCGAGTATGGCGTATTCCTCGGCGAGCCGGTTCGGCAGCATGAAATTCGGCGGCACACCCCAAATGCCTATCCTCGCATTCTTGATTTGCGGAATCAGGGCTCCAGCGACGACGCTCGGCGTCGCCATCATGCTGTAGATCGTGTTGTGGTGCTCGTTCAGGACGATTGCGTCGAAGCCGAGCCTGTCTGCCAGTATGAGCTGTTCGAAGTAGGACTGATAAAGCGCGTGACCTTTTTCAGGATCGTAAAACGCGTTCGGAAAATTGACCCATGTGGTTTTGTAATCCTTGTGATTCTCGGGCAGGCAGGTATACGGCATGAAGTGCATGACGTTGAAACGCAGAGCACTGCTCATTCATTCCTCCGTTGGGTCCGGGTATTGTAATATACGGCGCCAAAGGCCAAACCCGTCTGAAAGGACACATC
>JACXTT010012514.1_pt1 | contig 11254 bp, 8 predicted proteins | sample 9270951 | NCBI WGS metagenome assembly JACXTT01 (sample SAMN15532306, study PRJNA645909) | rock metagenome | isolation source: weathered quartz diorite | place: Puerto Rico | collected 2017-06-21 | reverse complement strand
CCGCCCGCGCAATCTCGGCACGTCGTTCAGGGCGTAGTGATCGGCACATGGCGCGCCTGCGCGCGCACGCGTTCGAGCCACGCGCCGATCGCCGGGAATCGCGCGAGGTCGAATCCGCCTTCGTCGGCGACGTGCGTGTACGCGTAGAGTGCGATGTCGGCGATCGTGTAGCGCTCCGCCACGAAGTACGTCCGGGACGAGAGGTGCCGCTCCATCACGCCGAGCGCGTCGTAGCCGAGCTTCTGCTTCTGCGGCAGCTGCCGACGGCGCTCGTCGTCGAGGCCGAAGAGATGAAGCCACGCGCGCGCGACGGCGACGTAGGGCTCGTGGCTGTATTGCTCGAAGAACATCCACTGCGCGACCTGTGCGCGCTCCCAGCGGTCCTCCGGCAGGAATGGCGTGCCCTCCGCGAGATAGAGCAGGATCGCGCCCGACTCCGCGAGCAGACGGCCATCCTCGAGCTCGAGCAGCGGGATCCGTCCGTTCGGGTTCTTCGCCAGGAACCCGGGCGTGCGCGTCGCGCCCTTCGTGATGTCCAACTCGACGAGCTCGAACGGGATCTCGAGCTGACGGAGCAGCAGCCGCACTTTGTAGCCGTTCCCGGACGGTAGGTAGTCGTAGAGCCGCACGCGCCGGAGCCTGCACGACTCGCCGAGCCGTTGCCAGCTCAGGCGGTCGGGCCGAGGCCCGCGAACTGGCGGTACGCCTCGAGCGTCGCCTGCGCCGTGGCCTCCCACGTGAACCGCTCGGCGTGTCGCTGCCCCGCCTCCGACATCTCGCGACGCCGCTCCGGATGATCGACGAGCGAGAGGATCGCCTCGGTGAACTCCGCCACGTCTTGTGGATCGACCAGCAAGGCCGCGTGGCCGAGAACTTCCGGCAGCGACGTGCGATCGGCGGCGACGACGGCGGCCCCGCAGGTCATCGCCTCGAGCGGAGGCAACCCGAATCCCTCGTACAGGCTCGGGTAGACGAAGACCGATGCCCCGGAGTACAGCGCCGAGAGCTCGTCCTCGGAGACGTAGCCGATGAGACGGACCGAGCGCTCGAGCCCGAGGCGCTGGATCTCGGTGACGAGCGCGGGAAAATCCGGGTCGTCGCGGTAACGCCCCGCGAGCACGAGCTCGCTTTCCGGCCGATCGGCGACGATCGCGCGCATCACCTCGAGCAGGAACGAAAGGTTCTTCCGGCGGTCGATGCCGCCGACGTAGAGCAGGTAATCCGGCTGCAGACGGTGGCGCCGGCGGAGCGCGGCGACCTCGGGCTCGGGCGCCGGGCGGAGCCCTTTGCGAACCCCGAGGTGCGTGACCGCGACGCGCTCGCTCGGCACCCCGAGCAGGTCGACGAGGTCCTTCTTGGTGAACTCCGAGATCGCGATCAGCCCGCGCGCGTTGCGGAGCGCACGGCGCTCGAGATAGCGGCCGAGCTTGAAGCGGACGTTGCTCTTGCCCGCGATGTACAGGTCGGCCATGCGGTGCGGAATGAGGTCGAGCACGCTCACCACGTAGCGCGCCTTCAGCGCCGCCGGCGCATCGGTCTGCGAGCAGAAGTGGAAGAGATCGAACGGCAAGCCGGGAAGATGCCGCGACCACGCGACGTGTTGGCGAAGATGGACGGCCTCGGGGCCGAGGCGCCCCATCCACGGCGGGCTCGGCACGCGCACGAGGCGCGGGTCGTCGGGGCCTTCGCCGCCGTCGAGTTCGCCACCCGTTTCCGCGAGGAAGCCGATCTTGCGCTCGCGATCGAGTGGCAGCATCGCCTCGAGCAGCGAGCGGACGTAGCGGCCGATGCCGCGCCCTTCGTGAGCCTTGAAGCCGCGCTGGACGCCGCGGACGTCGATGGCGACGCGAGGTAGATCCATCACGCCACGGGGCTCGCCGCGATCTCGATCGCGCGGCGGTAGACGCCGAGCACGCGATCCCACGAGCATTCGTCTCGGACGAAGCTCCGTCCGCTCGCCCCGAGCTCGCGCCCCTCGGCGCCGCGGACGCGGTCGAGCGCGGTGCGAAACTCTTCGTAGCTCGCATAGGTGATCCCGGCGCCGCTCCGCGCGCACTGTCCGGCGACGGCCTCGCTCTTCGCGCTGGCGACGACCGGCGTCCCCGCGGCCCAACTCTCGAGCGCGACCACGGAGAGGCTCTCGAACGCCGACGGTACGATCGTCGCGGCCGCCGCGGCGAGCGCTCGCTGCTTGTCCATCTCGGAGAGGAACCCGACGAGACGGACCCCGGGTGCGCTCCGCAGTTTCAGGTGCGCCTTCCCGGCGAGCACCAGATCGACGCCGCCACCACGCTCCGCGCGGTAGCGCGCGAAATCGTCGAGCAGCGCGGGAACGCCTTTCCAGACGTCGATCCGGCCGAGGTACAGCACGTACTCTCCGAGCCCGTGCTCGGTGCGAAAGGCGGCGGCCCCGGCGGGGTCCACCTCGGGCACGGCCACGCCGATGCCGGCGACCTCGCCGCGCCCCGGGATCTCGTACAGCCGAGTCGCGAGCGCACGCTCCTCGGGCGTGTTCCACACGAACGCGCGCGGCTGGCGGAACAGCGCGCGGAAGATCTCGAAGCGTGCCGGCGGCTCGTCGTGGACGGTCGGCACCAGCACGCTCTTCTCGGCCACGAGCGGCAGACCGAACCACGTCGTGTAATAGAGGTAGGTGAAGAACACGACCGCGTCGAACCGCGCTCGCTCGCGCTTCAGATGATCGAGCAGCGCGAGCGAGCGCGGTCCCTGGCGGATCATCCAGTCGATCTCGTCCTCGACGGAATGCTCCGTCGCATAGAGGTGGTCGGACAGACGCCCGAATCGCCGCACCCAGCGGCGGCTCGCGACTGAGAAGCGGCGCACGGGGACTCCGTTCACCTCCTCGACCCCCTCCGGGAGCTCGTTCTTCCAGGTGAGGTAGTCCGTCGCGGTAGTCGTCAGCACCTCGACTTCGAACGTCGACGCGAGCCGCTCCGCGATCTCGCGGCAGAGCGTCTCCGAGCCGCCGTCGATCCCGGCGCCGTAACGCTGGACCACCAGCGCGACGCGAAGCCGTCGGACGGGCGCCGTGCTCATGCCGTCAAGCCGTCGACGAGACGGCGGAGCCGTGGTGCGACCGCCTCGGGGCGGAACTTCGCGACCTGAGCCCGCCCGGCCGCGATCATCGCGTCGCGGACCGCGGCGTCCTCGACGACGACGGCGGCAAGCTCGGCGATCTCCGGAAAGTTCTTCTCGAGCACGAGCGCTCCGCCCGCGCCGAGCGTCTCGGGCACCGCGCCCGCCGCGTAGGCGATGACCGGCACGCCGAGATGCATCGCCTCGACGAGCGGAACGCAGAAGCCCTCGTGCTCGCTCATGCAGAGGTAGACGTGAGCGAGCCGGTAGTACGTGACCAGCTCCTGCTGGGAGACCCGTCCGGGAAACGCGACGCCCGAGAGGCCGAGGTCGTGGATCATCTGGCGGAGCGCCACGGCGTAGATCTCCGTGTCGGTGTCGATGCCGACCAGGAAGAGGCGGCTGTCCGGGTTGATGCGCCGGCGATAGAAGTAGAAGACCTTGAGCACGTCCTCGATCCGTTTGTTCGGGACGAGCCGTCCGACGTGCAGGAAGTTCACGTGGCCGTCGCGATACGGCCGCTCGAGCGCCCGCACGGGCGCCGTCTCGTAGCGCGCCGGATCGAGCACGATCGGCAGCACCGCCGTGCCCGGGTAACCGAGCGCCTCGAGCTCGAGACGATTGAATTCCGAGTCCGCCCACGCCGCGGCGCAGAGCGGCCGGAGCTCGCGGAGCTCCTGGCGCGCGCTCGCGCAGAGCGCCGCGACCTGGAAGTTCACCCCGTGGAAGAACTCGGGCGGGGTGATGTTGTGGTAGAGCAGCACGCGCCGCTGCGGCAGCAGGCGGAAGACGTCGGTCACCGCCGAGCCGATCGAGAAGTGGAACAGCACGACGGCGTCCGCGGGCGCGTCGTCGCGGAGGCTTCGGTACGGGCGGGCCTCTCCCTTCAGTCGTACGTCGACGTGCTCGGCGTAGATCTCCGAGACCGCTCCCGACGCCCGGAGCATCGCCCGCAGCGTCATCGCCTGCTGCGAGATCGCGTCCCCGAACGCGAGGTTCGGCAGCAGCTGGTGGATCGTCCGCGCCAACTAGCGGCCTGTAATCGCCAAATCAGGAGTGGAGCCTGCGAGCAATCGTGGTCGCTGGCCAGGCCCGACGAAGACGAATATCGGGCAATATTCGGAGGAGGAGCAAAGCCGCCAGCGGCCACGAGGCCCGCAGGATCCGCTGCTGGTTTGGCGGTTACAGGCCACTCTGGCTCTCGGGCGCCTTCGTCTGGCTCTCCCGAGACTCGCGCTCGCGCGCCTCGAGGAGCTCGCGAAGCACGAGCAGGAGGTTCCAGTTGAAGTCGCGCTGGCGCGACAGCGGCACCTCGTTCTGGAAGCGAAGCGCGCGGCGCGTGAGATTCTTCACGGCGACGAGGATCGGGCCTACGAACTTTCGATGCGACGTGATCGGAGCCGGACGGTCCACTTCCCACGTCACGCAGCAGCGGCGGAAGAACTCGGACGCAGCGCTGTCGCCGCCCGCGAACGTGCGGACCGGCGCCGCCGTCACGCGCTCGATCTCGCGAGGGTCGAGCACGCCGCGAGCGAGGCGGTCGCGCACCCGCTCGCGGACGCGCTCGGCCACCTGCTCGCCGCCGGGGATCGGCAGCACGAACGTCGGACGCGCGTCGCTCATGCGTGCCCGCCGCGCGCATCGAACGCCCGCTCGAAGCGCTCGAGCACGGTCGGCCAGGCGTAATTGCGGACGACGTAGTCGCGCCCCTGGCGGCCGAGCTCGCGCGCCTCGTCGGGGTGGCGGCGCAGATGGTCGATCTCCACGGCCAGCTCCGCCGGACCGTCGAAGTACAAGCCACCGTTGGCGAGCGACGTGTGATGGCGCGTGACCGCGCAGCGTGCGTTCACCAACACGGGTGTTTCCTGCATCCAGGATTCCATGATCACGATCGAGAACGATTCGTTGACCGACGGCTGGCAGAGTGCAAGCGCCCCGGCGCAGGCCGCGTCCTTCTCGTCCTCGTCGAGCCGGGGGAGGTCGATCACGCCCGGCGGACACGCCGCACGATCGAGGGTCCCGTCGCCGGCCACGACGAGGGACAGCCCCCGCCCCGCATCGGCGCAGCGCGAGAACCCGTCGAGCAGCAGCGGCAGGTTCTTTCCGCCCTCCTTGCGGCCGAAATAGAGCACGTAGTCGCCGTCGATGCCCCGGCGCGTCCGGAACGTCGTGGCGGCCGCGCGCGACGGCTCGCGCACGTCGAAACCGAAGCCGACGACCGGCGAGCGGGCCGGCACGCCAAACAGACGCCGGGCGAGCGCCCGTTCCGGAGCGCTGTTGAAGACCAGGCCCCGAACGCTGCGGAAGAGATGCGCGACCACGCGGAGATAGGCGAACGGTTCGTCGTGGAGGCAAGGGATCAGCCACGACCGGGTGGGATCGACCTGGCTGCCGACCAGCGTCGTGCCGAACAGGTACGGCAGGAAGAACAGCGCATCGAACCTCCCGCCCTCCTCGGAGAGGCACGCGTAGAGCGGATCGGAGTTGACGCTGCCACCGAGCCAGTCGATCTCCTCGTCGAGCCGCAGCGGAAAGCCGTCGGACATGCGCTGCTGCACCTCGAGGAAACGATCGATCCTTCGCGGCGACACCTCGAAGCGGCGGACGGTCACCCCGCCCTCCTCCGTCTCGCCCGCGGGCAATTCGTTCTCCCAGGTGTGGTGGCTGCGGGCACACGTGGTCAGCACCTCGACGCGGAAGCGGTCGCGGGGCAGCCGTTCGGCGAAGCCGCGCGCGAGCGTCTCGGCTCCACCCACGATCTCCGCACCGTAGCGCGGGACCACGAAGCCGACGGTCCTGTGTTCCGGGCCTGCCACGGTCGGTCGGGAGTCGTAGCAGATGGCTCGGGCGGGGACCACGGCGAGAGCGGAGAACACGTCGTCCTCCTTCACCCGCCGGCGCGCGCATGTGATAGGGACGCGGCGTGATGCGACGATTTTCCCGCGCCGCGCTCCCCGCGAGCGAAGCCGCCGGGACGGACGCCCCATGACCGAAGGCCACCGCGACAGCGTCCGCCGGCTGCTCGACGGCCTCGGCGCGCAGATGCCCATGTCGGCGTCGGAGTTCCGCTTCCGCGTCGAGCCTCTGCGCTCGCAGCACGAGGCATCGGTTCGCGTGCTGGTGGAGCTGCTCCGCGCCGAGCCCCCGACGCGCGACGTCGCGGTCGCGGCGCTCCACGAGCTCGCGCGGCCCGAGGACGCGCCGCTGCTTGCGACGGCCTTCCGCGACCATGCGCACGCGACCCCGCTCCGCGCGGAGATCGCGCAAGTCCTGACCGGCGTGGCCGCGGAGCGCCTCGAGGAGCTCCTCGAGCCCGAAGAGATCCACGACTTGAGCCTGCTCTCGATCGATACGCTGCTCGAGCGCATGCGCGACCCGGCCGGCCTCGGACAAGTCGTGGAGCTCTACGTCGGATCGTCCGCCACGGAACGGCAGGCCTTGCTCGATTCGCTCGACGAGGCGACGCGCCGCCCAGGGGCACGCATGCGCTTCGGCGCCGCGCTCGACGCGCTCTTCGATCACGAGACCGACGACGCGAACCGCGCCTCGATGATCCGGCGCTTGTCCAACCGGACCGAACCGAGCGCGGCGCGAGCGCTGCAGCGATGGCTCGCGCACTCTCACGGCGGGGAGCGAGGGCGCATCCTCGGCGCGCTACGAAAGCTCGGACGCGCAGGCGTGCGTCCGGGCCCGCGCTCGCTCGAAGCCTGGATCAGCGGCTCGGACGCGACCGGCAGCTTTCACGTCGGCATTTCGTTCCCCGCCGCGCTCGACCTTCGGGATCTCGTGCTGGTTTGCGTGCAGGTCGAATCCGGCCTGCGCTCCGTCAACGTGATCGGCGCCGCAGCCTCGGGAACCGCGCGGGAGATCCGCCGGGCGCTCGAGGAGGGACAATCCATTCCCGTGGCAGCGATCGACGTGCCGGCCGCACTGCGCATGATCGAGGAGGCACGCCAGCGCACGCTCACTCTCGGCCGTGAGCTCCCCGACGGCTACGCGACGGCGGCGCACCATCTGCAGCGCCCGGTCGCCGTCGCCGAGGCGACGATACGCCCCGCGCTCCGCCCGATCGCGACGCGGGCTCAGATCGCGGCGCTCGCCGACGTGCCACCGTACGCGAGCTGGGCGTTCGGTGAATCCGACGTACGCTTTCCCGCAAGCACGGATCCCAGCGAAGCGCCGTCCGCGCACCGCCTCGAAGACGCCGTGCGCGCGACGCTACGCGGCCTGGAAAAGAGCGGGGGCGACCGGCGCTTGATCGCGATGCTCGACCACCAGGCCGAGGTCCACGTGCTGCGCGGCGAGATCACGACCGCGGAGCGAAGCCTCGCCGCGGCGCGTGCCATCGAAGAGCACGGTCTGCAGGCGAGCCCGCTCGCGCGCCGTCTCGTCGAGCGCTCGGTGGTCGCCCGCTTGGTGCACGGGCCGCGCGCACCGCGCGCCGACGTCCGGCACCTGCTCCGCCACGCGATCGAGGAGCGCTTCGCGATCCGGCGCCGCGCCGTCGCGGTCCTCGACCTCGCGGAGGTGCTCTACCGCCAGCTCGAGAACCTCGGTGAGCGCGCCGCGGCGCAAGACCGTCTGACCCCCGCCCAGATGGAGACCTTGGCGCGCGCCGCGGCCGAGGTGTGCGTCTCGGAGTTCTCGCGCGACACGAGCGATCAGCCGCTGCTTCCGGGTCTGGAGCAGCCAGTCCGGGTGTCGTCGGCGATGGTTCGGGGGCGGGTCGAGTCCGAGAGCGACGGGCGCCGACTGGTCGAGCTGCTGCGCGCCCAGGTCCAGGCCGTCTCGCCGACATCGACGGCGGTGGCGGAACGTTTCGCCGCGGCGCTCGCGGCCGCGGGGCGCTGGTTCGCCGGCGAGGTATGCCTGCGGCTCTGCCGGAGGGGATGTCTCCGCGAGCCCGAGTCGGACGGCCGTGCGCTGTTCTTCAGCCGAGTGCACCCGGCGGGGCTCGACGACCCTGGCACCGCGGAACGGACGGCCGGTGCATCGTCGAGCGCCGGCGCGCGAGCGCTCCGTGATCACATGGCACAGACGCTCGACGAGCGCAGCGCGACCGCGCACGCCTTCCTCGACGCACTGGGGTCCCTGGGAGTCGAATCGATCGAGGCCTCGCCGCGGGTCCGTCGCGCGCGGGCGATCGTCGAGCGCCTGCGTGCGCTCCGCCGCGAGACCGACCGCTTCGGCGAGGATCCTGCCTGGATCTACGCGCTCGTCGAGGAGCATCAGGCGCTCGAGCGCGAAAGCGGCGCGATCTTCCGGCAGCTGCTGGCGACCTCGCTCGGAAGCCTCGTCCCGCGACCGCAGCAATTCGCCGGCTTTCGCGTCTATCCCGAGGTCGTCGCGGCGGACCGCCGGCTACGGCGCGAGATGCAGCGGGTCGGCATCGTCGGCCTCCCGCCGCGAGCGCTCCGCACCGTGACCGATCGGCTCGCCACGCCCGCGAGCCTTCTCGCCCTCCTCCGCGGCGTCGCCGATCTCGTCTCGCGGGCGCAGCTCGCGAGGCTCGAGGCCGCACTCGACGGATTCTGGCGGCACACGCCGAGGAGCGCCCTCGGAGGCCGTACGCCCGCCACGGTGGAAGCCGCGGCGAGCGCACGCACGTGATTGCCGCGCGGGAGGCGCGGTGCTAAGAGCCGCCGTCCCGATCCATCCCGTCGCACTCCGGTCTTGACCTCGCGATGCTGCCGCGCCGCACCATCGAGCGATACCTGTTCTTCCTGCTCCGGCACCGCATCGCGGTGATCGCCGTCATCGGTGCATGCACGCTGTACTTCGTCTACGCGATGCTCTTCCGGATGGCGGTGTTCACGAACTTCTTCGACCTCTATCCACCGGGCCATCCCTACATCCAGCTCTACACGAAGTACCGCGCGATGTTCGGCACCGCGAACGTGGTGCTGATCACCGTCGAGGTCCGCGACGGCGACATCTTCACGACGCCCGAGACGCTCGCCAAGGTCGATCGCATCACGCTCGCCATGCTGCACGACGTTCCGGGCGTGAACGGCGAGCAGGTGATCTCGCTGACGCACCCGAAGCTCAAGACCGCACTCACCGCGGGATCCGGCATCAAGGTCGTCCCGCTCACCTATCCGCGCCTGCCGCGCGACGCCGAGGACCTCGCGTTCATGCGCCAGAAGGTCTACGCGACGGAAGGCGTGCGCGGGTTCTTCGTCTCGCCCGACGACAAGGCGACCCTGATCGTCGCCGGTTTCTGGGAAGAGTACTTCGACCTCGCGACCATGTGGTCGAAGATCCAGCAGATCACAGGCCGCGAGCAGGACGCGAACACGCGGATCTACGTCACCGGCTTCCCCGTTCTCTACGCGTACTTCATGCAGCTCCTACCGAAGCTCCAGTGGGTGCTGGCGGCTTCGGTCGCGACCATGGTGCTGATCCTGTGGCTCGAGTTCCGGAGCTGGCAGGGCGTGTGGATCCCGGTGCTTTCCGGCGCGCTCTCCGCCGTCTGGGGTCTCGGCTTCGGAGGTCTGTTCGGGCTGTCGCTCGACCCGCTCGTGCTGGTGATCCCGCTGCTCATCTCCGCGCGCGCGCACTCGCACTCCGTGCAATCGATGGAGCGCTATCACGAGGAATACCGGCGTCTGCGCGACCGCGATGCCGCGATCGTCAAGTCGTACACCGAGATCTACGCGCCGGCGATGGTCTCGCTGCTCGCCGACGGCCTCGCGATCCTCACGCTCTACGTGGCGCGCATCCCGGTCATCCAGAAACTCGCGCTGCTCTCGAGCTTCTGGATCCTCTCGATCTTCGTGAGCGTGGTGACGCTCCATCCGATCATCCTCTCGTTCGTGAAGCCACCCGATCCTCACGCCGCGGCGCGCGAGAGCGCGTTCTCGCGGCTCTACGACCGCTTCGCCGACGCGATCCTCTGGCTCGCCACCGGCTCTCGCCGCCACGCGATGGCCGCGGCGCTCGTGCTGCTGTTCGCGGTCGGCATCTGGGGCTCGGCGCGGCTGAAGGTCGGCAACACGACGCCGGGCGAGGCGCTACTCTACCCGGACCATCCCTACAACGTCGCCTTCCGGAAGGTGAACGACTCGTTCGTCGGCGCCTCGCAGCTCGTCGTCATCGCCGAGGGCAAGAAGCAAGGTGCGCTCAAGGATCCGCACGTGCTCGAGGAGCTCGAGCTCTTCGCCCGCCACATGGAGAAGCAGGGTGCGGGCGGATCGATCACCGCGGCCTCGCTGCTGAAGAAGATCTTCCGTACGTTCCACGAGGGCGACCCCAAGTGGAACATGCTTCCCGACCGCGAGGACCACGTCGGGCAGCTCTTCTTCCTGCTGACCTCGAATACCCGCCGCGGCGAGCTCGACCGGTTCTTCGACCCGACCTACACGAATGCGACGATCACGCTCTTCTACCGCGACTACGACCACGAGGTGATCCGCAAGTCGATCGCCGAGGCCAAGCGCTTCGTCGCCGAGATGGCGAAGCCCGACGACTCCGTTCGCTTCCTGCTCGCCGGCGGCCTGCTCGGCATCCTGGCGGCGGTGAACGAAGAGGTCGAGTGGTCGTACCGCATCAACCTCGTTCTCATCCTCGCGGTGGTGTTCGTGCTGAGCTATCTCACCTACCACTCGCTCGCCGGTGCGTTCATCGTGATGCTGCCGTCGCTCGTCGCGCAACCGATGTCGGAAGCCGTGATGTACGTGCTCGGCATCGACATGAACATCAACTCGCTGCCCGTGGCGGCGGTCGGCATCGGCATCGGCATCGACTACGGCTACTACGTGTTGTCGCGGATCGTGGAGGAGTACGGCCTCGATCACGAGGACGGGAGCTTCGAGCACGCGATCGCCCGCGCCATTCACACGACCGGGAAGACCGTGCTGTTCACCGGGCTCTCGCTCACCGCGAGCATCGTCTACTTCGTGTTCTTCCCGATGAAGTTCCAGGCGGAGATGGCGCTGCTGTTGACGCTCCTGCTGGCGTTCCACCTGATCGGCGCGTTGCTGTTCATCCCGCCGATGGTCAACCTGTTCCGACCTCACTTCGCGGTCGAGGCGGTGGAGGAACGGAAGCGTGTGCGCCGCCGGGCGGGGACTGCCGCGTCGGCTCGAGAGTAGAGTCTCGAGCGAGGCACGGTGCGCACGGCGTGCAGCGACGTGCGCACCGTGCCGACGGCCGGCGG
>JACXTT010012513.1_pt1 | contig 11255 bp, 12 predicted proteins | sample 9270951 | NCBI WGS metagenome assembly JACXTT01 (sample SAMN15532306, study PRJNA645909) | rock metagenome | isolation source: weathered quartz diorite | place: Puerto Rico | collected 2017-06-21 | reverse complement strand
TTGAAATCGCGGGTGTCTCGTTCTCGTTTTCGAGACTTTCCAGTTGGGTACGCACGCCATCTATGGATTTTTTGTCGATTCCCTTTCCGGTTCTGGCAGAAATAATCAGGCTGCGCAGACAGTCTACCGAGAGCAGCAGAAGACTTATTACGCGACGATCCGGTCGCGAACGTCCGTCGCGCAGCGCATCGAGACGAGATTCGAGCACGTGCGCAAACGCGGCCACTTCTTCGAAACCAAAGGTGCTGCTGCCACCCTTGATGGAATGGGCCGCGCGGAAAATGGTATTGAGGATCTCCGGATCGGCCACCACCGTATTATGGCCACTGTGGGCGGCGGTCTTTTCCAGGCGCAGCAACTCCGTTTCCATGCCTGCCAGACCCTCGATGCTTTCCTCGAAGAAGGTCTGGTGAAACTGGCGCATATCGATGGCCATGGCTCTATCCCAGAACTTTTTTGACGACGCTCAGCAATTGTTCCGGATTGAAAGGCTTGACGATCCAGCCGGTGGCACCGGCGACCTTTCCCTGTTGCCGCTTGGATTCCTGTGACTCCGTGGTGAGCATGAGAATCGGCGTGAATTTGTAGTCCGCCTGCTCGCGCAGGGATTTCACGAGTGTGATGCCGTCCATGTTGGGCATGTTGACGTCGGCGATGACCAGGTCGACTTTTTTCCCCTGAAGCAACTGTAATGCCTCCTTCCCGTCGGAGGCCTGGATGACTTCATGCCCCACGCTGTTCAGCGTGAAGCTGATCATCTGCCGCATGGAAGCGGTGTCATCAACGGTCAGTATGGTTGCCATAGCGATCCTCCTTCAGAACAACTCCACGGCGGGCCCATTCCCCGTGGCTCCATGAATCTTGCGCAAATCCTGTCCGGGATCGTTCGTCAATTTGACTTCCGATTCCGAAATGGTGGTTTCTCGCATACGCGAGAGCCAGTTTTCGTTGCCCGGCAGGTTCTTGAGAAGGCCTTTGTCCAGATTGACCGTTTCCTGCATCAGGTGGAACAGCATGCGCCGCAGTTCATCCATCGGTTCCAGCATCCCGCTCAGTTTCTGGCTGGTGATGTCCTGGAATTGCAGCGAGACCACGACGTTCTGCACGTCCTGGGCGATCTCCTTGCTGATCTCGTTGATGCGGCTCACGGTTTCGGCCACCTCACGGTTCTTGCCTTCCAGCGAGCGCGTCAGCGAGATCACGTCATCCTTGATCTTGAGGGCGTGCTCCATATCGGCGGCGGACAGCGTGCGCATGTCGCCATAAGTCTTGCTGAGACCAGTCCTGACTTCCTTCAAATGTACGCGGATACGATCACTGAATTCATGCGAACGTTTACTGAGCCGGCGAACTTCCGATGCCACGACCGAGAAGCCGCGTCCGTGTTCGCCGACGCGCGCGGCTTCGATGTCGGCGTTCAATGCCAGGAGGCTGGTCTGATCCGCCAGTTTTTCCACGTCGAGCAGGAAGCCATCGATTGCCTGCGTGCGGTTTTGCACGCCATCGAGCTCGCGCACCATGTTCACGGAAAGATCTGCGACGCGCACAACTTCATCGGCCATCTTGTTAAGGCGTTCGTCCGAGACCTGGATAAAATCTTTCAGGGATTGCGGTATACCGTCGCTCGCGGCGCCCTGCGTACCTTCGAGTAACTCCATGGCTTGGCGAGCCTGGATGGTAGCCTTGTTGATGACTGCCTCGAAGCTGCTGGCAATGGTGCCGGTCGCCTGTTCCGTCTGTTTGATGACGGACTGTATTTCCCGGCGCAACACCAGCGCTGCTTCTCCGTAGCGCTGCCCGACCTCAACCCAGCGACGCATCAGATCGTCAAGACGACGGCGCTGATTGTCTGCCGCCATCGATTGCAAGACTTCATCTACCTGCGGTATTTGCTCGATATCCCTCGATGGCGACATCAGTGCATCGACCTGTTCGAGCACCTGTTTGGCGTCGTGTCCTTCCAGGACTTCTTCTCCTGCCAGCGGCATGGACTCGTCCTGTTTACGCGCGTAAAACGCCAGCACGGTGAGCGTGAGTACAGCGCACAAGCCGCTACCCAGCGCCGCCCACCACGGCACAAACGCCACTGTCCACATTAATGAGAGGGTCATGCCGACGGCGGCCCAGAGCCACCACCGCGACCAGGGTCCTGCTTTTCCCGGTGTGGATGGGTTAAATTGAAAGGGTCCTTTCATGACGCCATCTCGAGAATTAATTCAAAACCGAGTACGCGCGCGGCCTGCTGTAAAACGGGAGACGGGCTCTGCCAAGTCAACGCGAGTCCGCGTTTACGAGCGGTGCGGGTAAATCCGGCTAGCACCTGCATGGCGGCGGCATCCAGACGCTCGATGCGGCTTCCGTCGAGTACCACCGCGGTGGCTGCCGCCAGTACGGCGTTCAGTTTTTCGTGCAGCGCACGGGCATCCCTGATGCCGAGCGCCGCCTCCAGCACCACATACGTGGTATCGGCGGTGTGCTCGATATGTACCGGATCCATGCTGTTTTCCATTACGACCCCTCCTTCGTTGGGGTCCTGTTTCTGTGTCTGTTCCCAAGGCCCAGGGCTTGCCGGGCTGACTCCTTTATAGTTATAGCAATACCTATGCCAGCCCCCGGCAGAAAGCCCGGAATTCATAGGAAAACAGCCAGGAATAGCAAAATTGGCCTGGGCAGGCCGAAATCCGCGGGTGGTCAGTTCACCACCACTGCCGGGCCGGGGCTGAACAAGAGGATAAGCAGCGCTGGAATGCCCTATCAGGGCAGGATTTACAGGGAACGTCAGTCCCGCCGCTTAGCGGGGCATGTTATCGAGAATGGCCTTTTTGACGGCCCCCAGTTCGGCCTTGATCTTGTGAAGGGGCCCACTGCTTTGCTTGATGGCGGTATCGGGGTCCTTGAGGCCGTGACCAGTCAGGGTACAAACCACTCGGCTGCCCTCCGGGATCTTGCCCGAACGGATATCGTGCATAGCGCCAGCAAGTGAAGTGGCGGAAGCTGGCTCGCAGAAAATGCCTTCTTTTTGTGACAGCAGTTTCTGCGCCGCGAGAATTTCCTCGTCGGTGAATTTTTCGAACCAACCTTTCGACTCCCTCTGCACTTGCCAGGCCTTGTCCCACGACTGCGGATGGCCAATGCGGATGGCAGTAGCGACGGTCTCGGGATTGTCCACCATCTTGCCGAGCAGAAACGGCGCCGCACCGGAAGCCTGGTACCCGATCATCACCGGACGGGTCCGACAGATTCCGGCATCGGCATATTCGCCGTAACCCATCCAGTGGGCTGAAATGTTACCGGCATTGCCGACCGGCAGGCAGTGATAATCGGGCGCGTCACCGAGCTCCTCGACGATCTCGAATGCCGCCGTCTTCTGTCCCTGCAGGCGATAGGGATTGATGGAGTTGACGATCGTGACTGGTGTCTGACCGGCAACCTCTTTCACTAGCGCCATGCCGGCGTCGAAATTTCCCTGAATCTGGATTACGACCGCACCGTGGATCATCGCCTGCGCCAATTTGCCGAGCGCAATTTTACCGTCCGGGATAACCACAAAGCAGGTAATGCCGGCGCGTGCGGCATAGGCCGCGGCTGCGGCCGAGGTATTGCCGGTCGAGGCACAGATGATGGCGCGACTACCCTCCTCCACCGCCTTGGTGACGGCCATGGTCATGCCGCGATCCTTGAAGGAGCCCGTCGGATTGAGCCCCTCGAATTTGACGTAGATATCCACCTGCTTGTCCAGCGTGCGCGGGATAGTCTTGAGCTGGATCAGGGGTGTTGCGCCCTCACCCAGGCTGATGATGCGAGTGTCTTTCGAGACCGGCAGGCGGTCGCGGTATTTTTCGATGAGGCCGGTGTAGCGGTTACCGAGATTCATAATAGTTTTATATATGATTTTGGAACGCCGATTAACGCAGATAGTTAAAGATGATGAACGCAGATAAATCCGGATAAACCATTATTTAATAAATCTGCGTTCATCTGCGGATAAAAATTATTTCCAATCGGGATTCAAGTGTTCAAGACGTATACGCGCGACCTTACCCTTGATCGAGGCCAGTTTCTCGATGCGAGCGATAGCCTCGTTCATGTTTTTTTCCCTGACGCGCTGCGTCAGGATAATGACGGGCACCGTCTCTTCGCCTGTCTGTGGTTCCTTCTGCAATATCGATTCAATGCTGATGCCAAGATCGGCCAGGATGCGCGTGACCTCGGCGAGCACGCCGGGTCTGTCCAGCGCGTGCAAGCGCAAATAATATGAAGTTTCCACCTCTTCGATGGGCAGGATTGGCAGATCGACCAGCGCATCCGGTTGGAATGCCAGGTGCGGTACGCGGTTATTCGGGTCCGCCGTCAGCGTGCGCACCACGTCGACCAGATCAGCAACCACGGCCGAGGCCGTGGGTTCGGCGCCCGCGCCCGCGCCGTAAAACAGGGTCGGCCCCACGGCATCGCCTTTGACCAGCACGGCATTCATGGCTCCATCCACGTTGGCGATGAGCCGACGTTCCGGAATCAGCGTCGGGTGCACACGCAGCTCTACCCCGCCGTTGGTGCGGCGGGCAATGCCCAAAAGTTTCAGGCGGTAACCAAGTTTTTCCGCATATTGCACGTCCACGCGCGTGAGCTTGGTAATACCTTCGATGTAGGCTTGCTTGAACTTGAGTGGAATGCCGAAGGCAATCGCGGCCAGGATGGTGAGCTTGTGCGCCGCATCAATGCCTTCGATGTCGAAGCTAGGGTCGGCCTCGGCATAACCGAGACGCTGTGCTTCCTTCAGCACGTCGGCGAAATCGGCGCCCTTGTCGCGCATCTCCGTTAAAATAAAGTTACAGGTGCCGTTGATGATACCGGCCATCCATTCAATGCGGTTGCCCGCCAGTCCTTCTCGCACGGCTTTGATGATGGGAATGCCGCCGGCCACTGCGGCCTCGAAGGCCACCATGACGCCCTTTTTCTGCGCCTGCGTGAAGATTTCATTGCCGTGCAAGGCAATAAGGGCCTTGTTGGCGGTAACCACATGTTTGCCATTATTAATCGCGGCCAGCACCAGCTCACGCGCCGGTTCGCAGCCGCCGATTAATTCAACCACGACCTCGATTTCAGGGTTGCGCACCACCTCATATGTATCCTTGACCAGTTGAATACCCTCAACCGGACAAGGTCGTTTTTTCTTGAGGTCACGCGCCGAAGCCTGGGCAATTTTGATTTCACGTCCCGCACGGCGGGAAATCTCCTGTGCATTGCGCGCGAGTACACTGACTGTGCCGCAGCCCACGGTCCCAAGGCCGAGAATTCCAATTTTTACCGGTTTCATAGAGCTTGTTCTTTTTTCTCGCCGACCTTATCACGACGAAACATATCGCGGATGGAACGTACGGCCTGGCGCGTCCGGTGTTCATTTTCGATGAGCGAGAAGCGTACATGCTCATCGCCATATTCGCCAAATCCTATCCCGGGTGAGACCGCCACCTTCGCTTCTGTCAGCAGTTTCTTGGAAAACTCAAGCGATCCCATGGCGCGATAGGCCTCGGGGATACGTGCCCAGATAAACATGGTGGCTTTGGGTTTCTCCACCAGCCAACCGGCGGCGAATAGGCCGTTACATAACACGTCGCGGCGGTTTTGATATGTCTGCCGGATTTCTTCCAAGCAGTCCTGCGGCCCTTCGAGCGCGAGTATGGCCGCAACCTGAATCGGCGTGAACATGCCGTAGTCGAAGTATGACTTGAGCCGGGAAAGCGCCGCTACCAGTTTGCGATTGCCACACATGAAGCCAATACGCCAGCCGGGCATGTTGTAGCTTTTTGAAAGGGTGAAGAATTCCACCGCGATGTCCTTGGCGCCCGGCACCTGCAGAATCGACGGGGCACGGTAGCCGTCGAATACGATGTCGGCATAGGCCAGGTCGTGCACCACCCAAATGCCGTGTTCTTTCGCGATCGCGATAACTTTCTCGAAAAAATTCAGGTCAACGCACTGTGTCGTCGGATTGGCCGGAAAATTCAGCACCAGCATTTTGGGCTTGGGCCAGGCATTCTTGATGGATTTTTCCAGTTCTGCGAAAAAATCCACACCGGGCACGAGCGGAACATGCCGAATGTCGGCGCCCGCGATCACGAAACCGTAGGCATGAATCGGGTAACTCGGGTTCGGCACCAATACGGAATCTCCCTTGTCCACCGTTGCCAATGCCAGATGCGCCAGTCCTTCTTTGGAGCCGATGGTGACAATCGCCTCGCTGTCCATGTCGAGATCGACGTCGTAACGGCGCTTGTACCACTGGCAGATAGCGCGCCGCAGGCGTGGAATGCCGCGCGAAACCGAATAACGATGAGTGTCTTCGCGTTGCGCAGCTTCTACGAGCTTGTCCACGATATGCTTGGGCGTGGCGCCATCGGGATTGCCCATCCCGAAGTCGATGATGTCCTCGCCGCGCCGACGCGCCTGCGCCTTGAGCTCGTTAACGATATTGAAGACATAGGGCGGCAGCCGCTTTATGCGGGGGAATTCGTCGTTTTGTGACATGCTTTTCGCCGGGCTGTTATAGTTACGCGCAACCGCCAAGATACTGAATACGCGTGCATTATAGGGCTTTCGCCATAGCGATGGAACAAGCCGTCACGACACGACAACCGTGGACATACGGTCAACTTTACAATGAAAATTCACCTTGAATCGAGCGCCGGGCAAAATCTGATCCACGCTTACACGTCCGGCAGCATTACTATCAATAATAAAGCATACACTCGAAGCCTGATCGTAACGCCGGCGCAGGTGACAGACTGGCCGCCCGCCAGTTTCGACGATCTTCAGGCGGTGCATTTTGCCATGATGGCCGGGATGCCATGGGAAGTTGTGATTCTGGGCACCGGCGCGAAATTGCGGTTTCCACCCCCCAGTCTTACCCGGGCGCTGGTAGAAGCGAAGATCGGTCTGGAGGTGATGGATACCGGTGCGGCGTGTCGAACCTACAACATTCTCATGAGCGACGGCCGGCGCGTCGCCGCGGCGTTATTGATGATCGAGAATTAATAATTTATGTAACCGCAGGTAAACGCAGGTTAAGTAAGCTTAAGTAAAAGGCTTTTTTATCTGCGGTCCCAGAAATTAAAACAACGAGTCCACCGAGTAGCCGGCTTTTTCCAGAATGACGCGCAGACGCTTGAGAGCTTCGACCTGAATCTGGCGCACGCGCTCACGCGTGACGCCTATATCGGCACCGACCTCTTCGAGGGTGGATATCTCGCGGTGATTCAGCCCAAAGCGGCGTTCGACCACTTCGCGCTGTTTGTCGTTGAGTTCGTTCAACCATTGCTGGATCAGCTGTTGCAAGTCGTCGCGCTGCAGCACCTTTTCCGGATCCGGGGTGCGTTCATCGGCAATGGCGTCCAGCAGTGAACGGTCCGGGTCATCGTCCAGTGGCGCGTCCACGGAAGCGACACGCTCATTGAGACCCAGCATGCCTTTCACGTCTTCCACCGGTTTGTCGAGCAGACTGGCGACCTCCTCCGGAGAAGGTTCGTGATCCAGTTTCTGCGCCAGATAACGCGCAGCGCGCTGGTAGATGTTGATCTCCTTGAGAACGTGCACCGGCAGGCGGATGGTGCGCGTCTGGTTCATGATGCCGCGTTCGATGGTTTGCCGTATCCACCAGGTCGCGTAGGTGGAAAAACGGAATCCGCGTTCGGGGTCGAACTTTTCCACCGCCCGGATGAGGCCGAGATTGCCTTCCTCGATAAGATCGAGCAATGACAGGCCACGGTTCATGTAACGTCGCGCAATCTTGACCACCAGACGCAGATTGCTTTCAATCATGCGCTTGCGCGCCTTGCCGTCACCTTTCTGTGACTTACGCGCGAAAAAGACCTCTTCTTCAGCGGATAGCAGTGGCGAGAAACCGATTTCCTTCAGATAAATGCGGGTTGCATCGGCATGGGAATAGTACACATCTCGTGGTTCGCGTTCACTGGATTCGGCCTCGGGTTCATCCTCCTTGTGGGCAACGGCTACGGCTGGCTCTGCGGTTTCTTCGTCCTCGGTCTCCTCGTCGGCAACCAGAGTTTCGTCCTCGGTCTCCTCAGACACAGGCGCTGCCTTGGTCGATTCGGACTTGGATTTGGGTTTCCCCTTGCCTTTTTTAACGGCCGGGCGGGTCGGTTTGCGTGGTGGCATAGTTACTTTTTGGGAAGATAATCCTGCGGGTCCACCGGTGCGCCGCGGTATCGCACTTCAAAATGCAGCTTGGCCCTATCAGCGCCCGTGCTGCCCATGTCGGCGATTTTCTGACCGCGTTTTAACACATTCCCTTCCTTGACGTAAATCTTGTCACAGTGGGCATAAGCGCTGAGAAAGTCGACATTATGTTTGATGATGATAAGCTGACCGTAACCACGAAGTCCACCTCCTTGATACACAACTTGTCCCGCTTCCGCGGCGAAAATCGGTTGACCTTTCTTGCCGGCAATGTCTATCCCTTTGTTCGGTCCAGTGGCGGAGTAACGTTCCAGTAATTCGCCACGTGTCGGCCACACCCAGGACAATTGCCCGGCGGCGGGTGGTTTGCGATGTGCCGGCGCGATGGGTTCCGGTTTTTCGGGCACCGTTTTTTTCTGGTTGTCCGGTCTGATGGGAGATCTCGGTTCGGGACGTGACGTTTTTGTCGTGCCTGCCGCAGGAAAGAACCGCAATCTTTGTCCGGGCTGGATGAGATACGGAGGTGAAATATGATTCCACCGGGCGATATCCTGATAATCGCGTCCGGATTCCCAAGCAATGCTGTAAAGCGTATCGCCCGGTTGCACTACGCGGTACTCGGATTCCGGCTGTCGCAGCACCTTGCCCTGTTCGCTGACCGGAGGTAGCGGAAAAGTACCACAAGCGGTCAGGCCAACCACTAACGAAATACCGGCGCACATTTTCAGGCTGGAATTCATTCGCTCCACCCTGGCCAGGAATCATGCGTTCTCAGAGTGAATCTCTCACTAGCGGGACAAAATTCACCAGATCGAGCCGCTCCTGGGTCAGGCCTTTATCCGTGTGCTGCACCAACAACAGTTCCTGCATTGCCGGTCCGCCAACCGGGATGACAAGCCGGCCACCGGGTGTCAGTTGTTCGAGCAATGGGGAAGGAACTTCTGCTGGCGCGGCCGTGACGATAATAGCGTCATAGGGCGCATGCTCCTTCCACCCCCAGCTGCCGTCCGAAAGTTTGATATAAACGTTGCGGCAACCAATCTCGCGCAAGCGTTTGCGCGCCAGTTTCATTAGTGGTTCAAGGCGTTCTACGGAGTAGATTTCATCCACCAGGCCGGCCAGCACCGCCGTCTGATACCCGGAGCCGGTGCCGACCTCCAGTACTTTTTTCGGGCGCCCCCCGGCAATCAGCGCCTGGGTCATGCGTGCCACGATATAGGGCTGGGAGATGGTCTGACCGTGACCGATAGGCAGGGCCGTGTCCTCATAGGCCCGGCTGGCCAGGGCTTCATCGACGAATACGTGGCGTGGCGCGTTACGGATGGCCTCAAGCACGCGCTCATCACGAATGCCTTCTTCGCGCAGCCGCTGGATTAACCGGTCGCGGGTTCGCCGCGAAGTCATGCCGATGCCGTGGACGTCCATTCTCACCGGTATTCGCTTTCTGAGTTGGTCTCGCTAGATTTTCCTGAGCCAGGCAGATACCTGATCCAGTGCAGTATAACGGGTCAAGTCTACATGCAAAGGGGTGATAGAAACGAAATGACGCCGGATCGCATGGAAATCCGTTCCTGGCCCCGCGTCGGCTTCCGCGCCAGGCGCCCCCACCCAGTAAACCGGGTTCCCCTGCGGATCGTTCGCACGAACTACAGGCTCTGCCTTATGGCGGTGACCGAGACGTGTGGCCTCGAAGCCGGCCAGACGCTCTACCGGTACATCCGGCACGTTCACATTTAATATCGTATCCGCCGGCAACGCATCTCGATTAAGTTTCTCCAGCAGCCGCAGTGTAACATGCGCGGCGGTTTCGAAATGTGCCGTGGCCTTGCCTGCCAACGATATGGCGATGGCCGGCAATCCCAGGAAGCGCCCTTCCATCGCCGCCGCCACCGTGCCGGAATAGATCACGTCGTCGCCAAGATTTGCGCCACGGTTGATGCCAGCGATGACGATGTCAGGCTCCTGCTCCAGCAGTCCAGTGATCGCCAAGTGCACGCAATCGGTCGGCGTGCCGTCTACGTAGTAAAAGCCATTCTCCCCTTTATTAACGTGCAGCGGCTGGTTCAGCGTGAGCGAATTGCTGGCACCGCTGCGATCACGTTCCGGCGCCACCACGTCCACCTCTGCCAGCGATGCCAGTGCCTTGGCCAAACAGGCAAGACCGGGAGCAAGATAACCATCGTCGTTACTGAGGAGAATGCGCATCAGTCGACAGGGAAACGACAAATACGATGCTGGTCGGTGCGAGAGGGTGAGCCGGAATAGACGATGACACTTAACGCGTCATCGTCCCGGCGAACGCCCGCACATCCGTGTGCGGGCTGGGGTTCAATGAGGCTCATGAAGCGACGCCATGGAAGGCATGTACGTTGGTCGGGGCGAGAGGATTTGAACCTCCGACCACCACCACCCCAAGGTGGTGCGCTACCAGGCTGCGCTACGCCCCGTTTGTTTATTTGCGTGGAAGGATCCCGCATGATGTACCGCAGAACCGCAGAGTTGCGGCCGTTATCATACCGGAGTATTGCCTTGAAACAAGGATAATTTAGATTTTTTTCAACATGTCCAGGACATCTTCCAGCTCATGGATGAGCGTTTTGATCGCCTGTTGACGGTTGGCATCAGGCGGCGCGGGATTGTCCAGATCAAGTTTGTTGCGCGCGCCGCTAATGGTGAAACCTTCGACATAGAGGAGACTGCGAATTTGTCGGATGAGAATAACATCGTGCCGCTGATAGTAGCGGCGATTGCCGCGACGTTTGACTGGTTTGAGTTGGGGGAATTCCTGTTCCCAATACCGCAACACATGCGGTTTGACCGCGCACAAGTCACTCACTTCACCGATAGTGAAGTAGCGCTTGCCGGGTATGGTAGGAAGCTCGTGATTCTCGCCGGGGTCAAGCATTTAGTTCCGCCTGCTGTTTGAACTTTTCACGGTTCGCATTGGCGTTTTGCTCGACTCGTTCCTTGAGTTTATGACTGGCGCGAAAGGTGACGACGCGCCGCGCGGTGATGGGAATCTCTTCACCCGTTTTGGGGTTCCGACCGGGGCGAGAGTTCTT
>JACXTT010012511.1_pt1 | contig 11258 bp, 10 predicted proteins | sample 9270951 | NCBI WGS metagenome assembly JACXTT01 (sample SAMN15532306, study PRJNA645909) | rock metagenome | isolation source: weathered quartz diorite | place: Puerto Rico | collected 2017-06-21 | reverse complement strand
CGCGCTCTCCACGCTGGCCCTGGCCGCGGCCTTCGCCACGCTGGCCACGTTCACGGCGCCCATCGGCGCTGCGCGTTTCGCTGGCGGCAGGCTTGGCCGGCTCGGCCACCACCGGTGCAGCCGGGCGGGCGCCGAACAGGCCCTTCAGCCAGGCGATGAAGCCGCCACCTTCCACGGGCTTGGTCGCCGGGACGGGCGGGGCTGCCGGAGCGGCTTCCGGACGCGGGGCGCGCTCGGGGCGCGGCACCGACACCGGTGCCGGCTGTTCCGGCGTAATGCCCTTGACGGCCGCTTCCTGGCGCGGCTTGGCTTCTTCCTTGCGGCGGCTGCTGTAGCTGGTGTCGGCTTCCAGTTCCTTGGCGGCAGCCTCGGCCATGCGGTAGCTGGCAGTGCTTTCTTCCAGGCGCGGATCGTCGTGGCGCAGGCGCTCCAGCTTGTAGTGCGGCGTTTCCAGGTGCTTGTTGGGGATCAGCAGCACGTTGACCTTGAAGCGCAGCTCGATCAGGTTGATTTCCTGGCGCTTCTCGTTCAGCAGGAAGGCGGCCACTTCCACCGGCACCTGGCAGTGGATGGCGGCGGTGTTTTCCTTCATCGCCTCTTCCTGGATGATGCGCAGCACCTGCAGGGCGGACGATTCGGTATCGCGGATATGGCCGGTGCCGTTGCAGCGCGGGCAGGTGATGTGCGAGCCCTCCGACAGCGACGGACGCAGGCGCTGGCGCGACAGTTCCATCAGGCCGAAGCGGCTGATCTTGCCCATCTGCACGCGCGCGCGGTCGTGGCGCAGGGCGTCCTTCAGGCGCGTTTCCACGTCCTTCTGGGCTTTGCCGGACTCCATGTCGATGAAGTCGATCACGATCAGGCCGCCCAGGTCGCGCAGGCGCAGCTGGCGGGCGATTTCGTCGGCGGCTTCGAGGTTGGTGCGCAGCGCGGTTTCCTCGATGTCGGCACCCTTGGTGGCGCGGGCCGAGTTCACGTCCACGGAGACCAGTGCCTCGGTGTGGTCGATCACGATGGCGCCGCCCGAAGGCAACATGACCATGCGCGAATAGGCCGACTCGATCTGGTGTTCGATCTGGAAACGCGAGAAGAGGGGCACATCGTCCCGGTATTTCTTCACGCGGTTCATGTTGTCAGGCATCACTACGCTCATGAAAGCGCGGGCCTGTTCGTAGATCTCGTCGGTGTCGATCAGGATCTCGCCGATATCCGGCTGGAAGTAGTCGCGGATGGCGCGGATAACCAGACTGGACTCGAGATAGATCAGCAGCGGGGCCTTGTTGTCGCCGGCGGCGCCGTCGATGGCCTTCCACAGTTGCATCAGGTAGTTCAGGTCCCACTGCAGCTCTTCCGCCGAGCGGCCGATGCCGGCGGTGCGGGCGATGATGCTCATGCCTTCCGGCACGTCCAGCTGGCCCATGGTCTCGCGCAGTTCCTGGCGATCTTCACCCTCGATGCGGCGCGACACGCCGCCGCCGCGCGGGTTGTTCGGCATCAGCACGAGGTAGCGGCCAGCCAGCGAGATGAACGTGGTCAGGGCAGCGCCCTTGTTGCCGCGTTCTTCCTTCTCGACCTGGACGATCAGTTCCTGGCCTTCATGCAGGGCGTCCTGGATGCGCGCGTTGCGCACGTCGATGCCTTCCTTGAAGAAGGCGCGGGCCACTTCCTTGAACGGCAGGAAGCCATGGCGCTCTTCGCCATAGTTGACGAAGCAGGCTTCCAGCGACGGTTCGATGCGGGTGATGACACCCTTGTAGATATTGCCCTTGCGCTGTTCGCGCCCGGCAGTTTCGATGTCGATATCGATCAGTTTCTGACCGTCGACGATGGCGACGCGCAGTTCTTCCTGTTGCGTCGCGTTGAACAGCATGCGTTTCATCGCAATACCTCACTCCAATGTCGCGGATGGCACCGTCAAGGCGGTGTCCGCGGCGATCGATGAAGCACGCAAGGGAGCGAAGCGAGGCGCGAGAATTGCCGAAAAGCGCCAGTTTGCGTCGGAACGCAACCGGCTGGGCGCGGGTGAAAGAAAGGCGACGACGCGTGGCGAGGACGTCCGCATGGCGGGAAAGTGCGCCGGCTGCTGCTCTTGTCGCAGAGATCCGGCGCGTTCCCGGATGCCGGTGGCGATGCGGGGCCGGCGCAAACGGCGCCGGCGGCATCGCGGCCGGCCACGGAAGGCCTAGACGCGTCAAAGAGCAAGTTTTTCGGACACGGCTTGGCGGAATATTGCCACCTGACATCTCCTGGCGGGCGCACCTACTACTTCTTGGAGTTCTGCGACCGGGCGCCGGTATTTCTAGTCAGGTGGCAGGCACCGCCTGCCGGCCGGCACCGTTTCCCGGTGCGGCGGGGCTTTCTCTCACCGAAGCGGATGCCACGGGGCATCCACCTTCAAATTCTGTATTACCTGAACACTTTGTTCCCACGTAATTGCCGGCCTTGCCGAAGCCACCTATGGGCGACTTCCTGCGCGCCGGCAACTGCGCGCGTGCTGCTTTGCCGCCATTTGCCCGTCTGGCGCCTGCGGGTTACGCGAATAAGCGGGAGACGGAAGGGATGGCGGCAACCCCAAGTGTAAAATGCGATAAATCGCTTACACAGGTCTTGCGCTGCCGGTCATTGGCCGGAACAGCGAGGAAATTATATTGAAAATGAATGAGTTACGCCATCAAATTGAAACGGGGGCAAAGTCCGCGCCGACAGGCCCCCACGTGGCGTATGTCACGATAGACGAAGGCGCTGAAGGGCAGCGCATCGACAACTTCTTGCTGAAGGTGTCCAAGGGGGTGCCCAAGAGCCACATCTACCGGGTGCTGCGCTCCGGCGAGGTTCGCGTCAACAAGGGGCGGGTCGATGCCACCTACCGGCTACAGCCGGGCGATGTTGTGCGTATTCCGCCGATGCGAGTGGCTGAGCCATCACAGGCCGCCCGGCAGCCGGTTCCGGCGGCCGATTTTCCGGTGCTGTTCGAGGACGCTCACCTGCTCGTCATCAACAAGCCGGCGGGCGTGGCCGTGCATGGCGGTTCCGGGGTCGCCTTCGGCGTCATCGAGCAGTTGCGCAAGGCGCGGCCGCAGGCCAAGTTCCTGGAACTGGTCCACCGGCTGGACCGCGAGACGTCCGGCATCCTGGTCCTGGCCAAGAAGCGGTCGGCGCTGGTCGACCTGCACGAGCAGATCCGTGGCAACAGCATGGACAAGCGCTACTTTGCCTGCGTGGCTGGGGAGTTCCCGAACAACCGGCAGCATGTCCGCCTGCCTCTATATAAGTACAGTACGCCAGACGGTGAACGTCGGGTCCGCGTACAGGAGGGCGGCCTGGCGTCGCATACGGTATTCAGCCGGGTCGAGGCGTTTCCCGGCTTCACGCTGCTCGAGGCCGAGTTGAAGACCGGCCGCACGCACCAGATCCGCGTGCATTTGGCGCATTCGGGCTATCCCATCGTCGGCGATGAGAAATACGGCGACTTCGCGCTCAACAAGCAGCTCGCCCGGGCTAGCGCCCGGCCGGGCCTCAAGCGCATGTTCCTGCACGCGCACCGGCTGACGTTTGTCCATCCGGGCACGGGCGAACCGCTTGTGGTGGTAGCGCCACTACCGGACGAATGCACCGGATTCCTGCAACAATTGCGCAGCCAGAGCAACCAGGACGCCCCCAAGCCGGGCGCCCGCCACGCCAACAAGGAAACCAATGGCCAGGCAGAGATTTGACCTGATCGTGTTCGACTGGGACGGAACCCTGATGGATTCCACCCCGACCATCGCAAAGTGCATCCAGCTGGCCAGCAAGGACCTGGGGTTGCCGGTGCCCGACGACAGCGCCGCGAGCCATGTCATTGGCCTCGGCCTGAAGGATGCGCTGTCCTATGCCGTTCCGACGCTGGACCCGTCCGACTACCCCCGTCTTGCCGAGCGCTATCGCTACCACTTCCTGACGCGTGACGCCGAGCTGGTGCTGTTCGACGGCGTGCGCGAAATGCTCGAGGCCCTGCACGGGGAACACTATTTCCTCGGCGTGGCGACGGGCAAGACCCGTGTCGGCCTGCAGCGCGCGCTGGCCGCCACTGGCCTGACGCAGCTGTTCGACGCCACGCGCTGCGCGGACGAGACGTTTTCAAAGCCGCATCCGGCCATGCTGCAGGAACTGATCCGTGAACTGGGCCAGGACATGGAACGCACGGTCATGATCGGCGATACCACGCACGACCTGCAGATGGCCGCGAATGCCGGTGCTCATGGCATCGGTGTGTCGTATGGCGCGCATCCTGCGGATTCCCTCCGCGCGATGGCGCCGGTCCACTGTGCGGGCTCGATCGACGACCTGACAGCATGGTTGCTGGCCAATGCCTGAGGCCGGCGTCGACGGCATTGCCGCACAATTCCTGTGCTCCGCCGAGGCGTTGGTCGACGGCGGTGTCGGCGTGCGCTTCACCGTCGACTTCGATCGGCGCCAGATGGCGGCCTTCGCGGTGCGCTTTGACGGCGCGGTGCATGGCTACCTGAACCAGTGCGCCCACGTGCCCATGGAGCTGGACTGGCAGGAGGGACAGTTTTTCGAGTCCTCGGGCCTATACTTGATCTGTGCGACACATGGGGCCATGTACGAGCCAGACAGCGGGCAGTGCGTCGGCGGTCCTTGCCGGGGGGCTTCCCTGACCAAGCTGCGCATCGAAGAGCACGACGGTAAGGTATTCTGGGTGCCGGAAGCGCCATACCGACCGGCGGAGCTTGCGGTCGGTGCGTAAGCAGACCGCAGCATCGCCACACCAGTTGTTCCAAGAGCCTTTCCACGAGCCAACTGCATGACAGAACAACAGAAACCGCCATTGGGCGAATCGGGTCAGCCGGACGAACACGAGGGTGCCACCCCGGCCAGCGGCAATGGCGGGGCGGAACGCCTCGAGACGGCCGGGAAGGCCGACTATCCGCTCGAGCGTGAACTGCTCGCATCCGACGAAGCCGCGCGCCGCGAGGCCAGCGAGCGCAAGACGCGCATCGACAGCGGCAAGGGCAGCGGCCCGGTTGGCGGTGGCGCCGGCTGGGAGCGCGACGTACTCGAAAAGGTGCTGATGGCGACACTGCGCGAGCAACGTGCCGCCCGCCGCTGGCGCATCTTCTTCCGTTTCGCGGGGCTTGCCGTCCTTCTGGTGATCTTGCTGGTCGTGTTCGACTTCAAGGGCGACGGTGCCATCGGCACCGGCAAGCATACCGCCATGGTCTCGCTCGATGGCGAGATCGCGGCAGGGACGCCGGCCAGCGCGGACTCCATCAACGCATCGCTGCAGGCGGCGTTTGCCGACAGCAACGCGGCTGGTGTGATTCTCAAGATCAACTCGCCCGGCGGCTCGCCGGTGCAGGCTGGCATCATCAATGACGAGATCCATCGCTTGCGCACGCTATATCCGTCCAAGCCGTTCTATGTGGTGGTGGAAGAAATCTGCGCGTCCGGCGGTTATTACGTAGCTGCCGCCGCCGACAAGATCTATGTCGACAAGGCCAGCATCGTCGGCTCGATCGGCGTGCTGATGGACGGCTTCGGCTTCACCGGGCTGATGGACAAGCTTGGCGTGGAACGCCGGCTGTACACCTCGGGTGCCAACAAAGGCATGCTGGATCCGTTCTCGCCGCAGGTGCCCAGGCAGAAGGCCTTTGCGGAAGCCATGCTCAAGCAGATCCATCAGCAGTTCATCGACGTGGTGAAGGAAGGTCGCGGCGATCGGCTGAAGGATGATCCGGAGCTGTTCTCGGGCCTGTTCTGGTCAGGCGAGCGCAGCATTGAACTGGGTCTCGCCGATGGCCTCGGCAGCGCCGACTACGTGGCTCGCGACCTGTTCAAGGCCGAGGACATCGTCGATTACACCGTCAAGGAGAATATCGCCGAACGCGTGGCCAAGCGCTTCGGTGCGGCGGTGGGCACGGCGGCGATGAAGACGATGCTCTGGAGCACGGGGCTGCAGGGCATGCGATAAGAGTGGGCTCCCGGAGCGTCAATTTCTGCCGGGAGCCTGAGGTTCCTTCCCGTTCCCGCTTGCGCGGTGTTTCAGCCGGCGAGCAGGGAAAAGATGGCGGGGCGCTTGTGCAGGTCCAGCCGGTCCGGCCGCCATTGCGCAAGCGGCAGCGTGACGATGGTCTCGGTTGGCAGCGTGAGGTCCACGGCCACGGAAAGCAGCGTTGTGCCGGCACAGTGCTGGCGCAGCGCGTCGAGCAGGGTGCCGTTGCGGTACGGCGTTTCAATCCAGACCTGGGTCTGGTGGAACTTGCGCGAGTGCTGTTCCAGTTCGCGCAGCCGCCTGGCGCGCTCGTCGGGGTCCACCGGCAGGTAGCCGTTGAACGCGAAGCTCTGGCCGTTCAGTCCGGAGCCCATTACCGCCAGCAGGATCGAGCTGGGGCCGACCAGCGGGCGCACGCGAATGCCGCGTGCATGGGCAAGTCGCACCAGTTCTGCGCCCGGGTCCGCCACCGCGGGCACGCCGGCTTCGGACAGCAGCCCGCCGTCGCGCCCCGCTGCCAGCGGAGCCAGCAGGTCTGCCAGCGCCTCGGCGCGGGTATTGACGTTCAGTTCACGGATTTCGATCTGCTGGATCGGTTGCTCCAGCGGGCATGTTTCGCCCAGCTTCTTGAGAAAAGCACGCGCGGTCTTGGCGTTTTCCGCCACAAGGTAATTCAGTCGTGCGGCGACCTGCTGGACGCCTGCCGGAATGACGTCGGGCAGCGGATCGGCTTCGTCGCGCTTGCCCAGGGTGTTGGGGATCAGGTAAAGGGTGCCGCTCATCGTGTTGGTACCGCTCATGCGGCAAAGAAGGGGTAACCGGCCTGGCGCAGCATCGTCGTGAGCGCGATCAGCGGCAGGCCGACCAGCGCGGTCGGGTCATCCGACTCCACGCGCGACAGCAGCGCGATGCCCAGGCCTTCGGACTTGGCGCTGCCGGCGACATCGTACGGCTTTTCCAGGTGCAGGTAGGCATCGATCTCGGCCTCGCTGAGGTCGCGCATGGTGACGCGCGTCTGCACATCGGCAAGCTGCGGCTGGCCGGTGCGTCCGTCGAGCAGGCAGAGCGCGGAATGGAAGGTGGCGGTACGTCCCCGCATCAGCCGCAACTGCTCGCGTGCCTTGTCATGGGTGCCGGGCTTGCCCATCTGCCGGCCGTCCAGCGTCAGCACCTGGTCCGATCCGATCACCAGCGCACCGGGGTGGCGCTGCGCGATGGCCTGAGCCTTGTTCAGCGACAGGCGCAAGGCGGTGGCCTCGGGCGTTTCGCCGTCCTGCGGGGTTTCGTCGATATCGGGCACCGCGACCTCGAAAGGCAGGCGCAGCCGCTCCAGCAACTCGCGCCGATAGGGCGAGCTGGAGCCCAGGATCAGTCTGGGAAGCGGTTGTGAACGCATAAGTGATTGAAGCGGAACAGGAATTCAAGGGTCAGTGCACGCAAGGCCTTTGACCGGGGAGCGATTTTCATCTTATAATCGCGCGTTTAGCTGCATCCGAACATAGTTTGCCACGCTGCCTGACGGGCTGCTGGCCCAGGATGCGGCGTCAAGCATGAGCAGCAATATGACCCAGCCGATCGACCTGCGCGAGCTAGATATCTTTGCTTTCTGCCGCAAAGGCGGCAGCGCAGCCGGCGAGGTGGCGGTGCAGGATTTGCCGCGCATCTTAGCCGAGACGGCCGCGCAAGCGCCAGCTTCGGCGCGGGACGAGGTGTTTACGTATACGGCCACCGGATCTGCGCGCGAAGAGGCCGCCGAGCCCGGCGCGTCCGTGGTGCAGCGCCTGTTCCTGGATCTCGCGGTGAAGGGCCAGGTCTGGCTGGACTGCCAGCGCTGCCTGGAGGTCTTTGCCGACCCTGTTGCCACGTCGATGCGCTTTGAGGTGTTCGTCAGCGAGGCGGCGGCCGATGCCGCGCCGATGGACGATGACGAATTCGACGCGATCGTTGGCTCCAAGCGGTTTTCATTGCTGGAACTGATTGAAGACGAGGTGTTGCTGGCGTTGCCGGCGGCACCCAAACACGCCGTCTGCCCGACTGTGCACGAGAGTCTCGTGACAGGCGTGGACGGCGAGGTGGAGCCAGAGGCTCCGCCGGAAGAAGAGGAAAAGCGGCCATCGCCCTTTGCGGCGCTGGCCGGCCTGAAGACCAGGCACTGACGCCGCGGAGCGGCGCAACGCAAGGTCTTGCAGGTAGTGGTTGCAGCATCCGGCCGGGCCCCGGCTACGCCTAGTGCAGGGTGCGTGTGTTAATATTGAAAAATTCTCGAAGGAGTCATCATGGCTGTTCAACAGAACAAGAAGTCGCCGTCCAAGCGCGGCATGCACCGTTCGCACGATCACCTGTCGGCAGCGCCGCTGGCAGTTGAGCCGACCACCGGCGAAACCCACCTGCGTCACCACGTGAGCCCGAACGGCTACTACCGTGGTCGCAAGGTCATCAAGACCAAGAACGACTGATCGCTTCGTTCGGCGTGACATTGCGTCTCGCGCGCGCATGCCTGTAGATCAGAAACAAAAAAGCGGCAAGATCGTTGCCGCTTTTTTGTTGGGCGCTCGGGACGCGCACTGGCCATGGCCGGCGCCGATGCGTAATCCGTATCCGGAACAATGACGATCAAAATCGCTATCGACTGCATGGGCGGCGACCACGGCGTTTCCGTGACTGTCCCGGCGGCGATCAGTTTTCTTTCCAGCCATGACGATGCCGCGGTGGTGCTGGTCGGCCTGCCCGATGCCATCCAGGCGCAGCTGAAGAAGCTGCACGCGCAGGATCATCCGCGCGTCAGCATCGTGCCGGCGACCGAGGTCATCACCATGGATGACCCGGTGGAAGTGGCGCTTCGCAAGAAGAAGGATTCCTCGATGCGGGTCGCGGTGACCCAGGTCAAGGAAGGCCTGGCGGGCGCCTGCATTTCCGCCGGCAATACCGGCGCGCTGATGGCGGTGTCGCGCTATGTGCTGAAGACGCTCGAAGGCATCGAGCGCCCGGCGATTGCCACCACCATTCCCAACGAGCAGGGCTGGGGCACCACGGTGCTCGACCTCGGCGCCAATGCCGATTGCGAGCCGGAACATCTGCTTCAGTTCGCACGCATGGCCGAGGCCATGGTGGCTGTGGTGGACCATAAGGAACACCCTACGGTGGGCCTGCTCAACATCGGCGAAGAGGTCATCAAGGGCAACGAGGTGGTCAAGCGTGCAGGTGAACTGCTGCGGGCCTCGGGGCTCAACTTCCACGGCAACGTGGAAGGCAACGACATTTTCAAGGGCACGACCGACATCGTCGTGTGCGACGGCTTCGTCGGCAATGTGGCGCTCAAGAGCACCGAGGGCCTGGCCAAGATGATCGGGCGTATGATCAAGGAAGAATTCACCCGCTCCTGGTTCACCAAGCTGCTCGCGGGCATTGCCATGCCTGTGCTGTCGCGCCTGGCCAAGCGGCTCGATCCGGCGCGCTACAACGGCGCTTCGCTGCTGGGCCTGCGCGGGCTGGTGATCAAGAGCCACGGGTCGGCCGATGCCCATTCTTTTGAATGGGCGATCAAACGCGGGTATGATGCCGCCAAGAACGGCGTCATCGAACGCATAGCAAGGGCATTTGCCGACAAGACCAGCGCTGCGGGCGCTGCGCCGGCCAGCCCGGAGACAGCTCCGACCCCGCATACCAGCACCCGCGCCGCCTGATGCATCGGGCCGGCGCCTGAGGCTGCCATACGGACAAATCGATCCGACACTACATGACCAAGTACGCAAAAATCATCGGTACCGGGAGCTACTTGCCCCCGCGGCGCGTGACCAACCATGATCTGGCGGCGCAGCTGGCCGAGACGGGCATCGAAACCAGCGACGAGTGGATTTTCTCGCGCAGCGGCATTTCGGCCCGCCACTGGGCCGAGCCTGACGTGGCAAGCAGCGACCTGGCCGTCAAGGCGGCAGAAAAGGCGATTGAGGCGGCCGGCATCGACCGCCAGAGCATCGACCTGATCATCGTGTCGACGTCGACACCGGATTTCGTGTTCCCGAGCACGGCGTGCATCGTCCAGAACAAGCTTGGCATCAACAATCAGTGCGCGGCATTCGACCTGCAGGCGGTTTGCTCCGGCTTCGTGTACGCGCTCGCCACGGCCGACAAGTTCATCCGCAGCGGCTCGCATCGCAATGTGCTGGTGATTGGTGCCGAAGTGTTCTCGCGGATCCTTGATTTCAACGACCGCACCACGTGCGTGCTGTTTGGCGATGGCGCTGGCGCTGTCGTGCTGACCGCGTCCGATGAGCCCGGCATCCTGTCGACGGCCATGCACTCCGATGGCAGCCACGTGGGCATCCTGTGCGTGCCGGGCAACGTTGCCGGCGGCGCCATCACGGGGAACCCTTTCCTGCACATGGACGGCCAGGCAGTGTTCAAGCTCGCCGTGACCGTGCTGGACAAGGTGGCACGCGAGGCGATGGCCGCCGCGGAGATCCAGCCCGAACAGGTCGACTGGCTGATTCCCCACCAGGCCAATATCCGCATTATGCAGGGCACCGCGCGCAAGCTCGGCCTGCCCGCCGAACGCATGGTGGCGGTCGTGCAGGAACACGGCAATACCTCGGCCGCCTCGATTCCGCTTGCGCTCGACGTGGCGGTGCGCGACGGCCGCGTCCGCCCGGGCCAGACCGTGCTGCTCGAAGGCGTGGGTGGCGGTTTCACCTGGGGCGCTGCGCTGCTGCGCATGTAAGGACTGCCGGCGCGGCGGGCAAGGCCGGCTGCGCGGCTACGGTATTCAAATCTAGGATTGCACTCCGATGAAATTTGCTTTCGTATTTCCCGGCCAGGGCTCGCAATCGGTCGGCATGCTCAATGCATTCGCCGACAACGCCGTGGTGCGCGCGACCCTGGAGGAAGCCTCGACGGCACTCGGCCAGGACCTCGGTCGCATGATCGCCGAAGGTCCGGCTGAAGAACTGAATCTGACCACGAACACGCAGCCGGTCATGCTAACCGCCGCCGTGGCGATCTATCGCGCCTGGCTCGCCGCCGGCGGCCCGGTGCCCGCCTTGGTGGCTGGGCACAGCCTGGGTGAGTACTCGGCGCTGGTGGCCGCTGGCGTGATTCCGTTTGCCGAAGCCGTGCCGCTGGTGCGCTTCCGCGCGCAGGCGATGCAGGAGGCCGTGCCGGTGGGCGAGGGCGGCATGGCCGCCATCCTGGGCCTGTCGGACGATGACGTGCGGGCCGCTTGCGCCGAAGCATCGGTCGCGGGCGTGGTCGAAGCCGTGAATTTCAACGC